>Ga0209102_1000187_pt1 | contig 42814 bp, 47 predicted proteins | sample ConPoolayeHmetaG_FD_185483 | JGI IMG/M metagenome (GOLD analysis project Ga0209102, IMG submission 185483) | Hot spring microbial mat communities from California, USA to study Microbial Dark Matter (Phase II) - Cone Pool mat layer H metaG... ...
TGGAAGAGGTGGATGGAGAAAGAAAAATTGAAGAAATTCAGCAAGAAATTTTAAGGAGGATTCTTCAGTAAATGATTCCCCTAAAAAAAGAGAAAGAAATTAAATTAATGAAAGAAGGAGGAAAAAGATTAGCTTCAGTTTTTGCCGAAGTTCTCAAAAGAATCAAACCCGGAGCTTGTCTTAAAGAACTAGATCAACTAGCAGAAAAATTAGTTATCAAACAAGGAGGATTTCCTTCTTTTAAAACAGTTAGGGGATACCACTGGACAACATGTATAAACATCAATGAGGGTGTAGTTCACGGGATACCCAATGATTACCGGATAAAAGATGGAGATCTAGTAAGTTTAGATATGGGAATGCTTTATAAGGGTTTTCATACAGATATGGCACGGACGCTTTGTATCCGAAGGCAAAATTCAAAATGCAAATCTCAAAATGAAAAATTTTTAGCGGCAGGAAAGGAGGCATTAAAGATGGCAATTAAAGCGGCAAGGGCGGGAAATCGTGTTGGTCATATTTCGGCGGCAATAGAAAAAGTGATTAGAAAAGCCGGGTTTAGTCCAGTTGAGGAGCTTACGGGTCATGGGGTGGGAAAAAAACTCCACGAAGAACCACAAATTCCTTGTTTTTTAATTAAACCAATTGAAAAAACACCATTTTTACAGTTGGGAATGACTTTAGCGATAGAGGTAATTTATGCTTGGGGAGGGCCAGATTTAGTTTTAGCCAGTGATGGATGGACAATTAAAACTGCTGATGGAGGGTTAGCTGGACTTTTTGAAAATACAATTTTGGTTACCAAAAAAGAACCGATAATTCTAACAGACCTTGAAATGAATTTAAATATTTGTTAGAATTACAACGATTCTTTTTTTATGGTTAAGCAAGAAGGCAAAATTAAAGTTGGGGGTGTAGTTACCGAATCCTTACCAAATGCGATGTTCCGAGTAAAACTTGAAGATGGAAGAATTTTGTTGTGTCATTTAGCGGGTAAAATGAGAATGTATCGGATAAAAGTAATGCCTGGAGATGGGGTAAGGGTGGAAATGACCCCTTATGATGAAACTAAAGGAAGGATTGTTTATAGAGAATAATGAGGGTTCAAGCAAGTATTAAAAAAATTTGTAAAAATTGTAAGTTAGTTCGTCGCCGCGGGCGACTTTATGTTATTTGTAAAAATCCTAAACATAAACAAAGGGAAGGATAGAAAAAATGCCAAGGATTGCCGGAATTTCACTTCAGGAAGATAAAAGAATTGATATTGCCCTAACGGCTATTTACGGAATCGGTCGGGTTAATGTCTTAGATATTTTAAAAAAAGCTCAAATTGAACCAGCAAAGAGAGTAAAAGAGCTAAATGCCGAGGAGGTCGCCAGAATTCAGAAAATAGTAGAAAATATTCCTATTGAGGGGATTTTAAGAAAAAAGATTTCTCAAGATATTGAAAGACTAAAAGCGATTAGGTGTTATCGAGGGATTAGGCATATTAAAAACTTACCGGTTAGAGGACAAAGAACTCGTTCTAATGCCAGAACCAAAAGGGGTAAACGAAGGACTATCGGAGCAATTAAGAAAAAAGATATGGCTAAGTTTGAAAAGGGTCAACAAACCAATGAAAGCTAAAGTTTATGTAACCGCCACTTTTAACAATACGATTATCACCTTTACTGATTTAAAAGGAAATACTTTATGTTGGGGTTCAACAGGGGCAGTTGGTTTCAAAGGAGCGCGAAAGGCCACTCCTTTTGCCGCAACAACCGCGGTTGAGGGAGTAGCAAAAAAGGCTTTAGCCTTAGGGATTGATGAAATAGAAGTTTATATTAAAGGTCCGGGTCCAGGAAGAGATGCGGCTTTGAGAGCCTTAAAGGCGGCGGGTTTAAAGATGAGTCTAATTGCAGATATTACTCCTATTCCTCACAATGGACCAAGGCCAAAGAAAAGAAGGAGAGTATAATGAAAAATTCCAAATTCCAAATTCCAAATTCCAAATTTTTTCAGAAATATTTTAAAATGGGGGCAAAATTTAAGGAGGGGTTTAATGGCTAGGTATTTAGGGGCTAAATGCCGGTTATGTCGAGCAGCAGGGAAAAAGCTTTTTTTAAAGGGTGAACGTTGTTATTCGTCAAAATGTCCACTGGAAAGAAAGGGAGCAGTTCCGCCAGGTCAGCATGGTCAGAAGAAAAAAGGGGGAGTTCGTTTGAGTAAATACGGTGAACAATTGGCAGAAAAACAAAAACTTAAAAGAATTTACGGGATATTAGAAAAACAGTTTCGTCGCTATTTTCAACAAGCTTTAAAAGCTAGGGGGGAAACAGGAAAAATACTTCTTCAGCTTTTAGAAAGAAGGCTAGATAATGTTGTTTATCGGTTAGGTTTTGCTCTTTCTCGTTCGGTAGCAAGACAACTGGTAAGACACGGACATGTTTTAGTAAATAATAAAAAAGTTAATATTCCTTCATATCAAATTAAACCAGGAGAAATAATTAGTTTAACTCCAAAAGCGTTGAAAATGGAAATTGTAAGTAAGGCTTTAGGAGAAAAGGAAAGAAAAATTCCTTCTTGGTTGCAAAGAAAGGCAGCTGTTGGTAAAATAAATCGCTTACCAGAAAAAGACGAGATTGATTTTAATATTAATGAAGATTTAATTGTTGAATTTTATTCTCGTTGAAAACGAGATAAAAGGAGGAAAATGATAGAAGCAAATTTTAAAATTAAAAAAATTAAAACTACTTCAAATTTTGGTCAATTTAGTTTAGAGCCCTTACCTCAAGGGTATGGTTATACTTTAGGAAATGCCTTAAGACGAGTACTCTTAACTTCTGTACCGGGAGCAGCGATTACGGAAGTAAAAATTTCAGGCGTAAAACATAAATTTTCTACTCTACCAGGAATGAAAGAAGATGTAATTGAACTCCTTTTGAATCTTAAAGAAGTAAGAATCCGATACGAGGGGGAAAAACCAATTAAATTATATCTTGATAAAACTGGTCCAGGTGAGGTAAAAGCAGGAGACATCGAAGTCTCTGGAGGGGCAGAGGTTGTAAATAAAAATTTGGTTTTAGCTAATTTAGCCGATAGTAAAAGTAGATTAAAAATGGAAATGGTTGTGGAAAAAGGTTATGGCTATCTTCCTTCTGAGGAAAGAAAAAGTAATAAATTAGGACTAATTATTCTTGATGCGATTTTTAGTCCTGTAACTAGAGTAAATTATAAAGTAGAGACAACAAGAGTAGGGGGAAAAACTGATTTAGACAGGTTAGTTTTAGAAATTAATACCGATGGAACCGTTGATCCTTATGAAGTCTTGAAACATGGAGCAAAGACTTTAGTTTTCTTTTTTAATCAAATTCTTAATCCTAAAGACTTTCCCTCCGAAGAAAAAAATAGAACTCGTCAATCTTCTCCTGAGGTTTTAAAACTGACAATAGAAGAACTTGAGTTGCCTACAAGAATAATTAACGCTTTACAAAAAGCAGGTTACCAAACGGTAGGAAAGTTAGTAAAGGCGAGAAAAAGCGATTTAGCTTCAATCAAAAATCTAGGAGAAAAATCACTGGAGATAATTTTAGAAACCCTAGCTAAAAAAGGAATTAAACCATCGTGGGGAGAAAAATGAGACATAGAATTGCCGGAAAAAAACTTTCTTTAAATCATAATCAGCGAAAAGCCTTGTTTAAGAATCTAATTAATTCTTTAATTATTCATGGTCAAATAAAAACTACCGAAGCGAAAGCAAAGGTAATCCGGCGATTAGTAGAGAAACTAATTACCAAAGGAAAAAAACAAACCCTTCATGCACGAAGATTAATTGCTGCTTTTTTGCAAAACAAAAAAGCAGTTAATAAAATTGTTGATGAACTTGCTCCTTTATTTAAAAAAAGACGAGGAGGATATACCAGGATTATTCGGTTGGGAGAAAGAAAAGGTGACAATGCGCCAATGGTGAAGTTGGAATTAGTGGAAAGACTAGAAAAAGAAAAGACCGAGAGGGTAGTTAAAAAACCGGATAGTAAAAAAGCAACACTGAAACACTGAGGTTGCTGAGAACACTGAAACTTTTATATGAAAACTCGTTCAATCAAAAAAAGTGAAATAAAGCGAAATTGGCATCTAATTGACGCCAAGGGACAGATTTTAGGTCGATTGGCAACCAAAATTGCCAATTTATTGATGGGGAAAAGCAAACCTTATTTTGTCTCTCATTTAGATTGTGGGGATTATGTGGTGGTAATTAATGCTTCCCAAGTAAAAGTTTCTGGAAGAAAAGCCCAACAAAAGAAGTATTATCGCTATTCAGGGTATCCTGGGGGTCTAAAAGAAACAACTTTTTTTCAGCAAATAGTAAAAGACCCCAGAAAAATAATTGGACATGCAGTTGCAGGAATGTTACCCAAGAATAAATTGCGGGATAAAAGATTAGTAAGATTAAAAATATTTGCCGGAGAAGAACATCCATATAAAGACAAAATTCAAAATTCAAAATCCAAAATAAATTCAAAATAAAAAATAATTAGAAATTAAAATAAACTTATACCGATGGCGAAATCTAAAACAAAAACTAAAGAGTTAAAATCAAAATCCTCAAAATCTAAAAATTATGTTTTTGCTGTGGGAAGAAGAAAAACAGCAGTAGCTCGGGTGAGGCTTTTTTCTGGTAAAGGGCAAATGATAGTAAATGGAATGCCTGCTGAAGAATATTTTCCTAGTGAGGTAGCGAAAATTGCCCTGCTAAAACCTTTTACAGTGACTGATACTGTAGGAAATTATTATGCCTCAGTAAAAGTTGAGAGTGGAGGGAGATCAGCTCAATTAGGGGCGGTTATCCACGGATTGGCGAGAGCTTTAGATAAAGAAAACAAGGAGTTGTATCATTCTTCTTTAAAGAAAGCTGGTCTTTTGACTCGTGATCCTCGGGCAAAAGAGCGCCGCAAGCCCGGACAAATGGGTAAAGCCCGAAAGAAAAAACAAAGCCCGAAGCGCTAAAATTTTTTGTCGGGGTGGTGGGACTCGAACCCACGACCTCACGCACCCCATGCGTGCGCGCTTAGCCTACTGCGCCACACCCCGAATTATTATTAACTATTTCTCTAAAAAAGAGATTTTACCATCTTTAATTATTTTTTCTATAAAATCACGTCTTTTCCAAGATTTAATTTTTCTTTCTGCCCATCTAGCTTTTTCAAGAGAACCTACTTCACTGACTAAAACAACCTCAAACTCCTCTATTCTTCGAGTAGTAGCAGTGTGTTTTCTTTTGTGTTGTTTTATTCTCCTTTCTATATTGCTTGTGCTTCCGACGTAAAATTTTCCAGATTTTTTGAAATGTAATATATAAACAAAAGCTCTCGTTATTTATATAATTTATATAGCCAACCCCGACGCTGAAAGGTCGGGGTTCCGACCCTCGATTTAATCGAGACGTCGGAACTGCGCCAAACCCGAAATTCCTAGTTGAATTTTAACAAAAAGTTTGTCAAAATTAAAGCAATGGCAAACGACCAAAAACTTCAGGCAATCAAAACCGCTATTGATCAAATTACCAAACAGTATGGAAAAGGAGCAATTATGAAGTTAGGGGAATGGGAGGCGGTAAAAAAGGTAGATGTTATTCCTACCGGATCGATTGCTCTAGATATTGCTTTGGGAATTGGTGGATTACCTCGGGGAAGAATTATAGAAATTTATGGACCTGAAGCTTCGGGAAAAACTTCCCTTGTTTTAAGTATTTTAGCTGAAGCCCAAAAAATGGGAGGAACAGCGGCCCTAATTGATGCTGAGCATGCCTTAGACCCCGCCTGGGCACAGATAATTGGTGTAAATTTAGATGAACTTTTAATTTCCCAGCCAGATACCGGAGAACAAGCTTTGGAAATTGTTGAAACTTTAGTTCGCTCAGGGGCGGTTGATGTGATTGCAGTTGATTCAGTTGCCGCTTTAACTCCCCGGGCGGAAATTGAAGGAGAGATGGGTGATGCCATGATTGGGATTCAGGCAAGACTAATGTCTCAGGCGCTGCGTAAATTAACGGCGGCAATTTCCAAATCAAAGACTGTTGTTATCTTTACTAATCAAATTCGTCACAAAATTGGGGTGATGTTTGGTAATCCAGAAACTACTCCCGGCGGCTTGGCTTTAAAATTTTATTCTTCGCTTCGTCTAGATACTCGGAAAATCGATGTCATTAAAGAAGGGGATGTAGTAATCGGTTCAAGACATCGGGTAAGAGTAGTAAAAAATAAAGTTGCTCCTCCTTTTAGGGTGGCCGAATTTGATATTATGAACGATTGCGGAATTTCTAAAAGCGGCAATATTTTAGATGTAGCGGTTGATTTAGGAATTGTGGATAAATCTGGAGCTTTTTTCAAATATGGAAAAATACTTTTAGGTCAAGGCAGAGAAGGAGCAAAAGCATTTTTAGAAAAAAATCAAAAATTAGCGCGGCAAATTGAAGGCGAAATTTGGAAAAGAGTTAGGGAACAAAAAATTTCTGCCGGAAAAGAAATTGGTGAAGCCAAAGAATAAAACTTTCGCTGATTTTGAAAAAATTTTAAATAAAGTTTATCGATTTTTATCTTTGCGTCCTCGCTCAGAAAAAGAAGTTGCTGATTATTTAAAAAAAAGAAAGATTTTTTCTCCTGATTTTGAAAAAATTTTAAAAACCTTAAAGAGGCAAAAATTAATTAATGATTTGGAATTTGCAAAATGGTGGATAGAACAAAGAGAAACTTTCAAACCAAAAGGAAAAATTGCTCTTAGGTCGGAACTAAAGCAAAAAGGAATACCTGAAGAGATTATAGAAAAAGCCCTGATTCATATTAATGAGAAAAGTTTAGCTAAGAAGGCATTAGCAAAAAAGATAGAGGTTTACCGAAGCTTTCATCCAGAAGAATTTTTAAGAAAAATTTCTCAATTTTTATCTTACCGTGGTTTTTCCTGGCAGACAATCGAAAAAATTATTCTGGAAGAAAAAGTTGCGAAAAAAATTAAAAGTGATAAAATATAAGAAAAGTTAATTATTTTTCTTGGCATTTGGTATTAATAAATGACTGGAAGAATCTTTAGAGTCTCTTTTATAAGCTTGATTTAACACCGCAGTTCTTTCGCGGTATTTTCCAATTACCAAAAGCCAAGAAAGGAGTTTTATGGGTATTTTAGATGCTTTAGTTAAAGCTTTAGCTAGCCAGCAGGCAGAAGAAGAGAGAAAAAGAAAACGGAAGGTAGGTGTAAGAGCAACAAAAGAGGGGGAAGAAGAAATAAAATTAGCTCAAGAAGTAGCAGCAAGAATTGCTGAGTTTGAAAGACGAGAGGGCGCTTTGGAGGCACGAGAGAAACTATTAGAAGAGAAAGAGAAGGAGTGGGAAAAGAAACTAGCGGAAGTGGATGAGATTAAGAAAAATGAAGTTGCTCGGTTGGAAAAGATAGCCAACCTTACGACTGAAGAAGCAAAAAAAATAATCTTAGAAGGAATTGAAAAAAAACTTGCCGAAGATATTGCCCGGCGGATTAAAGAGTTCGAGGAGGAAACTAAGAATAAAGCAGAAGAAAAAGCTCGGGAAATTTTAATTGAGGCAATGCAGCATGGGATAACTGATTATGTTGCCGAATATACTGTTTCTACTGTTTCTTTACCCGATGAAGATATTAAGGGTAGGATTATTGGACGAGAGGGTCGAAATATTCGTGCTTTTGAGCGAGCAACGGGGGTGGAAATTGAACTTGACGAGAGTAATGATATTACATTATCTTGTTTTGATTCTGTTAGAAGAGAAATTGCCCGCCGGGCTTTAGAAAAACTTATTCGCGACCGGAGAATTACTCCAGCAAGAATAGAGGAGGTGGTTGTTCGTACCCAGCAAGAATTGGAAAAGATTATGTTTGAGGAAGGGCAAAAACTTTGTCATGAGGTTGGTGTTTATCGTCTCCATCCCGATTTGATTAAACTTTTGGGTCGATTTAAATTTCGTTTTTCCTATGGTCAAAATATGATTGTTCATACTTTGGAGGAAACAAAAATTGGGGTCCAGATTGCCTATGAAGTTAGAGCAAATGTAAATGTTGTTAGATTGGGTTGTTTTCTTCATGATATTGGTAAGGTAGTAAGCGAACAAGAAGGAACTCATGTTCAAATTGGCGTTGATTTAGCCAGAAAATATCGCTTGCCAGAGGAAGTAGTAGCTTGTATCGCCGAGCATCATGAAGATAAGCCTTTTTCTTCAGCAGAGTCAAGAATCGTTTGGATTGCTGATGCCGCCTCTGGTTCCCGACCAGGAGCGCGTTATGAGGCTCACGAAGAATATGTTCAGCGAATTTCTCAAATAGAAGAAATTGCCCGGAGTTTTCCTGAGGTTCAAGAAGCTTTTGCTTACCAGGCGGGAAGAGATGTCAGGGTTTTGGTTAAGCCAGAAGAAGTTTCTGACGACCAGTTGGTAGTTTTAGCCCAAAAAATTACCTCGGTTTTGGAAGAAAAAGCTTCCTATGCCGGACAGATAAAAGTTACCTGTATTCGGGAAACAAGGGTCTCAGAGGTAACAAAAGCAAAATAGCTTGACAAATCGTTGCTTTCTTGCTAATTTATAATTAATTTGCCAACTGGCGGATTGCCCAGAAAGGAGGTAGAAAAAATGACCAAAAGGGAAATAATTCAGCTGGTTGCTGCCAAAGCTCACTTGACTAAAAAGGCAGCGCGGGAGGCAATAGAAAGCTTTTTGGGAGAAATTACTAAAGCTTTAAAGAAGGGAGAGAAAATTGTTTTGTCAGGGTTTGGGACGTTTAAAGTAGTCAAGGTCAAGGATAAACCAGTAATTGTTCCGGGAACAAAAGAGAAAAAGGTAGTCAAAAGCCATCGGGCGCCTCGCTTTTCTCCCGGTAAACCACTGAAAAAAGAAGTAAAATGAGGTTTAAAATGTGGTAATTTTAATTACGTCCCAGTAAAAATCCCAAAGGGAGCTTGTCTTGGTAATGGATTTTGGAAATCTTCTTTCTTAGTGGTTTGTTTTTATGGTTTTCTTTAAAATTCTGGCAATACGCCCTTTCCCAATACTCAAGCGCGAGCAGCTAAATAAGGATCTTTATATCCAGTATAAGTACTTCTTTGAGCTTTGAAGAGAAGTAACTGAATAATTTCTTTTAGGGGATACTTAATCCATGGAGTTTTTCCTTTCTGACATGCCTCCCGAAGATTATTTAAGCCTTGTTTTATTTCTTCTAATCTTCCTGCTAGAATAGCTTCTCTGGTATACCACCAGGAAAAAGCCGCTTTTCTGTCCCAACCGCCAGCTTTGGGGGAAAGCTCTACTACTTTTATGTAGGCTGAAGAAAAAACACCCCAATTAATTTTTTTCCCCCTTTGGCGTTTTACAATTTCTCTTTCCATTGTTGCTACCGCCCGGGCAGAAGAACCTTCAGTTGCTGTTTCGATTGCCTTATTATAACAGCGTATTGCTCTTTCGAGACATTCTGGGTTTCCTGTTAAATGTGCCCATCTTTGCCACCATTCTCCTTGGTCCCTGCACATTTCTGCCTTCATTTGGTATTCTGCCCCGGCGAGATCTTTTGTTATCTCTGCAGCCGCTGCTTGAACGCAGGAATGTTCATAGGTAATTTTGAAAGACTCTTCTTGCTTCTAAGAGCAGTTTGGCTGCTTTATCTCCATTCCATTCTTTACCAGCACAGCTCATTAGGCTTACTGTCAAAATTCGCCAAAGCTGCATAAGGGGAGTAAGTTGTTCCTGGGGTAGACCCACTATGTCAGTGGGGTCAATTTCGGAGTTTCTCCTAGCTAGCCTTATCGCCTCAGAAAAATTTCCTTGGATGCGATATCGTTCGCGGAAGCTACTATAATAAGAAGTAATGTTTCTTTCTATCATTTTAACCTATAATATCAAATTTTTCTTTTAAAATCAAATAAAGAATGATAAAATTTATCCACAATGAAAAAATACTTTATTAAAACTTATGGTTGTCAGATGAATAAGAGTGATTCGGAAAGGATTGCCGGATGGTATGAAGCCCAGGGGTGGAAAAGGGCAAAAAAAATTGAAGAAGCGGATGAAATTGTAATTAATACTTGCTCGGTGAGGCAATCGGCAGAAGACCGTGTATATGGTTTAATAAACAATCTTTCTAAATTGAAAATTGAAAATTGTAAATTGAAAATTATTCTAACTGGCTGTATGCTTAGATATCCAATTGCGGATTTGAAAAAAAGATTACCGGCAGTAGACGAGTTTAAGAAAATTTATGAATTTCAAACTCGTAATTCGCAATTCGTAATTCGTAATTCTTCAATTCATGCCTGGGTACCGATTATGGAAGGCTGTTCTCATTATTGTACTTATTGTGTGGTTCCTTATGCTCGCGGTCCGGAAAGGAGTTGGCCTTTTGAAGAAGTTGTTTGTGAGGTTGAAGAATTGGCCAGACGTGGGTACAAGCAAATCACTTTGCTTGGTCAAAATGTCAACAGTTATAATCCACCTAATTACAATGCATCGATACATGATAATCAAAGTCCGTTTGCTGCTCTTTTAAAGCGACTTCATGAGATTCCGGGGATTGAAAAAATATCTTTTATTACTTCTAATCCTTGGGATTTAGCTGATGATATTATTGAAGCAATGAGTTTACCCAAAATTGATAGGTACTTACATTTGCCGGTTCAGTCTGGCGATGATGAGATTTTGCGGCGAATGAATCGACCCTATACAGCAAAGCAATATCTTGTTTTGGTCCAAAAAATCCGCCGGCGAATTCCCGATATTAAAATAGGCACCGATATTATTGTTGGTTTTCCCGGAGAAACCGAAGAACAATTTCAAAATACGGTTAAACTTTGCCAAAGAGTTGGTTTTGAAAAAGCCTATATTGCGATGTATTCTGCTCGTTCAGGTACGGTTGCTTTCAAATTTAAAGACGATGTACCATATGAAAAGAAAAAAAGAAGGTGGAGAGTTTTGGAAAAATTAATTAATTAAAAGGATAAAATTTAAGTAAATTACTGTTAAATGAAGTATTTGATCTATTCCTATTGCAGCCCAATAAAGATGTTTTTCTGGACTAAGTTTAAGTATTTTTCCTAATCCTACTTTTAAATTATCGATAAATATGTGGGTAATAAAAATTATTATTCCCCCAGTCAAGGTTTTAGCTAAAAGATAATTAAAAAGAGGGATTAAAAAAGCAACTGCCATTATTAAACTATGGGCAAGCATGTTTTTATTAAATCCAAATTTATTTTTAGCAATTGAGGAGGGTTGAAGAATAAAATCAGCTATTAGATGAGAAAAAATTAAGAAATAAAAAGTCGTTAATTTTTCCATAAACAATGTATAATTTTATCATAAAATGAAAAAAACTCTTCTTGTAATTTGCGGACCAACGGCAACAGGGAAAACATCTTTGGCGATAAATTTGGCAAAAAAGTTTAATGGAGAGTTGGTTTCGGCGGACTCAAGGCAGGTTTATGGGGAAATGGATATAGGAACTGGCAAGGACTTACCCAAATTTTCAATTTTCAATTTTCAATTTTCAATTGATAAAAATGATAAAAAACAAATTGGATATTATCTTTTGGAAGAAATCCCTGTGTGGCTTTATGATGTGGTGGAGCCTGATTATTACTTCAATGTTGCTGATTATGTTAAATGTGCTACGGTGGTGATTCAAGATATTTGGCAAAGAAAAAAATTGCCGATTTTAGTGGGAGGAACGGGGTTTTATATAAGGGCACTAATTGACGGAATAGAAACTTTAGGAGTACCGCCAGATTGGGAGTTGAGAGAGAAATTAAGAAATTTAGAAATTGAGAAATTAAGGGAAATTTTGAAAAATATTGACCATGGGCGTTTAGAAAAAATGAACGAAAGCGACAGAAATAATCCGAGAAGGTTGATTAGGGCAATAGAGATAGTAAAAGAAATCCAAAATTCAAAATTCAAAATCCAAAATAAAATCCAAAATTCAAAATTAAAAATTAAAAACGCTTTGTTTATAGGACTGAAGGCACATTATAAAGTGCTTTATGAAAAGATTGATAGGCGGGTTGAGGAAAGAGTAGGGCAGGGAGTTGTAGAGGAAATTCAAACTTTGATTAAAAAGGGTTATAATTGGGAAAATTCGGTGTTGGGATCTACCATTGGTTATAAAGAATGGAGACCATACTTTAGAAATCCGAAATCCGAAATCCCTGCCCGTCCGGCAGGCGGGCGAAATCCGAAATTAAAAGACGAAATAATTCAAAAATGGAAATTTGCCGAACATGCTTATGCTCGCCGGCAAATGATCTGGTTTAAAAAAGATAGGAAAATACATTGGTTTGACATTAATCAAAAAAAATGGCAAGATAAGATAGAAGCTCTGGTGGAGGATTGGATAAATGGAAAAGCAGAAAATTCTTAAAATAGAAATTTCTCACCGGACAGTAATTTTTACTGTTTTCTTTTTACTTTTTTTGTGGTTGCTTTATCAGATTCGCCATATTTTGGTAATTCTTTTTGTGGGAATTATCTTGATGTCTGCGTTAAATCCTTTAGTGGAGAAGTTAGAAAAATTAAAAATCCCACGAGTTTTAGTGGTAATTTTTATTTATCTGGTAATTATTGGCTTTTTTGGGTTAATTTTAGCGGGGATTATTCCTCCTTTAGTTGTTCAGACTAAAATACTTATTTCTCGGATTCCTTCTTATTATAGATCTTTGGAGAATCTGGGAATAGATGGGAAAATTTTAAACTCTCAAATAGAAACCCTTTTAAATCGTCTTAGCTCTATTTCTTTTGACTTAATTAGGCTTACTGTTGGTTTTTTAGGAAATTTTTTGGTAGTTTTTACCTTATTTTTTGTTAGTTTTTATCTTATTTTAGAGCGAAAAAATCTTGATGAATATTTAAAAAAACTTTTTGGTCCTGCAGATAAAAAGGTTAGATTGGTTATTAATAATGTAGAAAAAAAATTGGGTGAATGGGTGAGGGCGCAAACAACTTTAATGTTAATTGTAGGAATAATGTGCTATCTTGGGTTAATTCTTTTAGGTATTGAATTCGCTTTACCTTTAGCTTTATTGGCGGGTCTACTAGAGATTGTTCCTAATATTGGACCTACATTGTCGGCAATTCCTGCTATTTTAGCAGGGTTGGTTATTTCTCCCTTAACGGGATTAGCTGTTGCTGCTTTATATTTTTTGGTTCAGCAGTTAGAAAATCATGTTATTGTTCCTCAAGTAATGAAAAAAGGGACCGGAGTAAATCCCCTAATAACTATTTTAGCCTTGGGAGCAGGTTTTAAAATTGGAGGAATTTTAGGAGCGGTTTTAGCAGTGCCGTTTATAATTTTAGTGGAAACTATTTTAAAAGAAATTTTCCTTTCTGAAGAGTTTAAAAATTTTTGACAAAATTTAATCCTGGGAAATCTATAAGCCAGATTCTGTATCCTCCGATGCTTCGGAATTAGCAGTCATCTATCTGAGCGCTTTCTTTGGTCCTTAGGAAAGACACCTTTATCCCGCTTTTAGCGGTAACAGACCTTTCGAAGCTTGCAGCAGGGAGGGTTGCCTCGTTTCATCCCGACGTAACGTTGGGATCGTTTCTGTGGCCCTGTCTAGTCCCGAACGACTAGGCGTTCGAAATGCCCCAATTACTTGGAGCCACCTGTCTTTTGCTGTCTGGACTTTCCTCCCCGACGTAACATCGGGGTAACTGCCCGATTTCCCAGGTTCTATTTATTATAATATCTTGACAAAAAAATTTCAACATGTAAACTAGAAATTAAGTTTTTAATAAAGTTAAAAGTGATAAAAAAATTTGATTTTAACTGCCCAAATGGAGCCCCTATAATTTTTATTTTAAAACGGGGCTTTTGTTGATTGAAAGGGGGTGAGATATCGTGCCCGCAAAGAAAAAAAAGAAAGGGGGGAAGAAGAGAAAGTAAGACCTTCCTTCAACGATAAACCCCCCGACATAAATCGGGGGGTTTATTGGCAAAATTAATAATAATGAATTTTATTTGCCAATTTTAAACATTTTTGTGCCGCAGGACGGACAAACAGCTTGAGAAGCTGGTTTGCCGTTTTTCATGGTAATGTGTTTAACTTCACTATCTGAAACTTCTTTTTTGGCGCGGCACTTAACACAATAAAAGCTTGCCATTTTTTTCACCCCCTTTCTTTTTTGGGCAGGGATTTCAAAAGCCTACCTTAGTTTTAAGTATATCACAAGCTGAAAGCCAATTATAATTAAGGACAAGACTAAGGTTTTAAAAATATCTCTTTTAACCAGCTTTGGACCGTATGAAAAGGCTATATTATCTTGCTTTTTGGTAGATAGATTCTCTTGAACCCGAGATAAATACCTATAGGAATTTGCCTCTTGACGAATTTCTGGTTTTGATTCTAAAAAAGCTTCTTTCGTTTTTTGAGCAGCAATTTTTCTTTTAAGTTGAAGAATAATTTTTTCCTGGCGAGTTTTTCTTTTCTTTCCCATTTCATTCTACTATAACATTAAATTACTTTAGATTCAAATTTTAAGTCTTGATATTATTTCTTATTTTTTGGTAAAATTCAAAAACACTTTTCTTTGGGAGCTTTAAAATGAAAATTAATAAGAAAAAATACATTTACTTTTTCTCCAGCGGTAAAGCAGAAGGAAGTGGAGAAATGAAGGATTTATTGGGTGGGAAAGGAGCAGGTTTAGTAGAAATGACAAATGCCGGAATTCCTGTACCACCTGGTTTTACTATTACTACGGAAGTTTGTCGTTATTTTTATGCTCACAATCAAAAATTTCCCCCAGGATTTTTAACTCAATATGAAAAGGCCATTGAAAAATTAGAGAAAGTGACTAAGAAAAAATTAGGAGATATTAAAAATCCTCTTTTAGTTTCTGTTCGCTCGGGAGCAAAGTTTTCTATGCCCGGAATGATGGATACTATTTTGAATTTGGGTCTTAATGACGAGACTGTAAAGGGGTTGGCTAAAAAAACTAAAAATCCGCGTTTTGCCTATGACGCCTATCGTCGCTTTATTCAAATGTTTAGCGATGTAGTCCTGGGTGTAGAAAAAGAAAAATTCGAGGGGATTATTTCTAATTACAAAGAAAAAATAGGAAAAAAAGAGGATATTCAATTATCGGCTAAAGATTGGCAGGAAATAATTAAAAGTTATAAGGATTTAATAAGAAAAGAAACAGGCAACGATTTCCCTCAAGATGTTTTTGTCCAACTACAAATGGCACGCGATGCCGTTTTTAAAAGCTGGAATAATCCTCGGGCAATAATTTATCGTAAGTTAAACAAAATTCCTGATGATTTAGGAACAGCAGTTAATGTTCAAACAATGGTTTTTGGTAATTTGGGCAACGATTCTGCTACTGGGGTAGGTTTTACTAGAAATCCTGCCACCGGAGAAAAAGTTTTTTATGGGGAGTACTTAACTAATGCCCAGGGAGAAGATGTAGTTGCTGGTATTAGAACCCCCAAACCGATCAATGAGCTAAAGAAGGAGATGCCTGGAGTTTATCAGCAACTAAAAAAGATTACTTCTCATTTGGAAAAACATTATCGCGATATTCAAGATTTTGAGTTTACAGTTGAGAAGGGAAAACTTTATATGCTTCAAACCCGTAGCGGTAAAAGAACAGCCTTGGCAGCGGTAAAAGTAGCAGTAGATATGGTAAAGGAGGGATTAATTAATAAAAAAGAAGCGTTAATGAGGGTAGAGCCAGAATGGTTAAATCAACTTCTTCATCCAATTTTTAACCCTAAATTTAAATATGAAGTTTTAGCTAAGGGTTTACCTGCCTCGCCAGGAGCGGCTGTAGGGAAGGTAGTTTTTACTTCTGAAGATGCGGTTACCCTTGGAGATACGGAAAAAGTAATTCTTATAAGAGCGGAAACTTGCCCTGATGATATTGCCGGAATGAATATGGCCCAAGGAATTCTTACAGCCAGGGGAGGAATGACCTCTCACGCAGCTGTTGTTGCTCGAGGAATGGGAAAATGCGCTGTTGTTGGTTGCGAAGATCTTCATATTGATGAAAAAAATAAAAAATTTACCATCAGAGGAATAACTGTTTCAGAGGGGGAATGGCTTTCTCTTAATGGAAATACAGGAGAGGTAGTTTTAGGAAAAGTGCCTCTTGTTGAGCCAGAACTCACAGGAGAGTTTGGAGAATTTATGAAGTGGGCAGATGAAGTTCGGCGGTTAAAAGTTCGGGCAAATGCTGATGTTCCTCGTGATGCTAAAATTAGTCGGAAATTTGGAGCTGAAGGAATTGGGCTTTGCCGGACAGAACATATGTTTTTTGCCGAAGACAGGTTGCCTTTTATGCAAGAAATGATTATTGCGGATAGCGAAGAAGAAAGACAAAAAGCTTTAGATAAATTACTTCCCTTTCAAAAAGAAGATTTTAAGGGGCTATTTAGGGAAATGGAAGGATTACCGGTAACAATTAGAACTTTGGATCCTCCTCTGCATGAGTTTTTACCAAAAACTTTAAAAGAAGCAGAGGAACTATCTCGAAAAATCGGTTTTCCAGTAGAAAAGATTTGGGAAAAGTCTCAACAATTACACGAATTCAACCCCATGCTTGGGCATCGCGGTTGTCGTTTGGGAATTACCTATCCTGAAATTACAAGAATGCAAGCGCGGGCAATTATAGAAGCCGCTTGTGAACTTTTAAAAGATGAGCAGATTGAGGTAGAGCCAGAGATAATGATTCCTTTGGTGGGAAATGTAAATGAATTCAAGCATCAAAAAGAGGTAGTTTCTCAAGTAGTGGAGGAAGTTATGGCAAGATACGGGGTGAAAATTAAATATAAGGTAGGAACAATGATTGAAGTACCTCGAGCTGCTTTAACTGCGGATGAAATTGCAAAAAAGGCAGAGTTTTTCTCCTGTGGGACTAATGACTTAACGCAAATGACAATGGGTTTTTCTCGCGACGACTCAGGTAAATTTATAAAAGTTTATTTAGAAAAGGGAATTCTTAAAAACGATCCTTTTCAAACTTTAGATCAAGAGGGAGTAGGTCAGTTAGTAAAAATGGCAGTAGAAAAAGGTCGAAAAACCAGACCCGATTTGAAAGTAGGAATCTGTGGAGAGCACGGTGGAGATCCAGAATCAATTAAATTTTGCCACCAAATAGGGTTAGATTATGTTTCTTGTTCTCCTTATCGTGTGCCTATAGCAAGACTAGCAGCAGCTCAAGCGGTAATTGATTCAGAAACACATATTGACTTTATTTCTTCTTAACCCTAGAATTAAAGAAAGATAAATATGTTATTCAATTTAAGTAATTTTTTTTTAATAATTCTTATTTTTCTTTTTATTTGGGTAGGGCTTTTAACATTTTTTCTTTGGCGGACAGTTAAACACTATAAAAAACTTACGGAAGGGGTAGAAAAAAAACACTTGCAGATAGTTTTAGAAAAGATTCTTAAAGATTTGGGAGAAGAAAGCAAGCGAACTAACGACCTTTTTAAAATTGTAGGGAAATTAGAAAAAGAAAATATTTACAATATTCAAAAAATAGGCTTAGTCCGATTTAATCCGTTTGCCGAAGTGGGAGGAAATCAAAGTTTCTCTCTTGCTTTACTTGACGGAGAAAGTTCTGGTTTGGTAATCTCTTCCTTGCATAGCCGAGAAGCAACAAGAATTTATGCCAAACCAGTAAGGCGCGGTAAAGCTATAGGATATCAGTTATCAAATGAAGAAGCTCAAGCAATAAAAAATGCCAGAAAAATCAATTAAAAATAAAAAAATAATTTTTGCTATTTTAGGAGGAGCGGTTTTATATTTAATTTCTACTGCTGTTTCTTATGCTGGTTTTCGCTGGTTAAATCAACCAACAGAAATTACTCCTCCTATTTCTCCACTGACAGAAACAAAATCTGGCTTCCGAGTAGATTTATCAGCTCCTAAGACAGAAAAATGTCCTTTAAATGGAGGAATGTTTACCAAAGACGAAAGAAAAATTTGGGAGCAACGCAGGCCGCTAACAGTAATGATAGAAAATCATCAAGAGTCTCGGCCTCAGAGTGGTTTATCTTCAGCGGATGTTGTTTATGAAGCGGTAGCCGAAGGAGGAATCACCAGATTTTTGGCCGTTTTTTATTGTGGGGCGGTAGCTCAAGAAATTACTATTGGTCCTGTTCGCTCTGCCAGAACTTATTTCTTGGATTTTGCCTCAGAATACGGCGACTATCCTTTATATGCTCATGTTGGTGGCGCAAATCTTCCCGGACCGGCAAATGCCTTAGGACAAATTGCTGATTATGGTTGGTTAAAAAAGAAAAACGATTTAAATCAATTTGCAATTGGTTTTCCTGTTTTTTGGCGAGATTATGAAAGAATTGGTCATCCAGTAGCAACGGAACATACAATGTATTCCACTACTGAGAAGCTTTGGGAAGTAGCCCATAAAAGAGGTTTAGATGCCCAAGATAATGAAGGAAATCGCTGGGATAAAAATTTTGTCAGCTGGAAATTTAAACAAGAAGCACCGTTGGATAAAAGAGGAGAAATCAGTAAAATTGAATTTGATTTTTGGCAGGGGTATAAAGATTATTCAGTGGCGTGGGAATATGATAAGCAAGTAAATCTTTACCGACGACTCAATGGTGGAGAGTCTCACAAAGATTTAAATAATAATCAGCAGTTGACAGCGAAAGTCGTCATTGTTCAGTTTATGGAAGAAAAGGGGCCAATTGACGAACTTAAACATATGTTATATAAAACTACCGGTAAAGGAAAAGCAATTATTTTTCAAGATGGTCAAGTAATTCAGGGAGGTTGGGAGAAAGCGAATCGTCAAGCAAGAACTAAATTTACAGATTCTAAGGGGAAAGAAATAGAACTTAATGGTGGGCAAATTTGGATTGAAATTTTGCCTACCAGTCGTCAAGTTAGTTTTTAACCTGCCCGGAAAGGATAAAAGTGTTAGGAGATTTGATTGTCTCCAAATGCCGAGTTAAAATCCTTCAGACATTTTTTGCCCAACCTAATGAGATTTTTTATATTCGCCAGCTAACTCGTCTGACCGGCGAGGAAATTAATGCTGTCCGTCGGGAACTTGCCTATTTGGAAAAAAATGGTTTGGTAAAAAAGGAAAGCCGGGGAAACAGAATTTATTATTGGTTGGAGAAAGATCATCACCTTTATGGAGATTTACTTTCTTTAACTTCTAAAACTGTTGGTTTAGGGGGGACAATTGTTAAAAATAAGAATAAAATTGGCAAGGTTTATTTAGCAATGCTTTCTGGCCGATTTGCTCGGGGACTTCCTATTAAACAGGGAGCAGTTGATTTGTTGGTGGTTGGAGACATTAATCTTCAGGTATTGGCAAATATTATCCGTGAGGAAGAACAAAAAATTGGCCGAGAAATAAATTATACAGTAATGACAAAAGAAGAGCTTGCCTTTCGAAAAAAACGTCATGATCCCTTTTTATTAGGAATTCTTACCGACGCCCGAATTATGTTAATTGGAAACGAATTGGACTTAGTAGAATAATTAATTATGGGGAAGCAAAAAGTAATCAAAACCGGTAATAGTTTGACAGTAACTATTCCTTCGGATTTTGTTAAATCAATTGGGATAAAGGCAGGTGATGAGGTTAAAGTCGAAGCCGAGCCGGAAAAAGGAAGAGTTATTTGCAATTTTTCTGGCGCCAAGCAGTTGCCTCTTTCCCAAAATTTTGTTAAAAGTAAGAAAGAAAAATGAAACCCCGACGGCTTTTCTGGTTGATCATTGTTTTAACCTTATTGGCAATTTTTGTTGATTTGCCAAACTCCTTCCGTTTAAAAATTAGTTTGCCGGGAAGTAAAATTGGTTTAAAAGATATTAAAATTGACCAGGAAATTTCCCGACCAAAATTAGACTTAAAGATTAGTAAATTTCGTTTTTATCGTGATTTAGAAATTAAAAAGGGAATTGATTTAGCTGGAGGAACTCATTTGCTTTTTGTGGCTGATATGAGCAAGATTAAAGAAGAAGATAGAAGCTCAGCTTTAGAGGCGGTAAAAAACAATATCGAACGGCGAATAAATTTATTTGGCGTAAGTGAACCTCTTATTCAAACTTCTAAATTTAAAGATGAATACCGTTTGATTGTAGAATTGCCAGGAATAACTAATATTAATCAAGCAATAGAATTGATTGGTCAAACTGCCCAACTTGATTTTCGAGAACTTTCCCAGGAAGCAACTGCCGCTGCTTCTTTTGCCGATTTTAAATCTACGGGTTTAACAGGAAAAGACTTAACTCGCAGTCGGGTGGAATTTGATTCTAATACTGGTAGACCGGTTGTTGGCTTAGAATTTTCCGATGAAGGCGGAAAAAAATTTGCCGAAATTACTAAAAGGAATGTAGAAAAACCAGTGGCGATTTTTTTAGATGAACTACCTCTAACAATGCCTGTAGTAAAAGAAGAAATTACGGCAGGAAGGGCAGTAATTAGCGGTGATTTTAATTTGGATGAGGCAAAAAAACTTTCAATCCAGCTAAATGCTGGGGCTTTGCCGGTGCCAATTAAAATAGTCGAGCAAAGAAACGTAGGGGCAAGTTTGGGTGAAGAATCAGTCCACAAAAGCGTTCGGGCAGGGATGATTGGCCTTTTGATGGTTGCTTTTTTTATGATTGCTTATTATGGATATTTAGGATTTTTAGCTGTTTGTGGACTGGTAATTTACGGATTACTAACTTTAGCCTTATATAAATTAATTCCAGTAACTTTAACTTTACCGGGGATAGCCGGCTTTTTACTTTCTATAGGAATGGCAGTTGATAGCAATATTTTAATTTTTGAAAGAATGAAAGAAGAAATTTGGGCAGGAAAACCAAAATTGCTAGCGATGGAGTTGGGTTTTGGTCGGGCTTGGGATTCAATAAGAGATGCCAATGTTTGTACTTTAATAACTTGTTTTGTTCTTTTTAATCCCTTTAATTGGAGCTTTTTAAATACCTCAGGAATGGTGAGGGGATTTGCTTTAACTTTAGGTTTGGGAGTCGGGTTAAGCTTATTTACAGGAATTGTTGTTACTAGAACAATTTTAAGAGTTTTAAGTATTAAGGAGAAAAAATGAGCTGGATACGTTTTAAATGGTTATATTTTTTGATTTCTGCTTTGATTATTGTTCCGGGGATTTATTCTTTAATCCGCTGGGGTCTTCGACCGTCAATTGATTTTACTGGTGGTACCCTTTTGGAATATAAAATTTCTCAACAGGTGGAAAAAGAGAAATTAGAAGAGATTGTTAAAAAAATTCCGGAAATTGAGCTTTATTCTCTTCAGCAAACCTCGCAAAATACACATCTTTTCCGTCTTACTCCTTTGGATAAAACCAAAGCTGAAGAAATTAAAAATAAAATTGAAAAAGAGTTTAATATAAATGTCGAAGAAGCCCGCTTTGAAACGATTGGTCCGGTTTTGGGAAAAGAGCTTTTGCGAAAAACAGTAGTTGGGATTTTTCTTGCTGCGGGCTTTATTTTGCTTTATGTTGCCTGGAGATTTAAAGATAAAAAATTTGGAGTTTGCGCTATTTTGGCAATGTTTCATGACAGTTTAGTTCTTTTAGGAACTTTTTCTTTGCTTGGTCATTTTTTTGGAGTTGAGGTGGATACTTTATTTGTTACCGCGGTTTTAACAATTCTTTCTTTTTCTGTTCATGATACAGTGGTGGTTTATGACCGAATTCGGGAATCTCAGAAACATTTTCCCTCGGCATCTTTGGAAAGTTTAGCTAACAAGGCAATTACTGAAACAATGGTTCGTTCTTTAAACAATTCTTTAACCATTATATTTATGCTTTCGGCATTGGTTTTACTTGGAGGAGAAACTATCCGTTGGTTTGCGGTTGCTCTTTTAGTTGGAACTATTTCTGGAACTTACAGTAGTCCTTTTACTGCCGTGCCTCTTTTGGTGGTTTGGGATAAAATTGAGAAAAGAAAGTAATTTAATTATTTAAACTAAACTTTTACTAACTTCTTTAATTCGGGAAAGCAGATATTTTCGTTCGTTTTTAGTTTTATCTTCAACAACTTCTTCAAATAATTGATTTAAAATTTTTCCTACAATCGGTCCGGGAGAAATATTTAAAATTCTCATCACATCATGACCGTCAACTTTTAAGTCTGCCACGGTAAATGGTTGTTTTTGGACTTCAGCTAATTTTTCTTTAAATTTTTCCAATCGCCAGGAAGTTTCCCGAGCTCCACCACCAATTCTATCTGCCCTTCTTACTTCTAAAATATCCGTTAGATTTTCCTTGCCAACATTATGAATAAATCGCCGAATAGCCTTATCGGTTTGTCTCTCGTCAACTGAGAATTGATGCCAGCGAACTAAGCGAAAAAGCCGGTCGGTGTCTTTTTTAGAAAGACGTAAACGATTAGCGATGTTTCTGGCAATAGAGGCACCAACAACTTCATGATTATAAAAAGTTATTGTTCCTTTTTCGTCTTTACTAACAACTACCGGTTTACCCACATCATGAAGAAGAATCGCTAAATTAACAATCGGATCGCGGGAGCGGCTCGTTTTTAAAGATTTTAAAGCATGAGTGCCCACGTCATCTTGGTGATGTCTACCGGGGCTTTTTTGGTCAATGCCGAACATTTTTTCTGTCTCCGGAAGAATAATTTGAGCTAGACCACAATTGCGTAAAAGTTGATAACTATCAGCTGGATAATCACTGGAAAGAATTTTAAAAAGTTCATCACGAATTCTTTCCCAACTAATTTGAGTAATTAGATTGGCATTTTTTTTAATTGCCTGGAAAGTTTTTTCTTCGATTATAAATCCAAATTGGGCGGCAAAACGGACAGCTCTCATCATTCGTAAAGCATCCTCGGTAAATCTTTCTTGAGGATTACCAACAGCCCGAATAATTTTGTTTTTAAAATCTTTAATTCCTCCAAAAAGATCAATAATTTCTAGAGTTTTTCCATCCCATTGGTTATTTTTTAAAAGGGGACCGATAACCACGGCATTAAAAGTAAAGTCCCGGCGCTTTAAATCTTCTTCTAATTTTGTTCCCCATTTGACTTCGTCTGGTCGGCGATGGTCAGAATAACCCCATTCACTACGATAAGTAGTTATTTCTATTTTGGTATGACCCTGGCGGTTTTTAATAGGAATAGCAACAGTTCCAAAAATATTATCATAAAATGATTTTGGAAAAAGAAGACGAATTTCTTGAGGGGTGGCGTTGGTAGTAAAATCGCAGTCTGGAGGTGGTTTTTTTCCTTGCAAAAGATTTTTAACCCCACCACCAACAAGATAAATCTCAAAACCTTGTTTGCTAAACTTTTTAAAAATCTCCCAAACTTTGGGAGTAATTTTTTGGGCAAGGTTTTCTGGAAGTATTTGGCGCATAATGTTATTATACTATAATACCGATGAGATGGAGAATAATAAATAAAATTCAAAAGTCCGCTTCGCGGGATTCCTTCGGAATGCCAAAATCCAAAATCCAAAATGAGGAGATCATTAAGATTCTTTTGGAAAATCGGGGGTTGAAAACAGAAAAGGAGCAGGAAGAGTTTTTGCATCCTCCTAAACCTCAAGATTTAACAGCAAAAGCAATAGGAATTTCTTCAACTGAAATTCGAAAAGCCGCTGTTCGGATTAAGAAAGCAGTCAAAGACAAAGAAAAAATTATTATTTATGGGGATTATGATAGCGATGGAGTTTGTGGAACAGCAATTTTATGGGAAGCAATTTATAAACTTGGAGGCGAAGTGATGCCTTTTGTTCCTAAAAGAAAGGAAGGTTATGGAATGAAAGTTACTCGGTTAGAGGAAATGGCAAAAGAGGGAGTGAAATTAGTAATAACTGTTGATCAGGGAATTGTCGCTGTAAAACAAGCAAAAAGGGCAAAAGATTTGGGTTTAGATTTAATTATTACTGACCATCATCTTCCAGACGAAAAGAAACCAGAAGCTTTGGCTATTTTACATACGACAAAACTTTCTGGAGCTGGCGTTGCTTGGTTTTTGGCAAAAAATCTTGGGGATGGAACTGGTTTAGATTTAGCCACCATAGGGACTGTATCTGATGTTGTTCCTTTAATTGGTCCAAATCGGTCGATAGTTAAATATGGATTGGAGGCGGTCAGAAAAACAAAAAGAATTGGACTTCTAAGTTTATATCAAACCGCCGGCATTTCTCCGGAAAATATTGGTACTTACGAAATTGGTTTTATTGTTGGTCCTAGATTGAATGCTTCCGGAAGAATGGATAATCCGCTGGATTCTTTACGACTAATTTGTACTAGGGATAAAGAAAGAGCTTTGGATTTAGCCCAAAGAATTGAAGAAAAAAATCGTCAGCGTCAAAACCTTACTGAGGAAATTTTAGTTCACGCCCGGAATCTCTGGTTAACTTCTGATGGAAAAAGTTCTTTGATTTTTATTCAAGATAAAAACTATGAGGAAGGAGTTATTGGATTGGTTGCTGGAAAACTTATGGAAGAGTTTTATCGTCCGGCAGTGGTTTTAGCTCCCAGAGAAAATTATTGGGTAGCTTCGGCTCGCTCAATTGAAGAGTTTAATATTATTGAGGCGATTCGTGCTTGTTCCGAATTTTTGGGTCCTCATGGTGGACATCGGAAAGCGGCTGGTTTTACCATTGAGGAAAGTAAAATTTCTTTAGTTCGCCAAAGGTTAATAGAATTAGCTCAGCAAAAATTAGACGGAGAGAAGTTAAAGCCAATCCTTGCGATTGATACCGAGTTAAGTCTAAAAGATTTAAATTTAACTTTATATGACCAATTGACTGCGCTTGCTCCTTTTGGCGAAGGAAATCCTCAGCCAGTTTTTGCCACCAGAAATGTTCAGGTGATAGACGCTCATTTAGTTGGTAATGGTAATCAACATCTAAAGTTACAAATTATGAGTTCCAAGTCTCAAGTTAAACTTGAGGCAATTGGTTTTGGCTTTGGAGATTTTTTTTCTCGGCTATCGCCAGAGGCGCCGGTAGATATTGCCTATAATTTGATTGCTGATGAATGGAACGGAAAACGAAAAATTCAATTAAAGCTCAAAGATATAAAAATCAAAAATGAATGAAAATTTTGAAGAACTTTTATCCTTAATAAGAAGTTATAATCCTAAAGCAGATTTCATCCTTATAAATCGTGCTTTTCAGTTTGCTTCTGAAGCCCATGCTGGTCAAAAAAGACTTTCGGGAGAAGATTTTATTAATCATCCGCTAGCGGTTGCTAAAAGTTTGGTGGAGTGGAAGCTAGATAGTGGTTCAATTGCCGCTGCTTTGCTTCACGATGTAATCGAAAATGGGGGAGTTAAAAAAGAAAAATTAGAAAAAGATTTTGGAGAAGAAATTGCAGACTTAGTTGACGGTGTAAGTAAAATTGGGGAATTAAAACTTCGAGGGAGTCAGGAGGAAGAATTCGTAGAAAATCTCCGAAAAATGATTGTGGTAATGGCTAAAGATTTAAGAGTAGTTTTAATTAAATTAGCTGATCGTTATCATAACCTACAAACTTTGTATGTGCATCCAAAAGAAAAGAGGCATCGAATTGCTCAAGAGACATTGGAAATTTATGCTCCATTGGCAGAAAGATTAGGGATTGGAGAAATGAAGGGGAAGTTGGAAGATTTAGCTTTCCCCTATGCTTATTCCGAAGAGTACGAATGGGTTAAGAAATATTCTGCTCCTTATTACAAACAAACTGAAAAAATTTTGTTAAAAGTAAAAAGAAAGCTTTTAGTAGAATTAGCAAAAGAAGAAATTAAAGCAGAAATTCATACGCGGGCAAAACACCTTTATAGTTTATATAAAAAACTTTTACGTCCCGAGATAGATAAAGACATTGCTAAAGTTTATGATCTTGTAGCCTTAAGAATATTATTAAATACAATAGATGAGTGTTATATCACTTTAGGAGTTGTTCATAAAGTTTATAAATTAGTTCCTCACTTGGGGGTTTCTGATTTCATTGCTGTTCCGAAACCAAATGGTTATCGTTCTATTCATACTAAGGTTTTTGGTCCCCAAGGAAGGATTTTTGAAGTTCAAATAAGGACTTGGGAAATGCACGAAGAAGCAGAAAATGGAATTGCTGCCCATTGGTATTATGGTCAGCAAAAAACAAAAGGAGCAAAAGATTCTTTGTTGGAAAAAGGAGTTTTTGCTCCTTCTGAAAAAATGGATTGGGTTCGTCAGTTGGTTGCTTGGCAAAAGGAAATTACCGACACTAAAGAATTTATTAGCTCTTTAAAATTTGATGCTTTAAAACATCGGATTTTTGTTTTTTCACCCAAGGGAGATGTTTATGATTTACCAGCAGAAGCCACGCCAGTTGATTTTGCTTATGTAGTTCATACTGAATTGGGAAATTCTTGTCAGGCGGCAAAAGTAAATGGAAGATTAGTTTCCTTGGATTATAAATTAAAAAGTGGGCAGGTAGTTGAAATAATTCCTGCCAAGGGAAAAAAGGGTCCTTCTCAAGATTGGTTAAATTTTGTAGTTACTAAAATTGCTAAAGACAGAATTAAAAGATATTTTTCCAAAAATTAATGTTTTCTATTTTTTTTTACTCTTATTCTCCCATCTTTATTAGCTTCGAAAATACTTCTTGAAATAGCTTGTCTCCTTTTATACAAAGCTTGTTGCTCAGGAGGTAATTGACTTAATCCTAATGAATGAGGTGTTTTGTTATTTGTTTTTGGGTGTTCTTGATGATTATTGTTTGAAAGAGCATCTTGTTCAACTGGGGGGTCAGAAAAATTATTACTATCATTACCTCCACAGGCAAAATTAATTAATCTATCAACGAGAGGTTCGTATACTTCTTCTGGAAGTTTTCCATTTTCAATTCCACGAAGAATTCTTTCGGCCCAATTTAAAGCTTCGGGCGGTGTAAGTCTTTCCCAAATTAATGATTGTGTTGTTGTTTCTCTTTCTTTCATTTTCTCCACTAAAAAACCTCCCTTTTGGGAGGTTTGGAAAAATTTATAATTTAAATTTACGGCTTTTCTTCCAAACCTCCCTTCTCCTTATTTTTAAGGATAAAAAGGGAGATCTGGTTGATAAAAAGCCTTGCTCTCATAATTTCGTATATATTAAAAAATATTAATCTTATTGTCAAGAAGAAAAATAAAGAGTAAAATATGAAAAATGGAGCGAATACTAAGCCAGCAAGCAGTTGAAAAAATCGGCCAAAAAGTTAAGCTTTACGGTTGGGTAAGCTCTCGAAGAGACCACGGAAAATTGGTTTTTATTGACCTTCGCGACAGAAGCGGCATTATTCAGTTAGTTGGTGGTGAAAATTTAGGAGATTTGCGAACAGCTGATGTTATTAAAGTAGAAGGAATGGTTAAGGAAAGACCACAAAATTTAGTCAATCCTAAAATTGCTACCGGAAAAGTGGAAATTGAAGTGGAAAAGGTTAAGATTTTAGCAAAGGCAAAAGAACTACCCTTTAATACTCAAAGCGATGGAAGAGAAATTAACGAGGAGACACGTTTAAGGTATCGTTACTTAGACCTACGTCGTTCTCGGATGGTAGGAAATTTAGAACTTCGCCATCGGGTAATTAAATTTATTCGCGACTGGCTGGACGAAAGAGGTTTTATTGAGATTGAAACCCCAATTTTTACTAAGGCAACTCCTGAGGGAGCAAGAGATTTTTTAGTTCCTTCTCGTTTACAGCCGGGTAAATTTTATGCCCTTCCCCAGTCTCCCCAACAATACAAACAACTTTTAATGGTTGCCGGCTTTGAGAAATACTATCAAATCGCCCGTTGTTTTCGTGATGAAGACCTGCGAGCAGATAGGCAACTAGAATTTACTCAATTAGATTTGGAGATGTCTTTTGTTGAAAGAGAAGATGTGATGAATTTAATAGAGTTTCTAATGATAGATTTAGCCAAAAAATTTGGAAAAAAAATCTATCGCCAACCTTTTCCTAGAATCAAATATAAGGAAGCGATTGAAAAGTTTGGCGATGATAAGTTTGACTTAAGGTCAAAAAAACAAAAGGATTTACTTGCCTTTGCTTTCGTTATTGACCAACCTCTTTTTGAATGGAAAAAAGAAGAAAATCGTTGGGATGCAATGCATCATCCCTTTACTTCTCCCAACCCTGAAGATATTCCTCTTTTAGAAAAAGGCGAAATAGAAAAAGTTCGTTCTTGGCAATATGATTTGGTGTGTAATGGGTTTGAGGTAGGAGGGGGAAGTATTAGAATTACTAATCCCCAACTTCAACAGAAAATTTTTGAGATAATGGGGCACAGACCAGCAGAAGTTAAAAGAAAGTTTGGTCATCTTCTAAAGGCATTTGATTATGGAGTTCCTCCTCATGGAGGAATTGCTCTAGGGTTGGATCGTCTTGTAAGTATTTTTGCCGATGAGAGTTCAATTAGAGAGGTGATTGCTTTTCCAGTGACGGCGTCTGGGCAAACTTCGGTAATGGATGCCCCTTCGGAAATTGACCCCCAACAACTAAAAGAATTGGGTATCAATGTTGTCAAGAAAAAATAACACTAAATTTATTTTAAAAATCAAGCGGGCTAGTCTTTTTTGTTTTGGACTAGTTTTTTTTCTTTTTCCCGGACAAAGCTACTATTTGGTTGTTCAAGGTGATTATAAAAAAATACCTGTTCGTCCACTAAATTTTGAATTACCTTCACCGTCTTTATATCCTTTAAATTTTACTAGCCAAAAACCGCCTTCTTTAACTGCTAAAAGTGTAGTAGTGATGGACAAAAATTCTTCGGTGGTGATTTATTCCAAAAACGAAAATTTATGGGTTTTACCTGCCTCAACCGTAAAAATAATGACTGCTTTAGTTGCCTTAGATTATTATCAGCCGGAGGATATTTTAGTTGTAGGAGAGGTTAATAATTTTGGTCAAAAGATGAAATTGATAGAAGGAGAGAAAATTACGGTTAAAAATTTACTTTATGGTTTGTTGGTAGCTTCAGCAAATGATGCGGCTTTAGTTTTGGCCCAAAATTATCCAGGAGGCGAAAAGGCTTTTGTAACCGCAATGAACAGAAAAGTTGGTGCTTTAAATTTAGGAAATACCTATTTTGCCAACCCTACCGGTCTTGACAGTGACAAGGAGGGAAATTTACTGGCTGATTTTTCTTATACTACTGCCCTTGATTTAGCCCGCTTAGCCGTAGAAGCGTTTAAAAATCCTTTATTTTCAGAAATAATAAAAACGGAAAAAATTACTGTCAGCGATGTTTCGGGAAAAATTATTCATCAACTTTTTAATATCAATCAACTTTTGGGGAAAATTGATGGTCTTAAAGGAGGGAAAACCGGTTGGACTGAAGAGGCAGGTGAATGTTTTGTAGCCTATACCGAGAAGGACGAACATGGGATTATTACTGTAGTTTTAGGTAGTCAAGATAGATTTGGGGAGACAAAAAAATTAATCGATTGGGTTTTTACCAACTATCATTGGGTAGATATTACTCCGTCCATTTAGGATCTACTGCTGGTAGATAAGCAAAAAAGTTTTTATCTCCCTCAAAAACATAAATTGGTTGAAGATAATGTTGGGGAGTCTCCGAATCATAATAGCCAAGATAAACCTTACGAATAACAATTTGTCCGCTTTCGTTTTGACCAAGATTAGCAATATATCCTTCTCCTTTTTGAAGTTCGTTCCAAGCTTGAGTAACCGGCTTTAAAGGATAAGTTCCGAAAATTTCCTTTTCCACCGGAAAGTAAGTATAATTAATTTCGACAATTCTTTTTCCTGGCGTTCTTGAACCAGAAAAAAGAAAGAAAATTAGTGATTTTTTAGGGTTGGGAGGAAGAATTTTTAAATCGTTTAAATTAGCGCGAAAAAGATTGACCCTTATAAAATCTGCCTCTGATAAAGAATTTACTGGAAGAAGTTGGTTAGTAATAAATCGAAGATATTCAAATTCTGCTGTTCCATTATTTAAATCTTCTGGTAAAACTCCATTATTTACTAAATTTACTAAAAAATTTTTTGCTTCTTGAGCTGCTTGTTGATTAGTGGGTAAATTTTTGCTGGTTAAAATTTCTTGATCGTTTTTGAAATCATAAATTAAATGAAAATTTAAATTATTAATGTCTATTTCTAACATTGTTGAGTTTTCATTTGTCCAACGATAAGTGGTCTCATCTTTTTTTTCCGGTGGATTACGAAAACCCATTTTTTGGGCTAAAGAATTTGCTCGGTCTAAAGCTAAAAGATTTGGTGATCTTACTGGCCTAAAATAAACTTTTTCTACTTCTTGAAGCTTGGGTAATCCTCCTTGAATAGTTTCTAGTTTAAAAGAAATTTTTTCTTTTTCTAAAGGCAGATTTTCTTCAGGAAAAACTAGCTTTGGAATTTTTCCAAAAGAAACAGTTGGGGGTGGTGGCGGGGGAGGATGAAGTTGACGCCAAATTTTTTTCCCAACTTTAAAAGTAGTTTTTAAAACGATAAAAGCAACTAAAGCAATTATTCCAAATTTAAGGAATTTTCGTGTCCAGTAGGTAGTTTCTGTTAAAGTTGCCATATTTTGAGTATAAAAGTTTAGTATGTTAAAATCAAGGAAATGATTCGCACTCGCTTTGCTCCCAGTCCAACTGGGTTTTTACACATTGGAAGTTTACGGACAGCTTTGTATTCTTACGCTTTCGCTAAAAGTCAGGAGGGAAAGTTTATTTTAAGAATCGAAGATACTGACCTTAAAAGATATATTCCCGGAGCTATAAAAAAGATTTTCCAGGTTTTGAAAATTTTTGGTTTGAATTGGGATGAAGGTCCGGAGGTTGGTGGTCCTTATACTCCCTACATTCAATCAGAAAGAGTAAAATTAGGAATTTATCAAAAATATGCTCAGCAATTAGTAAATCAGGGAAACGCTTATTATTGTTTTTGCCCACCGCAAACTACCCGAGAAATTAAATCTCGTCATCAAAAAAAAATAATCGAACTTCGTGATCCCTGCCGGGAATTGACTCAAGAAGAAATTGAAGAAAAACTCCGTTTAGGATTAAAACCAGCAATTCGTTTGCGAGTTCCCAACAGAGAGAAGATTTCTTATTATGATTTTGTTTTAAAAAAAGAAATAAGTTGGTCTACAGATGAAATTGATGAAGTAGTTCTTTTAAAATCAGATGGTTTTCCTACTTATCATTTAGGAGTAGTTGTTGATGATTATTTAATGAAAATTACTCATATTATTCGCGGTAGAGATTGGCTTTCAAGTACACCAGTTCATCTTTTGTTGTTTAAATATTTAAAATTTCCTTTGCCTCAAATTGGTCATCTAACAGATATTTTGGATCCAGCAGGAGGGAAGCTATCCAAAAGAAAGGGAACAGTTGCCTGCGAAGAATTTTTAGCCCAAGGATATTTGCCAGAGGCAATTTTAAATTTTGTCATGCTTTTGGGTTGGGCGCCAAAAGATAATAGGGAAGTTTTTTCTTTAGAGGAATTTGTGAAAGCCTTTCTTAATGGGAATTTACATGTCGCCAATCCGGTATTTAACCGGAAAAAACTTGACTGGTTTAACGGTTATTATCTTCGTAGGAAATCGGATGCGGAGTTATTAAAACTATTAAAACCATATATTCCTAAAAAAATGGATTTAAACACGGCTATCAAGACCATTCCTTTAGTTAAAGAGAGAATAGTAAAGCTTTCTGATTATAATTCATTTGTTGACTTTTTAGTTAATTATCCAAGAGTTGACCGCCAACTTTTAATTCAAAAAGGTGGAGGAGACGAGAAATTAATTAAAAATCAATTATCAATTATAAATTATAAATTATCAATTATAAAAAGTTGGAAAGCAGAAGGGATAGAAAAAACTCTTCGAAACTTGGCAGTAAAAAATAATTGGCATGTGGGTGATTTTTTTATGGTATTAAGAATTGCCCTTACTGGTAAGTCGGTTACTCCTCCTCTTTTTGAATCAATAGAGCTTTTGGGTAAAAATGAAACTTTAAAAAGATTAAATAATGTGTTAAAATAATAACTCTGTCTTCTTAGTTTAAGAAAAAGTCTTCTATATTCTTTTTCTTTAAAGAAAAAGACAGTGTTTGAAAGGAGGTGAAAAATGGCGAAAAAATTATTTGTTGGTAGTCTTCCCTACAGTACAACTAATCCTCAATTAGAAGAAATTTTTTCTAAGTTTGGTAAGGTTGTCTCTTGTGAGATAATTGCCGATAGGTTTAGTGGTCAAAGCAAGGGATTTGCTTTTGTTGAAATGGAAAACGACAAAGAGGCCGATGAAGCAATTAGTAAATTAAATGGAACTGAACTGGAAGGAAGAAAAATTATAGTCAATATAGCTAGGCCAAGATTTGATAACAGAAGAGAAATTTCTAGGAGAAATTACCACGCAAACAGACGTAGTTTCTAAGCTGTCTATTTCGCTTTTCCAAAAATTTTAGTAAGTGATTAGAAAGATGTTTTTTACTGGAAAAAATTCGAACTACTAAATAGCTGCGGGACGTGGATTCGAACCACGATTGACTGGTTCAGAGCCAGCTAGCCTACCGTTAGCTGATCCCGCAACGGAAATCCTGTTTTATTTTAGCAAATTTTTGTGGTATATTGAAGAATAATGAAAGCGAAAAAATTTTATTTACTTGGATTGGTTTTAGCGATTGTTTTTGCTACTGGAATTTTATTTTTCTCCGGAAAACAATTCTTAAGCAAAACTTCTTTTGGTTGCGGGATTCCTTTGCCGGATGCTACTGGAGAATATAAAGAAGAAGAAAAAGTAGCGATTTTTGATAATAAACCGGTGGGTTATCAAATGCCAAAGTTGGCGGTTTTAGAGAAAGAGTTAGAAGAACAGGAAGGAATTGTATTGGGAGTTCAAAATGATGAGCGTTGGATTGAGGTTGACCTTTCGGAACAAAAATTGCGCGCTTGGGAAGGAGACAATCTTGTTTACGAATTTTTAATTTCTTCCGGAAAATGGGCACCAACCCCAAAAGGAGAGTTTCGGATTTGGGTAAAGTTAAAATATACAAAAATGGAGGGAGGAATAAGGGGTACAAGAACTTATTATTATTTACCAAATGTACCTTACACCCAGTATTTTTATAAGGGATACGGTATTCATGGAACTTATTGGCATAATAATTTTGGTCAACCAATGAGTCATGGATGTGTAAATTTATCGATTCCTGACGCGGAAAAACTTTTTTATTGGACTTCCCCTATTATTCCTGAAGGAAAACGGATTGCCTATTCTTCTATGGATAATCCGGGAACAAAGGTGGTAATTCATGATTAATCTTGTTTAGCGAGGTTGCCCCTCTAAGTGGGGTTGATTTTTAGCAATTAATATGATAGACTGCTAAAGATGACATTTTTACTTAGTCCCAAAAAAGAAAGAATTTTGCCTGTAGTTCCTCTGCGGGAAGGTGTTCTTTTTCCTCATGTGGAAACTATTTTAAGCTTTGGTCGACCTTCTTCTATAGCAGCGGTTGAAGCGGCTTTTAGATCTGATCGTTTGGTTTGTTTCCTTACCCAGAAAGGTCAAGAAATAGAGGGAACAAATGAAATTAAACTTTATCAAATAGGAACTTTAGGAAAGATTGAGAGGCTTTTACGTACTGAAAATGAGCTTAATGCTTGGGTGAAGGGAATTGGTCGTGTTCAATTAGAGTCTTTGGAGGCAACAACACCTTTTATGGTGGGAAAATTTATCGAACTTCCAGAAATTTCCGAAGTTTCTGATGAAACTACTGCCTTAGCAAATAATTTAGTCAAAAACTTTCAAGAGGCAGTTAGTCTCGGTAAAGTGGTAGATGTAATGATGGTGATGAAGCTTTTAGGAGAAAATACCCCCACAGAAATAGCTGATCAAATTTCCTATATTTTAGATATAGAAACTGCTGAAAAACAAAATCTTTTGGAAACTTTGTCAGTTAAAGAAAGACTACTTAAGGCCACTGATTATCTTGCTCATGAGCTTAAGGTTTTAGAACTTGAGCGAATGATTGATTCTAAAACAAGAAGAAAATTCGATAGGTCAATGAAGGAAAGTATCCTAAGAGAAAGAAAGAGAGTAATCGAAGAGGAGTTAGGAGAGGTAGCGGAAGAAGAAGATGAAATAAAAGAGCTTAAACAAAAAATTAAAAAAGTAAAAATGCCCTTGGAAGTTGAAAAAAAAGCAGAAAAAGAGCTTAAAAGACTTTCTAATATGAATCCCAACCATCCAGAGTTTTCCTATATTAGAACCTATCTTGATTGGTTAACTGAGATGCCTTGGTCGGTTTCTACTCCTAATCAGGTTTCTATTTCTCAAGCAGCGAAGATTTTAAACGAGGATCATTGGGGACTAGAAAAAGTTAAGGAAAGAGTTATAGAGTATTTAGCGGTAATGAAACTGCGGGAGAAAAAAAAGAAAGAAATGAAGAAAGAAAAATCTAAAGAAGGAGGACCAACAATTCTTTGTTTTGTTGGACCTCCGGGAGTTGGAAAAACCTCTATTGGCAAATCAATTGCTCGGGCTTTGGGAAGAAAATTTTTCAGAGTAAGTTTGGGAGGAATAAGAGACGAAGCAGAAATTCGCGGCCATCGTCGGACCTACGTAGGGGCTTTGCCCGGAAGAATAATTCAGGGCATAAGAAATGCGGGGACAAACAATCCAGTTTTTATGTTGGATGAAATTGACAAAATAGGAGCAGATTTTCGTGGTGACCCCTCGGCAGCTTTACTCGAGGCTTTAGATCCAGAGCAAAATCATGAATTTTCCGACCATTATTTAGAAGTGCCTTTTGACCTTTCTCGGGTGATGTTTATTACAACAGCTAATATTTTAGACACTATTCCCCCTGCCTTACGCGATAGGATGGAAGTAATCCCTTTTCCTGGTTATACTGAGGTTGAAAAATTTCATATTGCCCAAAAATATCTTTGGAATAAACAATTAGTTTCCAATGGACTTAAGGAAAATGAAATTAAAATTGCCGACGAGGCAATTTATGAGATTATTCGCCGCTATACTCGGGAAGCAGGAGTAAGAGAGTTGGAGCGCTGTTTAGCTACTATTTGCCGAAAATTAGCCAAAAAAGTAGCGGAAAGCAAAAAAATTTCTAAGATAATTAAAAGGACAGATATCTCTAAATATCTCGGCCCCCGTAAATATACCGAAACCCTAGCCGAGAAAAAAGACGAAATAGGAATTGCTACCGGCTTGGCTTACACTGAAGCAGGGGGAGATATATTATTCACTGAAGTAGCCTTAATGCCTGGGAAAGGAAATTTACTTCTTACCGGTAAACTGGGAGAAGTAATGAAAGAGTCAGGAAAGGCAGCCTTATCTTATGTCCGCAGTCGTTGGGAGCAGCTTGGCTTAAAGAGGGATTTTTATAAAAATTTAGATATTCATATTCATGTTCCTGAGGGAGCGGTTCCTAAAGATGGCCCTTCGGCAGGAGTGGCGATTACAGTTGCTTTAGTTTCTGCTTTAACTAAAACTCCCACAAGAATGGATACAGGAATGACTGGAGAAATTACTTTAAGAGGTCGGGTTTTAGAAATTGGTGGGGTGAAAGAAAAAGTAATCGCTGCCCATCGAGCGGGTTTGAAAAGAGTAATTTTGCCAAAAGATAATAAAAAAGATTTAGTAGATGTTCCTGCCTCAGTTAAAAAAGATATTGAATTTCTATTTGTTTCGCACTTGGATGATGTGTTAAAATTAGCCTTAAAGAGAAAAAATGGAAGGAATTGAGCAAAAATCGAAACCAGATTTTTTAAGATGGGCATTGGTTATTTTAGTAGTTTTAGCGGGTTTGGCAATAATTAGTGGGGGAATTTTTGTTTATCAAAAAACTTTGAAAAATAAAAAAGATAAAGAAGTAGTTGCTCCTACCCCAACTCCTTTTATTGTCTCTTCAGAGACTACGCCAGCCGAAGAAGTTTCTCCTTCTCCAACGCCTAAAATTAGTCGAGCTGATTTAAAAATTAAAATTTTAAACGGAACGGGAGTTCCTGGAGCGGCAGGTAAAGCGGCGGAAATTTTAGAAAAATTAGGCTGGCAGGAAATAAAAACTGGTAATGCCGACAATTTTGATTATCAAAAAACAGTGATTCAGATAAAAGAAAGCAAAAAAGAATATTTTGATTTGCTAAAAGAAGATCTTTCTTCTAAATATACTGTTGAAGAGGAGCTACAAACTCTTTCCGAAGACGATAAATTTGATGCGGTGATTATTATAGGTAAAGATTAAAAAGATTTTAAATAATATTTTCCGGCAAATTCGGAAATTAATCCTTTCAAAGAAAGTAAAGATAAAGTTTTTCCTACTTCTACAATGTTTTGACCAACAGTTTTGGTGATTTCATCAGCAGTGAGAGGTTCTGTTTCTAAAGCCTGATAGATTTTTTTCTCCAGTGGCGATAATTCTTGAAGAGAAAAAAGGGATAGAGTTTCTATCTTTTTTCCCAAAATTTCTTCAGGTGAAGTAACCATTTTTGCCTGATGGATTTTAATTAAAAAATTTGTTCCCGTAGAAACTAAAGAAGTAATTGGCCCAGGAACGGCAAAGACTTTTTTCCTTTGCTGACGAGCTAAATTAGCAGTAATTAAGGCACCACTTTTTTCTCCCGCCTCAATTACTAAAACTCCCAAAGAAGACAATCCAGCCACGATACGATTTCTTTGGGGAAAAGTCCAAAGTTGAGGTTTAAAATCTGACTCGTATTCAGAAATTATTAGTCCACCATTTCCCAGAATTTTTTCGTAAAGCTTTTCATTTTCCGGAGGATAAATTACATTTAGCCCTCCTCCTAAAACTGCTACTGTTTTGCCTCCATATTCCAAGCATTTTTGGTGAGCTTCAGTATCTACTCCATACATAAAGCCGGAGACAATAGTAATTTTTTCTTTTACTAAAAAGGGAATAAATTTCTCTATTACTATTTTTCCGTAGCGGGTGATTCTTCTTGTTCCTACTATTGCCAAGGATTTTTCAAATAAATCTTGGTCAAAATTTCCACGATAAAATAATTTTTTTGGATAATTTTTTATTTCACGAAGTATTTTTGGATAATTTTTATCTTCAGAAGTAATATTTTTTATTTTATAATCATACCATTTCATTGTTGATATTTTTCCAATGAGTAATTCTTTTACTCGACCTATCGGGGTCAAGAACAATACAAATAGCATCTACTCGCCAAAAAGGAAATTTTTGACCAATAGAAGGATTAGTTTGTAAAAAAATTTCTGCCATTTTTTGAATTTGATTAACTTTTTTATGATTAATCATTTCTTCGGGCTGGCCTGTCTCTTCGCCTATTTTTAATTTAACTTCTATAAAAACTAAGGTGTTCTTTTTTGTAGCAATAATATCAATTTCTCCAAGACGACTCCGAAAATTACTTGTTAAGATTTTGTATCCCTTTTTAATTAAATATTGTCTTGCTAAATCTTCACCAAATTTTCCTGTTTGATAATTTAAATTTTTCACTTATGCTTCTTGTATTCTTAAGCGATATTGTAGGGCTTCAGCTATATGTTCGGCAGTGATTTTTTCTTCTCCGGCCAAATCAGCAATAGTTTGGGAAATTTTAATTAAACGAAAATAGGTACGGGCTGAAAGATTGTAATTATTCACCGCCTGTTTTAATAACAACAATACTTCGTCAGTTAAATGACAAAATTCTTTTATATGTTTGTTTTTCATTTGGGCATTGGTATGAATACAAGTTTCGGCAAAGCGGCGATTTTGATTTTTTCGAGCGGCAATTACTCTTTTTCTAATCTGTGCCGAGCTTTCTTGATGAGGTTTAGTTTGGGGAATAAGTTTTTCAATTTCTACTGCCGGAACATTAATATGAAGATCGATTCTGTCCAACAGTGGACCAGAAAGCTTACTTTGATAATGAAGAATTTGCCGAGGGGTGCAATGACATTCCCTTTTTGGATTTCCAAGATAACCACAAGGGCAAGGATTGGCGGCAGCGACTAAGGTAAATTGGGCGGGAAATTTAACCGAGCCTGCGGCTCGAGAAATCACCACTAAACCATCTTCCATTGGTTGACGTAAAGCTTCTAAAACTGAACGGGGAAACTCAGGAAATTCATCAAGAAATAAAACTCCGCAATGGGCTAAAGAGATTTCTCCAGGATGGGGAGGACTACCACCGCCAATTAAACCAGCCCGAGAAGTGGTGTGATGAGAAGAACGAAAAGGACGGATTTTAATAAGCGAACCCCCGGGAGGAATATTTCCGGTCACAGAATAAATTTTCGTTACCTCTAAACTTTCTTCTTCGGTGAGTGGAGGGAGAATTCCGGGTAGCGCCCGGGCAAGCATTGTTTTCCCTGCTCCCGGAGGCCCCTGAAGGAGAATGTTGTGACCGCCAGCAGCGGCAATTTCCAAAGCTCTTTTTGCTTGTTCTTGACCTAAGATTTCTGCAAAATCAAACTCTGCCAAATTTTCTTCTGAAAAACTTGATTCTTCGTCTTGGGAAAGGAAAGAGGGTTTTTTAATTAACTCCAGACCACTTAAATGACCCATAAGTTCTTTTAAAGAATTTACCGGATAAATATTTATCTTTTTTACTACCCGCGCTTCGTTAGCTGAAGGAGCAGGGATGAAAAGATTAGTAACTCCCAAATTTCTTGCTGCCAGAGCTAAAAGAAAAGTGCCTTTAGTGTGGCGTAAGCTTCCATCCAAAGAAAGCTCACCATAAAAAAATGACTTTTCTGAAGGTAGGGAAATTAGACCTAGGGAAGCTAGAATTCCCATCGCAATTGGCAAATCATAACAAGAACCTTCTTTAGGAATATCAGCTGGAGCTAAATTAACAGTAATTTTTGCCTGAGGAAAATCCAAACCAGAATTAATAATTGCCGTTTTTACTCTTTCTTTCGCTTCCTCAATTGCTTTATTTGGTAAGCCAATAATATTGAAACCGGGGAAGCCTTTTTTAGAGACATTGACCTCAACCTCAACAGGGATTGTTTCTAAACCAAAATGGGCAGCAGACAAAATTTTGGTTAGCACTTTTGGTGCCGCCAGGGGGATTTGAACCCCCGATTTTCAGGTTGACCTGCCCGCCGCTAGTGGCGCGTACCGGATTCGAACCGGTGATTTGTTGGTTGAGAACCAACTGTCCTGGGCCGCTAGACGAACGCGCCAGGCTTTGGCAGGCGGGGAACCTGACGTCCTAGGCCGCTAGACGATGGCGGCGTTATCTTTTATTATAGTCTAAAACTTCCCACTTGACAAATTTAATTTTATGGATTATTATCCCCCCTATACTTATATATTTTCCCCAGAAGTTGTTTAGTTTTTAGTTTTATTTTTAAAAAAATATGAGTAATATTAATAAAGACGAAATTCTTTTTACCCCAGAGGGTCTAGAATCTCTTAAGAAAGAGTATCGAGAACTCGTGGAAGTTAAAAGACCATTAATAGTAGAAAGATTATCAGAAGCGCGATTATCTGGGGATTTAGCGGAGAATAGCGAGTATAGCCAGGCTAAAGAAGAGCTTTCTTTTATAGATGGACGAATTGGTGAGCTTGAAGAGATTTTAAAAAAAGCAGTTGCAACAAAAACTGATCATCGGCAATGTGGTCAAGTTGGTTTAGGCTGTAGAGTTACTGTAAAAAATTCCGCGGGAGAAAATATTTTTTGGGTAGTTGGCGAATGGGAGGCTAATCCTGCCCAAAAAAAGATTTCTTATACCTCACCCTTAGGAAAAGGTCTTTTAGGGAAAACGGTAGGAGATGAGATTGAGGTTGAAGTTCCGGCAGGAAAGCTTGTTTACACCATTACTAAAATTGAGTAATTTTGAGAAAAATTAAACTCTGTGGTAAACTTCATATTAAATGGCTTTACCCATTGATCAGTTAAGAAAAATTCGTTTAGAAAAACTTCAAAAAATCAAAAAGTTAGGGATTGATCCTTATCCTCCGCGCTGTTTGCGACAACAAACTATTTCTCAGGCTTTAAAAATGATAGGGAAAAAAGTGGCGGTAACGGGAAGAATTATGGCAATTCGTGGCCACGGAGGAATTCATTTTTTTGACTTACGTGATGAAACAGAAAAAATCCAACTTGTTTTTAAGAAAGATAACCTTCAAACATCAAACTTCAAACTTCTTGCTCTTTTAGACATTGGTGATTTTTTAGCTTCTCAAGGAAGGGTTTTTAAAACTAAAGCTGGAGAAATTTCAATTTTAGTTTCTAGTTTTCAACTTTTAGCAAAGTCCCTTCGTCCTTTACCTTCAAAATGGCATGGTTTGAAAGACGTTGAAGAGCGCTACCGGAAGCGCTATTTGGATTTAATAATGAATGAGGAAGTAAAAGAGGTTTTTCACCGACGAACTCACATTATTTCGGCAATAAGAGAATTTTTAGATAATCAAGGATTTTTAGAAGTAGAAACACCTACTCTCCAAGAAATTTATGGAGGTGCTTCAGCTCGACCTTTTGTCACTCACCACAACGCTTTAGATGCTGATTTCTATCTTAAAATTTCAGACGAACTTTATTTAAAAAGACTAATTATTGGTGGTTTTGAAAAAGTTTATGAGATAGACAAAGATTTTCGCAATGAAGGCATAGATCGCTTTCATAACCCCGAGTTTACAATGATGGAATGCTACTGGGCATATGCTGATTACAACCAAATGATGGAGTTAACAGAAAATCTTTTTAATTTTGTAGCTAAAAAGGTTATAGGAACTACTAAAATTACTTTCGGAAAACATAAAATTGATTTTAAACCTCCTTGGCAGCGACTACCAATGAAGGAGGGGCTGAAAAAATATTTAGGAATTGATGTTGATAAATTAACTGATGAAGAAATTAAAAACTTTCTTAAAAAACATAATCTTACTGTTGAAGAAAGACCAACTTTAAGCGGTGTAGCGGCAGGGTTTAATCGCGGGGTAGCAGTTGCTACTTTGTTTGAGTTGGTGGAGCCATATTTAATCCAACCAACATTTGTAATAGATTTTCCAAAAGAAACAACAGCTTTGTGTAAACCAAAACCAGATGAGCCAGAGTTAATTGAGCGTTTTGAACCTTATATTGCTGGTTTTGAAGTAGGTAATGCTTACAGTGAATTAAATAATCCTTTAATTCAAAGGGAATTTTTTGAAGAACAGGTAAAAGCAGCGAAGTCAGGAGATGAAGAAGCTCATCCTATGGATGAGGAGTTTTTAGAAGCAATGGAGTACGGAATGCCACCGACAGGAGGTTTGGGAATAGGAATAGACAGGTTAGTAATGCTTTTAACAAACCAGCAATGCATTCGCGATGTAATTTTATTTCCTACTTTAGCGCCAAAGAAAAATGATTAGTCGCCAGCAAGCTTTAGAATTTTTAAATAAAAAAATTGAAAATAAAAACATTATTAAGCATATGATTGCCTGTGAGTCTTTGATGGCAGGAATTTATGAAGCTTTGGCAGCAAAAGGAGAAAAAGATTTAGGAGGAACAAAAGAGGAGTGGATGATGGCAGGGTTGCTTCATGATGGTGATTATTATCCGGAGGTTCCTCCGGAAAAACAAGGAGTTCAAATTACCCAATGGCTGCGAGAAAGGGGCTTTGAAATTCCCCAAAATATTACTCAAACAATGGCGGCTCATAATTGGAAAAATACTGGTGTTGAGCCACAAACAAAAATGGATTGGGCTTTGTTTTGCGGCGACAGTCTTACCGGACTAATTGTAGCGGCAACTTTAGTTTTACCTACTAAAAAATTGGTTGATTTAACTGTTCAAGGTGTTTTAAACCGCTTTAAAGAAAAATCATTTGCTCGGGGAACTCGGCGGGAAGATATCACTTTATGTCAGGAAAAATTAGGTTTAACGCTTGAAGAATTTATAGAAATTGGCTTGAAAGCAATGAAGAAAATAAGTAAGGAGTTGGGATTATAAATTTTAATAATAAAAACTAAAAAACTAAAAAACTTTAGTGATAAGTCAAAAAACTTTAGTGATAAGTCAGGAATGAATAGCGAAGATAATCCTAAAAATTATAAAGAATTAAAGTTTTGGCAAACTGCACTTGAAACTACTATATTGGTTATTAAACTAGTAAGAAGTTTGCCAAAAGAAAAAGTTTTTTGGATTATTGGTGATCAATTAATTCGAGCTGCTTCTTCGGTAGGAGCTAACATTGCCGAAGGTTACGGTCGATACAAGGGGAAGGAATTTGAGCGTTTTTTGCAAATTTCTTTAGGTTCTGCAAACGAAGTAGAATATTGGTTGATAGTTCTTAAAAGAATTTTGCCGCAGTTGGAAGATAAAATTTCTAAAATAATTGAAATAAACTCGCAAACAATCAAAATGCTTGCCAGTTCTTTAAAAACCTTAAGAACAAAGACAAAAAATGACTAATCACTTATTATTTTATTTTTTTATTATTTTAGTTTTAACTAATGTTGGATATTAATTTTATTCGTCAAAGCCCAGATAAAGTAAAAAAAGGAATTCAACTGAGGGGTTGCGATCCTAAAATAGTTGATCGGGTTTTAAAGGTTGATGAGACTCGAAGGCAACTTATTGGTGAAATAGAAAAATTGCGGGCAGAGAGAAATAAATTAGGCCCGAAAGACATTGAAAAAGGCAGAAAGATTAAAGAAACTCTTCGGCGGTTAGAACCAGACTTACAGGCAGTTGAAGAAGAATTAAAAAATCTTTTATATGAAGTGCCTAATCTTCCTTCGCAAGATACTCCTTCAGGAAAAAGTGAGGCGGACAATATAGAGGTGAAAGTTTGGTTGCCGGAAAAGGGTTTTTTATCTAAAGAAAAAATTGGCAAGGGTTGGAAATCAGCTGAATTTATGCCTCGTTTTCAAGGAAAAGATCATGTAGAGATAGGAGAGTCTTTAGATAT
>Ga0209102_1000188_pt1 | contig 42660 bp, 43 predicted proteins | sample ConPoolayeHmetaG_FD_185483 | JGI IMG/M metagenome (GOLD analysis project Ga0209102, IMG submission 185483) | Hot spring microbial mat communities from California, USA to study Microbial Dark Matter (Phase II) - Cone Pool mat layer H metaG... ...
GTTATAATCATTGTGTATTTTTCCATTTCATCACAGTCTATGAGAGATATTGTAGGAAACAGTTTCTCACAATTAAGCCTCATAGATAAAATTTAAAGTTTCTGCGGTTCTCGTTGTTCTTAACGGTGCTTTGTTAAAATCCTAAATACATGTTTTCATAATTGTTAAGGCGGTAATGGAGGTTAAAAATTGTCTGTAGCACAAAGAAGATTTTTCACAGAAGTCACTGCGTTAATAGATAAAAGCGTAATTGTTTCGACAGCAACTGAGAAAACATACAGTGGAACATTAGTAGGCATTAATCCAGACACTTTAAGCCTATGCCTAGCAGATGCAAAAGACCAAGAAGGAAAAACATTACACAGAGTTTTTCTCAACGGAAGCGTTGTTGCTCAAATATTAAGCGTTGAAAAACCCTTTAACATAAAGGCTTTAGCAGACCGCTTAGAAAAGGTTTTTCCGACAATGGTTAAGCTTTATGAGGATAAAGGTTTCATTTGGGTCATGGACAAGGTTAAAGTGACAGAAAAAGGCGTTGTAGAAGGCTCTGGTCCTGCTGCTGAGCGTGTGCAAAAGGTTTACGAGCAATTTGTCAGTGAAATTAAGGGTTAGATAAACCAGCGGAATGGCTGTTCCTCTTTCTTCTTTTCTTCACCGATTGTTCTAATTAAACCGAAGGATTCAAGCACCTTTCTAGTTTCTTCCGCAGAAGAATCTAATTTTGACAAGTCAAGGTTCAAATTCAAAAACTTATCTAACGCAGACAATACATGGCGTGCAGCATTTACGTCAGGATATAAACCTAAAGTCTCCACGAGAAGTGAAAAGCCCTTCAATCCTCTGATTTTGCTTAATCCTATAAGTAAGCCTGCAACACCATATATTTCTCCAACCATTATTTTTGTTCCAAGTTTTAGGGCGTCATCCAAAGCTTCATGGTCAGAGGCTGCGCAGTAAATTTCTGGCGTCGGCTTTACATCTTCCTTTTTGAATCCGCCTAAGGATATTACGTAGTGGCATCCTAATTGTTCTACAATATCTAGGACACGCCCACAGAGTTCGTATTGTCCGAAAGTTGTCAATGCTTGGGTGTTGCCGTACCAGATGATAAGGTCACGACCTTTGTTAGGACTTTTGTGGTAATAGAGTTCGTTTATTGGGAAGCGTGTTCCACCCGTTTTAGTGATTACTGCATAATCTTGAAATGAGGCGGACAGAATTTCAGCAAAACGCTTCGCTTTTAGTTCATTGATTAAATGCAAGGCTGCAATGTTGGCTACGAAACCTATGCCTGGCAAACCTTCGATTAGAACTGGATTGTTGAGTTTAGGCTTTTCGTGAATCTCAATAGCACAAACCATGCTTCAGCCTCATAAGTAAGTTAAACAAAAAGAAAGTATAATATAAGTATGTTTAGCTGAGTTTGTTTAGGCTTAATGATGACTTTCGAAATAAAAGACAAGGATTTGCTTGCGAGAATTGGAAAAATTAAAACCAAATACGGCATTGTTGAAACTCCACTTCTTTTTCCTGTAATAAACCCTGTTATGCAGCCTATTTCTCCTAGAAGGATTCGTGAAGATTTTGGGTTTGAAGCATTAATAACAAACGCGTACTTGTTGAAGAAGCATTTTCAGAATCAGCCTATAGAAAAAGGTTTGCACAAGTTTTTGGATTACGATGGCGTCATTATGACTGATTCTGGCGCTTATCAAATCCTCGTTTACGGTGACATAGACACCAGCCCAAAAGAAATTGTCGAATACCAAGAGCGCATAGACACGGACATTGCCACAATCCTAGACATTCCTACAAGCTGGAAGGTTAAGAAGACATATGCAGAGCAGACAGTGAATGAGACACTCAAACGAGCTGAACAATTCTTCGGCATAAAAACTCGAGAAGATATTCTCTGGGTTGGTCCTGTGCAAGGAGGCAAATACCTAGACCTTGTCGCTAAATCCGCCAAGGAAATGCAAAAGCTGCCATTTCAAATCTATGCTTTAGGAAGCCCAACAGAAGTCATGGAAAACTATCGTTTCGATGTTTTGGTTGATATGATTATGACGGCAAAAATGAATTTGCCCATTGACAACCCTCTTCATCTTTTTGGAGCAGGGCATCCCTTCATGTTTGCTTTGGCTGTAGCCCTCGGATGCGACCTTTTTGATTCCGCAGCATATGCAATTTACGCTAGAGAAAATCGCTACATGACCGAAAACGGCACGTATAGGCTTAATGAACTAGATTATTTCCCATGCACATGCCCAAAATGTGCAAACAAAACTCCAAAACAAGTATTGGAGCTTACAAAAGAGGAAAGAACAGTCTTCTTGGCTGAGCACAATCTCTACGCGTGTGCAACAGAACTGAAAAGGATAAAACAAGCAATAAAAGATGGCAGACTCTGGGAACATTTAGAAATGCGAGCACACGCACATCCATCTCTACTTCAAGCAGTAAAGAAACTCGCTAAATATCAAGAATTCATTGAAAAACACGCTCCAACAATAAAAAGCAGCGGTCTATTCTTTTTCAGTTCTCTCGGACTAATTCGACCGGAAGTAGTTCACTACCGAAAAAACTTGGCGAAACGATACACTAAGCCTAAACAAGCCAAAATCCTTCTTCTAATACCGCAAACTCAAACAAAGCCATTCCACAAATCAAAAGAATACAAGCAAATCGCTAAGACTATACAGCAATCAAGCAGTGCACACATATGCTTTTATGCAGCACCATTCGGTGTAATCCCAATCGAACTTGATGAAGTTTATCCGCTATCACAACACGAAACTGTTCTACCATTAGATAAAGAAACAATAAACTACGTAGCCAACCAAATAGTAGATTACCTAAATCGAACAAACTACAAAAAAATCATACTTGTAAACAATGCTGAAAACTGGAACAAAACAATATTAAACGCATGCAAAAGAACTTGCCGAACAAAAAAAATCGAATTCACGAGCCTAAACATCAACAATGCAAATTTAGTAAGAAAAATTGAAGTTGCATTGCAAACCTAAAATTCAATAATACAAGAGGATAAACAGCCTCTAAAGGACAAGAAGCGAACAAAACATGACAAAAATTGATTTACACATTCACACGTCATATTCACCAGACTCAACAATCAACCCGAAAACATTAGTAACACAACTTTATGCCCATCCCTTCATAAAAGCAACAGCAATAACAGACCACAACACACTAGAAGGCTATTACAAAGTAAAGAATCTAGCTTCAGCATACCCAGACATTCTAATAATCCCAGGAGTTGAGGTAAGCACCATAAATGGCGACCTAATAGTTTTAGGTGTAGAAGAAATGCCGCTTAAACCATGGACTGTTGAAAACGTTATTGATTTTGCAAAGAAACGAGAAGCATTAACCATTGCAGCCCATCCATACAGAGCCCGTGGCTTAGGTGATTTAACAAGAAAATATGGTATAGATGCCATAGAAACATTGAATGGCATTTCACAATCCCACGTTAATAAATTAGCTGAAAACTTGGCGAAAGAGATGAAATTGCCTGGAGTTGCAGGTAGTGATGCGCACCAAGTTAATGAATTATGGACTGCTTACACAGAGGTCAAGGCTTCTTTAAGTTTAGATGAAATTTTAAAAGCTATAAAGAAAGGATTAGTCAGAGTTGCTTTTACCGAAAAGTCAATACGTTTTTAAAAGAGCAAAGAACATGAATACTGCATTAGCGGATGAAAAGAAATGAGTCCATTACAAATTGGGTTTTTAGGTGGAACTCGGGAAGTCGGCAGAATAGCCATAACCGTTAAAACAGAAAAAACCCAAGTTCTCCTAGATTGCGGAGTAATGTTGAATCATGAGCCTGGTTTTCCTATGCACATACCACCAAAGGATGTGGATGCAATAATTTTGACGCACAGCCACCTTGATCATTCAGGAGCTATTCCAATCTTCTATATTCATGAAAAGAAACCACTTTACACAAATAGATTAAATTTGGAATTGACTCAAATACTCATTTCAGATTTTATCCATCTCTCCAGCTATTATTTGCCATTCGAATATCTTGAACTAAGGTCCATGATGAGAAGCAACAAACATGTAGACTTCGGCGTAGAAGAGAGAATAGGCGACATTAAATTTCAACTTTTAAACGCTGGACACACTCCGGGAAGCGCACAAGTATTAGTTGAAGCTGAAGGAAAACGAATACTCTACACAGGCGACTTCAGCATAATCGACACGAGACTCTTGGAAGGCGCAAAAATGGAATACGGGGATTTAGACGCTGTCATCATAGAAAGCACCTATGCAAATGAAGACCATACAGAACGGTTAGAGCTGGAAAAACGCTTCGTGGATGAAATAAATGATGTTGTCGAAAGAGGAGGCACAGTCCTTGTTCCAGCCTTCGGAGTCGGCAGGTCCCAAGAAATCGCATGCATTTTAGTTGCTCACCACTTTGAATATCCCATTGCCATGGATGGAATGGCTCGCGAAGCAAGCAGAATAATAATGAACCATAAAGAGTTTCTCAGAGACCCTAAACTGTTCACGGAGACCATGCATTCTGTCGATTGGATTGAAGGCTGGAGAGATCGAAGGAAAACCACAAAAACGCCTGGAGTGATAATTTCTCCTGCAGGCATGCTAAAAGGTGGTCCAGCAGTGTTTTACACTTCAAAGCTTGGAAAGAAGACGCAAAACGCCATATTTCTAGTTAGCTATCAAATTCCAGGAACGCCTGGAAAGGAGTTGCTAGAGAAGGGTGTATGCCTTATTGATGGCAAAATTAAAAAGGTTAAAGCTCGTGTGGAACATTTCGATTTTTCATCGCATTGTGGGGCAAGCCAGCTTAGGGAAGCCTTGAAGAAACTTGGAGGAAAACCTAAAGTCTATGTTGTTCATGGCGCAGAAGGAAACTGCGAACTTCTTGCGAAGTGGGCAAGAAGTGAGTTGGGATTAGAAGCTACGGCTCCAAAGACTGGAGACACATTTAAAGTTTAAAATGGAATAATCTTTGACACTTGCGTAATCATGAAAGTAGATTTCCTAACCAAAATAGTTCGTCAGTTGTTTGCAAGCTGCTTCAACTATTCTTGCAAGTTCCTTTACAATCATAGTTAAGAATTAAAACAAATTCCGCATAAAATCTGTTGCTGTGAACCTCTCTCTGATTAACGATAAATCCCAACAATTTAAACCGATGTCTAAATCTAACCCTTGCACTTCTATTCCCTTACATTTGACAGAGTTCAAAAAAGTTCGATCTATAAATGGGGAAGGATAAACTTCACAGAGAGCAGTAGATACTAAGTTTTAGGTCCATGCATTGTCCATTCCGGCACTCTTGCACTAGAAATGGCGTCTGCTCTTGGAATATAAGGCTTAATATCAATTATCGGCGAATCTTCCAAAGCATCAAGCTCCCTAACAGTTAAAACGCAATCTTCAACTTTCAACAATTCTACAACGCATAAACCTATTGGATTTGGTCTCGAAGGACTCCTAGTGGCAAACACGCCTTTCTCAACATTCACCATGTGCCTTCTCGGAAAAACCACCAAAGTCTGTCTTTCCTCTTCTTTATCACGCAGATGAATCCAATACAAGATTATTAGATGCGAAAAGTCTTGTATGCCCTTAAGCCCAGCACAATAATCAGGGAAAACGCGTATTTTAGCCTCATCCTCTCCTGCCTTCTCCACAATTCCAATAAAACAAAGCTCACCTTTCACCGTCATATCCTGCACCAATCAGTCTTCAAGCATGTGTATCTGTAATTCTGTTTCCAGATTCATAAGTGTTTTAATATTTTACAGTGAAGTATCAGATTGCAGGGTGAAATTGCCTTGAACACACAAATCCTTCATGCTTGCAAAGAATTAATCGACGACGCAAAAATGAGTTGCGCCGACCTAGTTTTTAAGGAAATCTGCCTAGAAATCTTGGCTAAAGCTCGCCATGTTTTAACTGAAAAGCAATTTAAACAGCTAGTTGCTCACGCAGCTGAAAGAATGGAAGAAAAAATCCCCTTCGAAATTCAACAAGAATTATTAGCTCACAAGTAAAGGCATAAAACCTAGCCAACACCGCAGTGTGCTGGCAATTTCATCCCTGCATGTTCTTTTCTATCCAAGCTTATAACCTATCTTTCGCAGAAACTCCTTCCTTTCCCTAATATCCTTCTCATTTTCTATACCTTTACTTTTCAACCCGTCAATCACGCCAATTATACCCCTACCCTGCTTAGTTTCTGCAATAATTACTTCCAGCGGATTTGCAGTAGCTGCATAGATAACGCATACTTCAGGCACATTTTTTATTTTCTCCATGACATTTATCGGATAAGCATTCTTTAGAAAAATTATAAAGCTATGACCGCAAGCAACTTCAAAGGCTTTTTCCGCTGCAAGTTGCCTCAATTCTTCATCATTTCCCTCATGTCTTACCAAGCATGGACCAGAGCTTTCACAGAAACCTATTCCAAATTTTATGTTAGGAACAGCATTAACCAAAGCCTCATACAAATCTTCAACCGTTTTTATAAAATGCGCCACACCAAGAATCACATTACAGTCTTTCGGCACCCGAATTTCTACCCTTTTCAAATTAATCACATTAAACCCCCTACAAAACTCTACCGTTTAGAATTTAATTATTTTCGCTTTCCTTCTAAAAAACATGCATTAACGCAATACAAAACCTAAATATTACCCAAACGTGAAAACATTTCAGAAACAACCAAAAAATGGGCCGGTAGTTCAGTTGGTATGAACGCCTGACTTGCACTCAGGAGGTCGGGGGTTCAAATCCCCCCCGGTCCACCATTATGTTAACTTCTACTCGATCAACTTCTCGCAACAATCTTTTCGCTTAATTTTTCCCTACAAGCATCAATTGTTTTTCCCAATTTGATAAATGCAAAAAAAAGCTGTCAGCAAAGCAACTATGCAAATATATCGGCAAACTGTTACACTTTTGCCTTTTAAGAATTTAAAAATGTGCAGCCTTTTTGGGCAACTATGTTAAATTCGCGAAAAATCTTCGCTTAATCATGTTTACACTCACTATTATTAAGTAACAAAGGTAGTAGCGACCACAGAAAAGCTAAGTTAGAGTTCTCTACTTATGGAGACTAGATGCTTAAGTTCTTTTTAAACCTTAAAGAAAAATTTATATTTTACCCCTTTTTATGGAGTAAAATGCCATGTGAATTACACTCTCAATTGGAAGGAATTGGGAGGTGACAAATGTGGCAGCTCTACCTTCGGGAACAGTTCCTGTTTTAGTATTAAAGGAAGGAACAGGAAGAACAACTGGAAAAGAAGCTCAAAGAAACAATATTATGGCTGCTAAGGCAATAGCGGAGACTGTGAAAACCACACTTGGACCGCGTGGAATGGACAAGATGCTTGTTAGCAGTCTTGGAGATGTCACAATAACCAACGACGGTGCGACAATTCTAAAGGAACTTGATGTGCAACACCCTGCAGCCAAGATGCTGGTAGAAGTTGCAAAGACGCAAGATAATGAAGTTGGAGACGGCACAACCACGGCAGTGGTGTTAGCCGGTGAACTGCTGGCAAAAGCTGAAAACCTTCTTGACCAAAACATACATCCAACCTTAATTATTGACGGTTACAAAAAAGCTGCAGACAAGGCACAGGAAATAGTGAACAAAATTTCGATTCCAGTGAGTATAAAAGACGATAAACTCTTAGCTAATGTCGCATTAACTTCAATGGCAAGCAAAGGCATAACTGTAGCAAAAGAGCATTTTGCACAACTCGCGGTCAAAGCCGTAAAACAAGTTGTTGAAGAAACAGATGGAAAACTGAAAGCTGACATTGACTTAATCAAAGTAATCAAGAAACATGGAAAAAGCCTAGATGAAACAGAACTTGTGAAGGGCATGGTAATAGACAAGGAAGTTGCCCATTCCCAGATGCCTAAACAAGTTGAAGAAGCAAAAATAGCCTTGCTAAATGATAAGCTTGAGATAGAGAAGACAGAGTTTGACGCAAAAATAAACATTGAGTCACCTGAACAAATGAAACTCTTTCTAGATGAGGAGGAACGAATACTCAAAGAAATGGTTGAAAAGATTAGCGATGCTGGTGCAAACGTCGTATTCTGTGAAAAAGGAATTGATGATGTTGCGTTGCATTTCTTGGCTAAGAAAAGCATTCTCGCCGTCAAAAGCGTTAGCAGCAGTGACATGGAAAAGCTAGCCAGAGCCACTGGCGGCAGAATCATTGCAAGCGTTAAAGAATTAACGTCTGATGCACTTGGAGAGGCAAAGATGGTCGAAGAAATCAAAATAGGAGAAGACAAACTTGTATACGTAAGAGAGTGCAAGAACCCGAAAGCGGTTACGATCGTCATTAGAGGCGGTTCAGAGCATGTTGTAGACGAAGCAGAACGTTCACTTCATGATGCCCTGTGTGTTGTCAGAAACGCCATTGAAGACGGTAAAATTGTTGCTGGCGGAGGTGCTCCTGAAGCTGAAATATCCAGAAAATTAAGAAATTATGCTACGAAAGTTGGTGGACGTGAACAACTGGCTATCGAAGCCTTTGCAGAAGCCATAGAGGCAATTCCTGCGACACTTGCGGAGAATGCTGGTCTTGATCCAATTGATATAATGGTTTCCTTGAGAGCTGAACACGAAAGCAACAGTAGTCCTTACTATGGTGTTGATGTTTTAACAGGAAAAATAAAGAATATGCTCGACCTTAACATCGTTGAACCTTTACGGGTAAAACAGCAAGTTATTAAATCCGCGACTGAAGCCGCAAGCATGATTCTAAAGATAGACGACCTAATTGCAGCCAAAGGAATGGAGAAAGAAACGCCAAAGACGCCAAAAAAACCTGAAGAAACGCCGGATTTTGACTAGGGTTCCTAACATGCAAGTTTCGCTTTCTATTTTTTTCTTCAGCTAAACGCAACAATGTAAAAAATCATAGCGTTTACACTTTTGTAGCATTCATAGTGTGAGCTAATGTAACTTATGTGACTATATAGAGAGGAAACCAAAGGAGCCTCTGTTATCAATTCTAGAGTGCAAAATCCCGCCCGCTATTACTTTGATGTCAGCCTCTATAGAAACAGAGATTTACTTGTTTAATCCGATTCTTTTTCATTAAGACTGTGCTAAATCTTTTTATAAGAGAAATGGTGTCAGTGAAGCTATCACATTAATTCATGTAACTAACGAAGCTTCTAAAAGCTTTTGAAAATACATGTAAAATTTTGTGGTTGGAGGAATGAAAAATATGGAAATACAATACTTTAAGGATTTGCCATTAAGTGTAGAAGTTATGAAAGGCATTGAAGAACTTGGATTCACAGGTCTCTTTCCCATTCAAGCTCAAGCTATAACTCCATTACTTGAGGGTAAAGACGTTATTGGACAGGCACAGACAGGAACAGGTAAGACTGCTGCTTTTGGAGTTCCCATGGTTGAACGAGTAAACCCAGATGTTAACAATGTTCAAGGCTTAGTCTTGGAGCCAACTCGAGAACTTGCTGTGCAGGTTGCAGAGCACATCAGCCTGTTTGGAAAGTATGCGAGATTGAACGTCTTGCCTGTTTATGGGGGTGAATCCATTGAAAAACAAATATACGCTCTAGAAAGAGGTATCCAAATTATTGTTGGCACACCCGGCCGTGTGATTGACTTGCTTGAAAGACGCAAATTAAATCTTGCATCCGTTAAAGTTGTTGTTCTCGACGAAGCAGATAGAATGCTTGACATGGGGTTCATAGACGATATCGAATATATACTTTCAAAGATTCCAAAAAACAGACAGACAAGCCTCTTCTCAGCAACAATTGACCAGTCAGTAATGAATGTGTGCTCTAGATACATGAGGAGCCCAGAGAAGTTATTTGTAAGCAAAGACGAGATAGCACTTACGCAGATGAACCAGTACTATATAGTTGTAAATCCTCACGATAAGTTTAAAATTTTGTGCAACATCTTGGACGAGAACCACATAGACCGCGCAATAATATTCTGTAGAATGCGCGCAGAGACAAGCATTCTTGCAGACAAGTTAAGAAGAAAAGGATATGATGCAAAACCGCTACATGCTGGCTTCACTCAATCGCAAAGGGATTTTGTTATCAGCTCCTTTAGAAAAAGAAAGCTGAAGCTGCTTGTTGCTACGGATGTTGCTTCAAGAGGCTTAGATATTCAAGGAATAACTCACGTGATAAATTATGATGTTCCACTTGACGCGTTGGTTTATTTTCATAGAATTGGGCGAACTGCAAGAAAGGGTGGAGAAGGAACAGCTATCACGCTCGTAGGCTATGGAGAACTGACAGATTTCAACAATATAAAAGCCTTAACGAAAACCACGATAGAAGAGGTAAAGTAATTTTTTCTGAAACTAACAGGCAAGATTCACAACCAAGTCTTTCAAGCATTCCATTTTGCATTATTTTGTAAAAAAAGAAATGAAATCTCCTTTTGTGAATGGATAAGTTTAAAAAACAGTAATGTTACTTGGAAATGGTGTGCAACAATAATTTTTGCACTAAACAGTACAGGAGTTGAAATAGTTAATGTCTGGAAGAGAGATGCATAAGGCAGTTTGTGCTGATTGCGGAAAGGAATGCGAGGTTCCTTTCAAACCCGACGGAGGCAGACCAGTTTACTGCCGAGAATGTTATTCTAAACGAAGACCACCGAGAAGATATTAGGCTTACAAGCTGAAATCTATTCTTCGTACACAACACTCTTTTTTTCTTTTTTAAACGCTTTTTCATCATTAATTATAATAAGCAGAAAGCACAATTAAGTTTACTAGTAGACAAGGTTAAGGAAATAATGCCTAAAGATCCAGTTTGCGGTGCTATTCTAGATGAAAAGTCATCAAAGTTCAAGATTACCTACGAGGGAGAAACATACTATTTCTGTAGTGTGACTTGCAAGAAGAGATTTAAAAGACATCCAATGAAGTTTGTGAAGTAATAATCTAGATTGTCCTTATAAGGAAGATTGAGAATATCTAGTGATAACGTTCTGTCGTTGATTGATAAATAGATTCGTCAACGTTGTACACTGAAGAGTAGGTAAAAATGCGTAATAAAGCATCACCCGGCGAATATCTCGCCTTTCTTTCAATGAAATATGAAATTGATCCAGACAAATTTTTCTTTGCATTGATCTTAGCGAAAGAAAATCAAGAATCTACATGTGGAAATCTTTCAATTGAGTATCGAGGCAAACAGCAAAACAAAATTGTTTTTCTAATAACAAAAGGTCAAAAGGTTGTTGCCCAATTTCCATTACCTGAAGAATTTCTCTTAGAAAATAATAATCCAATCAAGAATTTCAGAAAAACTGAAAAGTTTCATAGACGGCTAATCAAGAAGGATAATGGCTTGCAGTTCATTCAGATCAAAGATTTACGGTCTGGAATGAAAAAGGTTAGCTTAAAAGCCACAGTTTTGGAGGTTGCGAGGCCAACGCTTGTTTTCACAAGGTTTGGAAACTATGCTAGTGTGGCTAATGCTTTGATTGCAGATGAAACTGGGACGATTAAACTGTGCCTATGGAACGAGCAGATAAAGTCCTTATCTATAGGTGACTCCATTCAAATTGAGAATGCAAGCACATCCACTTTCAGAGGCGAAAAACAATTAAGAATTGGGAAAAAAGGGATTCTCCTCAACAAAGGAAACTTGCCACCCAAACAAGGGAACACAAATCATAAGTTCACAGTGTAATTAAATCCGTTTAATATATTGTATTGTACTGTTATGAATGTTTTACAGATGTAACATAACCCAGAACCCAAAGAAAAATGCGGTCGCCGGGATTTGAACCCGGGTTGTCGGCGTGGGAGGCCGATGTCCTAGCCAAGCTAGACTACGACCGCTAATCTATTCAAGCATTTTCATTGAAATAGGCATAAACGCATTTCAAAAAGAAAGAGGAGAAAGATTATTTAGATTTTGTTATGTGCACGTTTTTGATTAAGACGTATGGTGCGAGACATGGTCGGCTTACTTCACCCCACCAATGTACTTGTTGCCTTTCCTTCGAGATTCCAGCAATATTGCCTAGCATGCTTAGGATGTTATCGCTTATTCTTATGTCCTTTAGTGATTGTTTCACTTCGCCTTTTTCTATCAAGAAGATGCCATCCCTAGGAATTGTTGAGAAATCTCCCTTCGCATAATTTTGAAAACGAGTATACCAAGTGTTTGTCAAATAAAGTCCCTTTTTCATTTCTTCGAAAAGTTCGTTTTTGCTTATATCGCCATTATCCATTTCAATGCTCCATGGGTTCGGGGCAACCAAACCCGCGTTTGCTGTGGTTTCAGTTTTAAATATTTTAGCAGTGGACGTATTGTGAAGATAAGTTTTGAGAACCCCATGTTCAATGAAGACATTTTCTCTTGTTGGGACACCCTCATCATCGAAAATGCGATTAGCCATAGAATAAGCCGCTGGATTATCTCTCAAAGAAACAACTTCTGGAGCCACTTTCTCGCCAAGTTTATTAACAAAAACCGATTGTTGAACCATGACGTTAAAGGCTGAAGCCATTCCACCCCAAACAGAAAGCAATGAACCGAAAATCAAAGGATCGAATATAATATCATAAACGCCTTCATCGCCAACCTTTGGATTTTTCGCTAATACCGCAATTTCGCCAGCCTTTGCTCCAGCCCTTGCAGGTTTGAAATCCTTCAATGAAGAACTGCATTCTACACCGTGACCAGAAGCTTCTCTTTCAGAAAAGACTCTTATTGATAATTCAATTGCGGATCTGCTATCAGTCCCTATAGGTCCTTCGGAAGACACTAAATATATGTCTTCAAACTTTGTGAAAAGGATGCCGCCACTGTCAATTTGTGAGCCTGCTTCTTTTTTAGCAGCATTTATTGCCTCGGAAACATAGTCCGTCATGTTTTCTAATTCCCGAAGTTTCTCATCAGCCTTACTTTTCGTGTAACGAAAATTTCCTTTGGCGAAACCTCCGAACATTGGATTTTCTTTAGAAACCTTTGCCAAATCAAAAAGCCTTTTAAGATTTGCGTCAACATCCTTAAAGTCGCGTATTTGTGTTGCAACTAAACGTTTTTTCCACGCTAATGCTACATCTGTAACATGGTCATTCCATGCAACAGTAATGTCTATCTGGTTATTGCTGAAACGAACTTGCCTATATCTTCCAAAGGTTGTTTTAGCGATTACTCCATCTGCACCTAAGGCTTTTGCCTTTTTCACTACCTCTTCAGTCTTACCAAGAACATCATTCATTTGACATACACTCCTCTAAGCCTGATACATGGACCGCCCGTGTAAACTGGGATTCCTTGTGCTGGGTCGCCTTTTCCACAAGTGGCAGCGTCAAACTCCACTTTTTCTGAAACAGCATCAACGGCAGACCAAAACTTTAGAGTAGTAGTTTCAATTACTGGTCTTGCAATCGGATGTTTCAACTCTCCATTTTCTATTAAATACGCTTCTCTGCCGACATAACGTTGATTAAAACGCTTGTCATCAATATTCCATTCCGTAAATGATTTCATATAAACGCCATATTTCACATCTTCGATAAGCTCCTCTTCGGTCATATCACCTGAAATAACAAACGTGTTTGCCATACGAACTATTGCCTCTCTATCATAGTTGACTGACCTGGAGGAGCCATTGCTTCTAGCACCAAGTCTCGCAGCAGATTCTCTATTGTGCAAAAACTCGTTAATAATCCCATTCTTGTACAAGAATCTCCGTCTAGCCTTCACTCCTTCATCATCAAAAGCGTAATAACCATAACTATGCTCTATTGTGGGATCATCCACAATTGTGACAACATCGCTACCGATTCTTGAGCCTATCCAGAATGGCCCTCCTTCAAATATGAAGGACTTTCCCGCTTGGCTCATTTCTCGTCCTAATATTCGATCAGCCTCCATTGGGTGTCCACATGATTCGTGCGCAGCTATTCCAGTGACTTCTGGTCCGCACACCAAATCCATGGTTCCAGCTTTAACAGCCTTTCCTTTCATTATGACGTTTTTGAGAATTTTGGCATTGTGAATTAGTTTTTCTGTAATGCCCCATTTTTGGAAGGCTTCCCATCCGCCACTGTATCCAAATTGTTCGTAGGCTTGCTCGGTTTTTCCTTGCTCAGCAACTGTGATGAAAATATAAGCACCTATTTTGGGGACAAATGAGGAAATACGCGATCCTTCAGAATTGACGTAGTATTTTGATGTTAAATTTATCATGCACGCAGTCATTATTGCTGGAATATTTACTCCACAAGAAGACAGAGATTGATTGATATTCACTAACTTCGCTATTTTATCTTCGGGTGAAACATCTTCTATCTTTTCTTTCTGGTCAACAACCCACTTTGTTTTGACCCCTTTCTCCTCGGCAAATTTTATTTTATCCTTTCTATTCGCGTTTTTTGCATATCGAAATGCTAGGTCAACTATTTCCCTCACTTCTTCTCTTGCCCATTTATTAGATGAAGCGAAACCTATTCCGCCATCAGCTATAATTCGCACACAGAAACCGCTGTCAACCGCAGACAAATAAGCCTCTAAAATTCCATTCCTAAGCATCATTCTTTCTTCCACTTGACTTAACCCTCGCACTTCAGCATATTCAACTCCCTTTCCTCTCGCATACTCTAAAGCATAATCAATAATGTCTTCTTCCATTTCATACCCTCTTTAGAAACACAAAATGACTAAGTCAAGGAATAAAACCTTTTAGGTTAATTTTTTAAGCTTAGTTTAGAATCTCCAAAAAAGAGAGGAAATTTTAATTGAAAAAACATCAAACAATAAAAACATTGTTTTGGCAAGGAAACGAGGCATGTGCCGAAGCAGCGATAACTGCTGGCTGCAGATTCTTCGCAGGCTATCCAATAACACCTGCAAGTGAAATAGCAGAACATCTAGCAAAAAGGCTTCCACAAGTTGGCGGCATAGCCATCCAAATGGAAGATGAATTGGCATCCATAGGAGCAGTTGTCGGTGCAAGCTGGACTGGCACTAAGGCTATGACAGCAACTTCTGGACCAGGTTTTGATTTAATGCAAGAGACTATAGGCTGGGCGTTCATGACGGAAACTCCATGTGTCATAGTTGACGTCCAAAGATTGGGACCAAGCACTGGTCAAGCAACTAAATGTGGGCAAGGAGATGTGATGCAGGCTCGTTGGGGGACACATGGTGACTATGCAGCAATTGTCTTATCGCCAAATTCTGTGCAAGAAATGTTTGAATTAACGATCAGAGCATTTAACTTATCCGAAAAATACCGCACTCCAGTTATACTTTTAGCAGATGAAATTGTAGCGCATATGATAGAAAGAATTATTGTGCCCTCATTAAAAAGTATTGAAATAATTGACAGAAGAAAACCTAAACCAAGCGAAAAAGCCTTTTTCGGTTCGGAAGAAGTTCCGCCAATGCCTTCTGTTGGCGAAGGTTTCAATGTGGCGGTTACGGGGTCAACGCATAATGAGTATGGAATACGTTTTACAGCAGATTCAACAGTGCACAGGCAACTTGTAGAAAGACTTAACAACAAAATACTAGGGCATTCGGCAGAATTAGTTGATGTGGAAACCTACAACATTGACGATTGCAGAATAGGCATAGTTTCTTTCGGTTGTACTTCCCGTGCAATTTATGAAGCTGTTGAAAACGCAGAGACAAAAGGAATAAAAGTCGGATACATTCGCTTGAAAACCATATGGCCTTTCCCAGAAAGAGTTGTCAAGCAATTAGCCGAAACAGCAAATAAAATTATTGTTCCAGAAATGAATCTGAGACAAATATTCTACGAAGTTCAGCGAATTACAAGCGATTCTGTAGAAGTCATTTCACTAAACAAGATTGGCGGAGGAGAACTAATCACGCCAGAAGAGCTATTCGAAAAAATTCAGGAGAGTGATAAAACATGAGTGAATCATTTTCTATACGAAAGTATCTGAGAGAGTTACCATTGCCCTTCTGTCCAGGCTGTGGAGGATTAACAGTCATGAGCGAATTTTTGAGAGCTACCTATGAATTAGGACATGAGAATCTGAGTAAATTTGTGTTTTGCAGCGGAATTGGCTGTTCTTCTTGGATTCCATCACCACATTTTATGGCTGATTCAGTGCATACTTTGCACGGAAGAAGCATACCAGTAGCAACGGGAATTAAACTTCTCCGTCCAGACTTGAACGTGGTTGTTTTTGGAGGGGACGGTGACATTGTTGGCATAGGCTTAAGCCACTTCATACATGCTGCAAGGAGAAATGTTGACATTCTAGTCATAATGGTTAACAACATGGTCTACGGCATGACTGGAGGACAAGTCGCGCCAACAACCCCGCTTAAGGCTAAAACAACCACAACTCCCTATGGAAGCTTTGAATACCCATTAGACGCTGCCAAACTAGCTGTTACTGCTGGCGCTTGCTACGTCGCCCGTTGGACCACAGCACATCCAAAAGAACTAAAAGAATCAATAAAAAACGCGATCGAGTTGAAAGGCTTCAGATTCATAGAAGCCGTAAGCCAATGTCCCACAGCTTTTGGAAGAAGAGTTGGTTTTAAGGGCGCTGGAGAAATGTTGAAATGGTTTAAAGAAAACACCATTCAAATTAGTCAAACAGAAGGCTTAAGCGAAGAAAATTTAATGGAAAAAATAATCGTAGGCAATTTTATTCGAAGACAACGAGCAACACTTATAGAAACCGTTTACAGCACAATTGAGGAGGCAAAGAAAGAAATTGAAGAAAATTGAAGTCAGAATAAGTGGACTTGGTGGGCAAGGAGTAGTTTTAGCAGGACAAATATTGGGCAGAGCAGCCGTTTATGACGGAAAAAACGTGGTTCAAACTCAGAGCTATGGAGCTGAAGCTAGAGGAAGTGCCGCCAAAAGTGAAGTCATAATATCTGATGGCAGAATTGGTTTCCCCATGGTCAGAAAATGTGATGTGTTAATTGCCATGAATCAGGAAGCAGTTGAAAGAAATCTTAAAGATTTAAAGGAAGATGGCATTCTTCTAGTTGATAGTAGCACTGTGAAAAACAAGCCCAAAATCAAGGCAAAAATCTTTATGGTTCCAGCTACTGAAATAGCTGAGAAGTTCTGCCATGGAAGGCTTTATGCAAATATGGTTATGCTGGGAGTTTTGACAAGAATATCGAAGATTGTAAAGGAGAATTCTGCGAAATCAGCAATAAGAGATATAGTTGCAGAAAAGGCTGCAGCAGCCAATGTTCAAGCATTTGAGCTAGGACAAGCCGCGATTATGTAACACAGCCCTTCTACATCACCACTGGAATTTTTTGCGCCTCAAGGAAAAGTAAAAATCTAGCACCTTCATTTGTTATTTCGATTTTTCCATTTTCTTTTAACTCAAGGAAACCGTAATGAAGTAAATAACGAAGGTATTTATCCATCTGGGTATAGTTCAAGTTAGCGCTTTGCATTATTTGCGTTTTTCTTTTTCCGCCTTTCGAGTTTTTCAGGGTCTTCAATATGTCACTAATTATCGTCATTCTATCTCTGTATTTGAACGCGTTCAAGACCCATGTAAACAGAGGAATTTTTATCCAAACCATATTCCTCCCTCCATATAATATATGAGAAATTTGTTGGATATGTGTTTTTCTATTTTAGCTATTGCAAACTTCAAAACTATTGATTATTTATAATGGTTTATAGCTACAATTTACTTTATATTCGACAACTTATAAGGGACAAAAATGTTATCTCGATGAACCTGGGATACATAATTGTCCTTTAATACACAGTCCCATTGAAAATAGCTAGAGGGATAATATTTGTCTCCTCGAAAATTTACTTACGCTCAAGCTGGCGTTGATAGAAAACTAAGAGCTGAATCTAAAAGGGCATTGCTACTTCTGAAGAAGACTTATAATTTTAGCCATTATGGCAGAATTGTCCAGCTTCCCTATGGAAATGTTTTCCCTATAGGAGAAAATCGCTACTTAGACTTGCAAATAGAAGGTGTAGGCACAAAAGTGCTTGTGGCGCAATTAGCCGAAAAATATGACACAATAGGGATTGATGGCGTAGCCATGGCAGTTAATGATATTATACGTTCTGGCGCCAAACCTCTCGCAATCACTGACAACATTCACACCCAGGTTTCTAATCCAGCCCTAGTTAGAGAATGGATGAAAGGCATAGCCGAGGGAGCTGTAGAAGCTGGATGCATAGTGCCGAGCGGAGAAATCGGCGATGTTGCAGAGCTGATAAAGGGGGTAAGTGAAGGTAGGGGCTTTGACATGGTTGTTGCGGCTGTAGGTGAGGTTAAAGGAGAGAATCTAATTTCTGGAAGAAATATAAAACCAGGTGATGCTATTATAGGCTTGCGAAGTTCAGGCATTCACAGTAATGGAGTGTCACTTGCAAGGAAAATTCTCTTCAAGCAATGGGGTGGGAAATATGAGCCTTATGATGTTCCAGATGGATTGGACAGAGAAATTGTCTATGAAGTTTTGAAGCCAACCGAGATTTATGTTAAGTCCATGTTCAAAGTTGCTGAAGAGTTCGAGGTCAAAGCTGCAGTGCATATTACAGGAGATGCATACTTGAAATTTGACCGCTTACCAAAGTTTTCAAAGGGAATAGGATTTGAATTTGACAATTTTAAGCCACAGCCTATCTTCGAGTTACTTTCTAAAACAGCATCAGAACTTGGCAAGGTAGTAACCGAGAAGGAAATGTTTAAGACATTCAACATGGGTTGGGGGTTTGCAGTAATTGTAGACAGAAGAAATAGCGACAAGGCATTAGATATTCTGCAAAAAACTGGAGTAAAAGCTGAACAGATAGGCCGCATAACAGATTCTGAAGGAATCAAGATTTTTTACAAGAAAAGAAAAATCATTCTAAGATAGTATTGCCTTGTTGATGATAAAAGTGTTTAAATTTCATGAAATTCTAACTTGACTTATGAAATACCACTTAAAAATTGAAGTCAGCTTAAAGCCAGGGCACAGCGACCCCGAAGGCGAAACCACAGCACATTTGCTAAAGGAACTTGGATATAGAGTTGAAACTGTAAACGTTAGCAAGGTTTACAGTGTGGTTATTTTGGCTGAATCCAAGAAAGAGGCTAAAGTGAAAGCAGAGGAAATGTGCAAGCGGCTTCTAGCGAACCCGACGAAGGATAATTATGCTATAGTTATCGAGGAGGAAAAATGACCGCAAGCCTCTACATCCGCAGAAAAGCACCATATTTAATCTTTGAAATAAACCTGCTAAGAGCTACAGGTCAGCAGCTTCTGGAAATAAGCCGAGAACTTGGCATTGGATTGAACTTGCAAGAAATGAAGACTGTTCAAGAGTATTTTAGGAACATGGGGCGGAATCCCACGGATGTTGAGCTCCAAACCATAGGGCAAACATGGTCTGAACACTGTTTTCACAAGACGTTTAAAGGCAAAATAAAAATGAATGATAAAGAAATTGACGGACTCTTCAAAACTTACATTGCAAGGGTTGCTGAAGAAATCAAGCCTCGCTGGTGTTTTTCAGTTTTTGAAGACAATGCTGGAATAATTCGCTTTGACAAAGATTATGGAATAGCAATCAAAGTTGAGACACACAATCACCCGTCTGCCATAGAACCGTTTGGTGGCGCAGCAACAGGTGTTGGCGGAGTGATTCGTGACATTTTAGGCGTTTGGGCAGACCCAATCGCTTGCACTGATGTTTTAGGTTTCGGTCCATTAGATTTTGATTACGAAAAACTTCCAGTTGGCGTGAAACATCCGAAATATGTTTACATGGGTGTTATAGCCGGCATAGGAAGCTATGGTAACAATATGGGGATTCCTACAGTTAATGGTGCTATATACTTTGATGAAAGCTATGTTGGGAACGTTGTTGTTTATTGTGGATGCGTGGGTTTGCTTCCGTTAAAAAAGTTTAAGCGAAACGCCAAAGCAGAAGACATTATCGTTTTAGCTGGAGGAAAAACAGGACGCGACGGCATTCACGGCGTAACCTTTGCATCTGCGGAACTAACGGAAAAGTCTGAAGAGATTTCGAGACCAGCAGTTCAGATTGCAAACCCTATTGAAGAAGAAAAACTGAAAAGAGCCATAATCCAGATTCGAGATCTTGAGCTTGCATCAGCAATAACGGATTTGGGTGGAGGTGGTTTATCATCTGCTGTTGGTGAAACAGCAAAGAGATTTGGCTGCGGTGCAGCTATAGAACTTGATAAGGTTCCCTTGAAACATTCTGGTTTAGCTCCATGGGAAATTTATGTTTCCGAATCACAGGAAAGGATGCTTTTGGCTGTGCCTCCAGAAAATCTCAGCAATGTTCAGGAAATTTTTAGAAGTGAAGATGTTGAGGCTACTGCCATTGGAAGATATACGGCTGAAAAGATTTTGCGAATCTATTATCAAGGAGAGAAAGTTGCTGAAATGGATATTCAATTTCTCTTTAAACCACCAAGCTTTGCGAAAATTGCAAAATATGTCCCCGCAACTTTTAAGGAGCCTTCTTTTCCAGAACCAGAAAATCTTACTGAAACTCTTTTGCAGCTTTTATCTTCGCCAAATATTGCAAGCAAAGAAAGCGTCATACGCTCCTATGATCATGAAGTGAAAGGGAACACTGTGCTTAAACCACTTCACGGTGAATATGGAGGACCTAACAATGCAGCTATAATAAAGCCTTTAAAAGATTCGTGGAAAGGCATAGCAATCTCATGTGGTATGAACCCGAATTATGGGAAAATAGATGCTTATTGGATGGTTGCTTCCGCAATAGACGAGGCAATAAGAAATAATGTGGCTGTTGGCGGTAGAAGAATAGCCTTGCTTGATAATTTCACATGGGGCAATCCAGAAAAGCCAGAGAGACTAGGCAGTCTTGTAAAAGCTTGTGAGGCATGTTATGATTTTGCAAAGGCTTTCAAAACACCATTCATATCTGGAAAAGACAGTCTCTACAACGAATCCCCACTCGGACCAGTAACACCTACCCTTTTAATAACAGCTTTAGGCATAATTCCAGATGTTCGCCTAGCTGTTTCGATGGATGTAAAAAAACCAGATAACTTGATTTATATTGTTGGATGTACTTTCAAGGAGCTTGGTGGCTCAGAATATTATAAACTAAAAGGTTTTATTGGAAAAACTGTGCCAAAAGTGCGTGCCAGCCAAGCTAAGAAAACTTTCAAGGCTATCACTAAAGCTATTGATTTGGGTCTTGTAAAGACTTGCCATGACTTGTCAGAAGGCGGTTTGGCTGTAACTGCTGCAGAGATGGCATTTGCAGGCGGATATGGCATAGAGCTACATTTGAATAAAGTTCCACAAAAGAATCTATGCCGTAACGATTTTGTCTTGTTCTCAGAATCCAACAGCCGATTGCTAGTTGAAGTTTCAAGAGAAGCGAAGAAGGAGTTTGAGACTTTAATGAAGGGAAATGTTTATGCAGAAATAGGCAAAGTGACGAAGACCCAACGGCTATGCATCTATGGATTGAATGAAAAAGTTGTTGTGAATACTTCACTTAAGGATTTGCTGGGGAGTTGGAAGCAAACACTAAGTAGCGGGACTCACTATGAAACGTGAAGAAATTAGAATCTGCGTTTTGCGTGTAGGTGGAACAAACTGCGATGCAGAGACTAAGCGTTCTTTTGAGGAGTTAGGTGTCCAAGCAGAAATCCGACATGTAAACGAATTAGTAAAACGCCACAACCTTCTCGAATACCACGTATTAGTCTTTCCTGGCGGCTTTTCTTATGGTGATTATGTGCGGGCTGGCGCGATATGGGCTAAGTGGATATTGGCTAAAATGGGCAAGGACTTGAAAGCCTTTGTTGATGAGAAGCGTCCAATTCTTGGTATTTGCAATGGCTTTCAGGTGCTGGTTGAGGCAGGTTTGCTTCCTGGCTTTGAGGGAGTAAGCGCATATCCAGAAGCTACATTGGCTACTAATTTGCCACCTGGCTACAACTGCCGTTGGGTCTACGTGAGGCATGAAAACAAGGGCAAATGCATATTCACACGGGAAATTCCCAAAGGAAAGGTTTTACGGATACCCGTGGCTCATTCTGAAGGAAGATTCATGTTTGCAAAAGAAAAGGAAAAGGAGTTCTTAAAGCAACTTTACGAGAGTGACATGCTAGTTTTCCGTTATTGCAACAAAAACGGTGAATACGAGGAAGGCTATTATCCAACCAATCCTAATGGTTCATTTCACAATATAGCAGGAATCTGCAATTCTGACGGAACAATATTTGGTTTGATGCCACATCCAGAAAGAGCTTTTTACTGGTGGCAACAGCCTGACTGGACAAGGCAAAAGCAGATGCCACAATATGGCGATGGAGAGCTAATCTTTACAAGCCTAATCGATTACTTAACCCAAAAGTTTTAAATCTTCAAGGCGCGGAAGTCCTGGTCTAGCTCCCATTTTCATTATGCACCTTGAGGCAACAAAATTGCCAATTCTCCCGCACTCGTATAGGCTTTCACCACTAATCAGACCGAAAAGGAAGCCAGCGCAAAAGGCGTCGCCTGCACCAGTCGTGTCAACAACTTTAACTTTAAAGGCTTTAATCAAGTGCTCCTCCTTCCCATCCGTTACATAACAGCCTTTGCCACCCAATTTTACAGCAACAATTTTCACGCCTCTTCCAATCAGAAAATCAGCACCCATTGCATAGTCATGCATGCCAGTCAACAGTTCAAGTTCTTTCAAGTTTGGCATCAAAACAAAGGCTCGCTTTATAATGGGTTCTAATGCAGTCAATCCTCTCCTTGCGTATAACTCGCCAGGGTCTAAACTTATCTTTACACTTTTAGGAAGTACTGCAACCAGTTTTTTCTGGGATAGAAAGGATTTTTCTCCAATAAACGAGGTTAAATGTAAAAACTTTGACTGAAGAACATACTCCTTATCTATTTCGTTGAATTCTATAGTGTCGTTTACACCAGGGTCAACGTATAATGCTCTTTCGCCATTCTTGTCCACAAAACCCATGACAGACCCGCTTCTGCCATTTTTTGCTTGAATTATGCTATTTACGTCAACATCCTCATTGCGAAAATCTTCAACTAACATTAAACCTTCTCTGTCAGAAGCCACTTTGCCTATAAAACCTACTTTGCATCCAAGCCTTGCCAATCCAACGATAGTGTTGGCTGCAGAACCACCACAAGCCTCTTCGCAATCTATAATAAAGCCTTCTTCCTCAGCCTTGGCTATCTTGTTCACTCTAAAAAGCTTATCCATATTTAGAGCGCCAAATCCAACAACATCGAAGCGTCTCATTTGAACAGCTCACGTAAATGAATCTTGTAAGAGCCCAATTTTCCACCATAATTTCCAGCAGAAATCTTCACTACGTTATTAACACTTAATGTCGCTTCTATGCCAGCTTTCATAGCTTTTTTAACTGCATCCAGTGAAACTCCATTTATCACTACTTCTGGAATATAGCCTACACCTTCTGGAACCTTTGACCCTTTACCCAGTTTTCGCTTTAAAGAAGGACAATAGGGATGATTTGTCGTCGGTCCTATCCATGGAAAACGAGTTTCTGGTTTGGACCCTGCAGAACAAATGTCGAAAGGCGCTATTACTCCTTCGATTTTATGTATTGCTTCTAAGGCTTTTTCTCCAGATTCTTTCAACGCCTGCTTTGTTTTGCACATTACCCAGAAGTTGGCACCCATTACTCCGCGGGCATATCCAATACGGCGTTCAATTACGAAGTCTGGAATCATTATAGGAACAACTATTACTTCGCGTCTATGGCGCTTTTCTACCCATTCATATCCATCTCCGCAATTGCCTACTCGCTCAGTCATGTCGATTTTTCCTTCTGCATTAGGCATTGCGTCAAAAACTGCAGTGAATGGCTTGACAAGTATATCTTGACGAATCCTATAGGAAAGCTCAATCTCAAACTTCTTTAAGGCATCGGAAAATGGCTTCTTAGGGTCTATTCCTCCCCAAAATTGAAGAATTGCACCTTTACGCTTGTCCGGTGTTTCTTCTTCGCCGAGCCATTTTTCTATTCCACCTTCAACTCTGCCAATAACTATGGATGGGGTGGCTGTTGCGTCTTCAGCTGCCTTTCGCAGTGTTTCTTCGTCATCAGTGGTGACAATCACTCGACAAAAGATTCCCTCAAAAGCCTCTGCATAAGTATCTTCAATTTTATTTTTTATGGACATTTATCCTAACCTTCCTATCGCTTCTCCTCTGACCTTCTTCCTAAACTCGCTGCTTTCTTTTGCCAGAGCTTCCATATTTTCGCTTGTTATTATTTTAACTTTGGGCAATTCTCGAGAATATAGTCTGAAGAAGTTATCAAGCAAAGTTCTGTTTGCCGAGCTTTCTTTTAGAGCTTTATTGCTCCAATTTTCAACAAGATTTAAGGTTTGCTCTTTTCCAAATCTTGAGAATACATCAGCAATTAGTGCGGTTACTATGCTATGTTCTGATAAAATGGCAATTTCAGCATTTCTAATAGCGTACTGATTACCGTTAAAAGAAACTGCTAAACCATTGTTTTCCTTAACCAAGTTGAAGGCTTCTACGTCTGTTATGCTATCACCTACGTATATAACATCAGCCAAAGAAACGCCTAACTGTTTGGCAATATCTTTCACCACTTCAGCCTTCTCATAACCGCCAACTGGGTTAACTTCATGGAAAATTTCGCCAATATTCATTCCTATTATTTCTTCCCAGAAAATCTCATCCAACCGCCGAATCGTTTTCTGACACTTTTCAGTAAAGTCTTTTATAGATTTTGCCATTATAGGAATTTCAATTAAGGGCATCTGAACTATTTCTTTTGCGATTTTTCTCAGTTTAACTTTTTCTTCCTCTGTTAAATGATATTTGTCAATGCTGAGCTTTGTGGAATAGGTGCTTTCGTAAGGGAAAACGATGGTTTGGCATAAAGCTTCTATGTAGTGTTGATAACTTGTGCTGACTATGAAGGCATAAGCCACCTCTCTGATATATCGCAATGTATCTTTTATGCCAGAAACTAAGATTAGATTGCGAGCTGAAAACTCTCGTATTTTGCTTTCTGTCACATCATAGGCTTTCAAGAAAGGCAAAATGAGCTTTAAGGTGTCGCCAGCCTTATAATGTGGTCTCTTCAGAATGCCTGCAAGCACATCATCATATCTACTTATAACTGTAAAGAATTTGTCTCCATTAGGAATGTAGTGTGATGTTATTTCAAAAGCATTGTCGTTTTTTGAGATTGGTCCTTCACAGTCTGAGATGAAAACTCTTTTCACTTTTGTGCCTCAGCTCCTCCATGTGTTTTATACTCTTTTCTACATGATGTTTCGAGGCGATGTCTGTTCTGTACCAGAGCCCACCACCTTTTATCGCTTTAATTCCCTCTAAGGAGATTTTTCTAGCCTCTTCTATGTCTTCACCTATGCCTAAGACGCCCACAGCACGGGATTTTAGAGCATATATTTCGCCATCTCGTAGTTCCATTGACGCAGGGTATATGCGAATTTTATCGTCATACTTTTTGATTAGCTTATTTGCCCTTGTCAAGTCAACTGGCTTATCAATTTCATTCTTATTTACAAGATTAGGAAAAACATTAGAGTATCCACCGTAGCTTGGAGGAACTTTGTAGGTCAAAACTGTTGCCATCTTCTCTAATTCAATGCTTGTTAAGTTGCCTTCCAACATTTTAAAGCAGATGTCAACTAAATCATCTTTCAAAATTGGCAGAATATTAATTATTTCAGGGTCTCCAGGTCGACTGTTGTTTTCAAGAATTTTTATTTCCTTGCCCGTATGCATAACAGCCATGTAAAAAGGTATGCCTCTCAAACCAGTCTTATCTTTTACCTTCCATTTGTCGAAGATTCTGCTGACAATTTCAATTTCCTTGGCTCTATCCATGCTTGTCATAAAGGGTAGAACATCGCCAACATTCTTGTATGAACCCATACCACCGGTGTTAGGTCCCTCATCATCATCAAAAGCCCGCTTATAATCTCTCGTATCAGGCAAGAATATGAGATGCTTGCCGTCACATAATGCCTGAAAACTTGATTCTTCACCTTCAATTTTCTCTTCTATTATAACTGAGCCATGCTGAAAGTTCGCTAGAAAATGCTCGAATAGTTGCTCGCGGTTTGTGAAGTGATCTCCCCACACACCTACACCTTTTCCTGCAGCTATTTGATCTGGCTTAACTACTGCTTGATTTTCAAGTTCATCAAGCCAATCGTAAACTGCTTTCTTCACTTCTTGATTAACGTAGTTTTTTGGATTGAATATCTTGAAGCGAGGATTTGCTTCTGGCACTATTTCTTGGAATAATAGCCGCTGTTGAACTTTGCTTGCTTCTATAGCATATTCCTTTGTTGGGCAAATTATTGGTATGCTTGTTCGCTTTTCAACAAGGTTACGTATGCCTTCTACTATTGGTTTTTCTGGACCAACAACGCCAAAATCGATTTTATCTTTATATGCTTCTGCGAATTTGCAGATTTCCTCTACATTTAGGTCTGGAATTACTTTGTGCATAGTGGCTCTTTTGACGTTAAAGGGATTTCGCTGTTTATCCGCAACATAAATTTCAACGCTATATTTTCGACTTTGGGCAAAAGCATCAATAATAGCAGCTTCTCTTGCACCATAAGAAACGATGAGCACACCTATTTTCTCCATAGATGATTCCCATCAAAGACCTAAGATAAACATGACTTTTTATATTATTTCGCCATTATGCTTTTTGGAGGAGTCCCTCCATCTCGTAAGGCCTAGCTGTTTCCTCGTAGCCTTCTAAGAATCTTTTCTTCATTTCATCTGCTAGTTTTTGCGCTAGTGGAGTTGGATACTTGCCTGTTACACACGCAAGGCATAATTGGTTTCGTTGAAAACTTGTGGCTTTTACAAAGTTTTCTATTGATTGGTAGCATACCGCGTCTGCGCCAATAATTTCCGCTATTTCTTCAGCATTATGCTTTGAGCCTATCAGTTGACCATAGGTTGCCATGTCTATTCCATAGAAGCATGGTCCAATGATGCGTGGAAAAGTAACGAATAGATACACTTTTTTTGCTCCCATTCTGTGCAGTTTCTCTATGATGACTTTTGTTGTGTCTCCTCGAACAACGCTGTCTTCTGTTATTATGATTCTCTTTCCCTTAACTTTTGATGCCAAGATATTGACCTTCTTATCTATTGTTGCATAACGCTCTTTATTCAGCAGAATGAAAGCTCTTTCTGTTACATAACGATGTCTGCGAGAAGCTCTCTCCCATCTTAACCCAGACTCTTCATGAACCCCCAAAGCAGCGTCGTCGCCTGTTTCCGGCAACGAAAGAATTATGTCTGCAGCTTTGACTATGCTAGGATTCTCTCGCACAAGGTTTCTTCCAAACTCTTCACGAACCTCATAAACATATTTGTCATTAAACCGTGAGTCGGGTCTGGCGAAATATGCAAATTCAAAAGCACAAAAAGCCTTACGGTTACCATTCATCAACTTCTCTCGTTGAAAGCCGTTCTTTGATACAGTTATAAGCTCGCCAGTTTCTATCTCAAAATCTCTTTCAAAGCCATTTATGTCTAAGCCAACTGTTTCTGAAGAAAAGGCATAGGTTAAGTGGTCTTCACAGTGACCCGCACATAATGGTCTTATTCCATATGGGTCTTTGAAAGCAAAGAGTTTGCCGTCTTCTGTTATGCCAGCCACCGAGAATGCTCCTTCAATCTGTTGCATACAGTCTTTGACTGCTTTTGTCAAATCTTTATATTTCATGAGTTCGATTAGAAGTTTGTAACAAATCAGGTCAGCATCGCATTCATAAGAAAAATGCGGAAATTTTTTGTTTATTTCCTTTTTAAGTTGAAATGTATTGACAACGTTACCATTAAAGGAAATAGCCAGCCTAATCCCGTTCTTTGAAGCTGTGACAGGCTGTGTACCCTTTATTAGTGATTTTTCGTCGCATTTTCCAGAAGTGGTATATCTTACATTTGCTATGCCAATTTGTCCTGGCAATCGCCCAAACCATTCTTGTATAGCACTTGTCTTTATCTTTGGTATCAAATCTAGTTTTCTGTAAACATGAAATCTTCCATTATCGTATGTAAGGAAACCGTGGGATTGATGCCCTCTGTGATTTTGTGCGCGCATTCCCCAGTATATGTATGGGAAGATTTGCTGTTTTTCGACGTTTGTTGCTGCAAATACTCCGCAACCTATCTGGGTTCCACTCCTACAAGCGCCAATAAACAAAACGCTTCTTTATCAATTTTTATGACACATTCAACTAAAAAACATGTTAACTTTTACAGAATCAATGCGAAGTCTAATTGACATGTCTTTCCTATTTTACTGTGCTTGAAGTTATTGTTAGCTCTGCACCTGAAACTACGTGAATCCACCAGTTTAGCCTTGCGAAAGAATCATTGTAATAGACTATGAGTCTTGATACAGAGCCTATTGGAGCATCGCTTGGAACATTTCCATTCCATGTTAAAGTTTTCGTTTTAGAAGGTTTAAGAGTCAATAATTGAGGTGTTCCGCTCCAAGTCCATTTTTCGCCCTCAAAGGCTATATTAATAGACCACATGCCTTCAGTCTTTCCAGTGTTTTTAAATGTGATTGTTACAGTAAAATTCTCGCATTGCGTCTTATCAACAATGCCATCACCTTCACAGGCGAAAGTCAAAGGCTGATTGTTTGAGCCTATTGCAGAAAAGCTAACAATAATAATCAGCGTAGCCACTGCAAGAGATAACAAACTAAACCTTTTCTTCATTCTCTCTTTTCTCCTCTAAAAAAAGAATGAGTATCCGTCTGCTTTATCCATTCTGTAGGATACTTCTATAAAATAATAACAGAACTCTCCTCAGAAATTATCAAAATCTATTTGAACCCTGTTGAAAAAAGGGGCAGTGTCATCATTGGCTGATTTTTACTCCTAAAACTATGGTGCGAGCCTAAACTTGTCTCTTGGATAAAGCGTCACTTCACGTATATTCCTTTTTCCAGTCAGCATCATCGTCAACCTCTCCAAGCCTATAGCCCATCCAGCATGCGGCGGCATTCCATAATCAAATGCTTGCAAATGATACTTAAAAGACTCTGGATTCAACCCCTTCTCCCTTAACCGCTTAATCAAAAGCTCTTTTGAGGCTATCCTTGTTCCGCCAGAAACAAGCTCTATCCAACGCCACATCAAATCGAAGCCTTCAGTTATCTCCGGATTATCCTCTCGTGGCTGTATATAGAATGACCTAGCCGATGCTGGCCAATCAATTATGAAGTAGAAATATGGGTGAATCTTGCCTAATGTTCTGAGGGCTGTTGTTGGTATGTCCTCACCCCATGGAATTTCTATACCTTCATGCTTTAGGTCTTTGAGAACTCGGTCGTAGGTCAAGCGTTTGAAAGGTAATTCTGGCACCTCTACACTATGTTTTAGTGTTGCCAACTCTTTTCGGCATTTTTCATTAACAACTTTGCAAACATATTGCATCAACTGTTCGAGTAACTGCATCACATCCTCAGCAATGGCAAATGCTTGTTCAATGTCTATCGACACAAACTCGCTCAAGTGCCGACGCGTATGCGACTCTTCAGCCCTGAAAAAAGGCCCCACCTCAAAAACTTTTTCAAGGCTCAACACAAGCTGTTCCTTATACAACTGCGGACTCTGAGCGAGAAATGCCTTCTTATTGAAGTATTCAACAGGAAAGAGTGCAGCGCCACCTTCAGTTGCGGATGCAATTATGCGCGGAGTGTGCACTTCAACAAAACCTTTTTTGAAAAGGAAATCTCGTATTGCTTCTACGGCTGTGTGCTGAACCATAAAAACAGCAGTGTTCTCTTCTCGGCAAAGATCTAATGCCCGTGCATCCAGTCGAACTTCTAAGTTGGCAGGTGTTTTTCCTGTAATATCGATAGGCAATTGAGATGCGGCTGTACTGAAAATTTTAATTTCCTTCGGTATCACTTCGACGCCTCTAGGCGTCATGTCGGTTCTTTTGATAATACCTTTCACACCTACACTGTATCTCTTCTGCAGAACATCAGACTTCGACAATATTTCGTTGCTTACTTTTTTCCGCAGAACTGTGACTTGAATAGTGCCCTCCCTATCATGCACAATAATGAATCGAATTCCACCTAAATCTCTAATGTCTTGAACCCAACCAAACAGTGTAACTTCTTGACCATCCATTTCAGGCTTAACATCTACAGAATAATGTGTTCTACGCCAATCACCAATAGAATCAAGCTTCATAATCTTTCACACTCAACCCAGTTCCGCAAACTCTACCCGCAAGGTTATGTTGCGAACTTTACGGGCAATCTCCTTTAAAGCCTTTACATCAAAAGGCGGCTGCATACCTCGTCTCTTCTTTAAAATAACCCTCGTTTCAGTAGTTCCATCAGGCAACCAAATAGTGTTAATCGTCAATATGCTTAATGGAGCAAACAAATCCTCCAAAAACTTTCTATCATCAACTCCATACTCCAAAACACGAACACTTCTACCCGTTTCTTCACCTAAGGCCTTGATAATTTTTCCACCAAAACCTAAAAGACGAGGAACATCACCATGCCCAACAATTATCGCCAAAGTTTTTCCAGCATCAACAGCCCCATGAAAATAAACATTCTGAAGAGAAGGATACTTCTCCTCCAAAGACAACAATAAACGGGCAATTTTCAAGTCTAATTCACTTATTTCTCCAGACTTAACTTTAGCTAAACACTTTTGGCACAGCATTCCACTCTTTAAACAGAAACTACATAATACAGTTTTCACTTGGAAAGGCGCCCCTTCACAAATAAAGGAGGGGCGGCGGAGCATTGCAAATTCATACGGGAATACTATTTTTTAGCGTTCCATCGTTATTTCGATTGTGCTAACGTTTGTGGCCATGCCACCCTCTTCTCTGGGTGTCATCTGCTGTGTTCCAATGCCAACTTTTTTGATTTTGACATCTGGCAAGAATCTGCGTCTCACGACTTCAACGACATCAACTGCTCGGCTTATTGATCTTCCCCTTGCTTTAACATTCACTTCTTTTGCTCCGCCGTGAAAGAGGGTTATGCAAGCCAGTACATAGTTCATTACTGGCTTATTCCCGATCAACACTGAGTTGTTTTCGGACATTTTGTACCGCCTCGCTCCTAGTTTTCATATTTTTTATGGCTTCATTACCATTTTTATCGGTAAATAAATACATTACGGTTTTAACTTCTATTAGAAAAGTTCGAAGTTGAAAATATGTATTTCATATGCTTTACATTTGCTAAATATTTAAATAACTCATACTATTGTAAAACTCTAACTTAACAAAAAGTTAAGTTGAGGAAACCAGATTGGAAGAACTTACCAGAAGATCCGTGCAATTATTAAAAATGCTTTACGAAAAAGGCAAAGCCGCCAGCACATACACTTTGCATGTTAAACAAGACGAACTTGCAAAGCAATTAGGCATAAGCAGACAAGCATTAAACGTCCATCTACGAAAACTTCGAGACTTAGATTATATACGCACAGGCAGAGGTTTCATAGACGTAACTGAAAAAGGACTTAATGCTCTTGGAAAATCTACAGACCCAGCCTTCATACTTGCCAAAGTATCACCACTCAAAAGAATGCATGCCTACGAAAAAGTCAAAGAGCTTAAAATTCAAAGAGCTTTCAGAATAGCAGGTGATGTTGATGCTTTGTTAATAGTAGATAGAGAAAAACTTGACGAAGTCTTAAGAAAATTATCTTCTATTGATGGCATACAAGAAACAAAATCCTATGTCACTATAGAAACTATGAAGTAAGGAGGGAAATAGCAATGAAGCTTTTCGAATATGAAGCAAAAAATATACTTGCAAAATATGGGATTCCGACACCTCAAAGTATACTGATAACTAATGCAAACCAAGCCCGCGAGGATGCAGCAAAGCTAAAACCACCCTTTGCAGTTAAAGCTCAAGTGTTAGTTGCAGGGAGAGGAAAAGCAGGTGGAATACTCTTTGCAGATTCAGTTACAGATGTGGAAGATGCAGCTAAAAAACTGTTGAACATGCAGATTAAAGGTATACCAGTTAGAAGCGTTCTGATTGAAGAAAAAATAAGCATTAAGAAAGAACTTTATTTTGGCATAACAACAGACAGATACAATCAAAGCTACTTTGCAATCGCTTCCGCTGTGGGTGGAATAGACATAGAAGAAATAGCCTCAAGGTCTCCAGAAAAAATTGTTAAATTTCCAATAGACCCTCAACATGGCTTCCACTCTTTTCACGCCCGTCAAATCGCAAGAAAAATAGGTTATACAGGCAACCAGCTTTCAGAACTTGGAAAGATTTTTGAAAACTTATATCGAGTTGGCATGGACTATGACGCAGAGTTAATCGAGATGAACCCCCTTGTAGAAACCACAGAAGGAAAATTCGTCGCCGCTGATGCTCGCATGATAATAGATGATAACGCTCTGTTTCGTCATCCTGAATACAAAAAGAGGCTATTAGAAAGCGAAAGCGAGCTTACTTCTCAAGAAATAGAAGCTATAAAAAATGATTTAGCTTATGTCAAATTGAACGGAGATATAGGGGTAATAGGCAATGGTGCTGGTCTTGTGATGGCAACTTTAGACATAATTCAATTCTACAAAGGAAAACCTGCAAATTTCCTAGATGTAGGCGGCGGTGCACCAGCAGAAAAAATAGCTATGGCTCTCAAAATAGTGCTCTCAGACCCGAAAGTCAAAGCACTTTTCATAAATATTTTAGGCGGAATCACCCGATGCGACGAAGTTGCACGTGGAATCCTTGAGGCAAAGGCAAAAGTTGGTGTAACTAAGCCTATGGTTATTCGGCTTGTAGGCACAAATGAGGAAGAAGGAAAACTAATCCTAAAAGAAGCTGGAATACACGTGTTGGAAAGCATGGAAGAAGCTGCACAGCGAGTTGTTGAAATCTCCAAGCAAGGAGGCAAAAAATTTGGGGATAATAATTGACAAAAACACTAGGGCAATTGTCCAAGGCATAACAGGAGCACAAGGAAGCTTTCACACAAGACTTATGCTAGAATACGGAACAAAAATAGTTGCTGGCACAACACCCGGTAAAGGCGGATCTGAAATTCACGGAATCCCCGTTTATGACACAGTTGAAGAAGCCCAAGAGAAGCATTCAGCGAATGCTTCTATAATTTTTGTTCCAGCTCCTTTTGCTGCAGATGCAACCCTAGAAGCACTGGAAAATGGAATAGAGACAGTTGTGATAATAACAGAGCACATTCCAATAAGAGACGCAATCAACATAATGGCACGTGCAAAAGAGGCAAAAGCCACAATCATTGGACCAAACACTCCCGGTATAATCACGCCAGGAGAAAGCAAACTTGGGATAATGCCTGCTCATATTTTCAAATCTGGCTGTGTAGGCATGGTTTCACGAAGTGGAACTCTAACATACGAAATAGCAGCAAGCCTTACAAGAAAAAATCTGGGGCAATCTACATGCATCGGCTTGGGAGGGGACCCAATAACAGGCTTAAATTTTATAGAGACATTAAAGATGTTTGAAAAGGATTCTAAAACGAAAGCGGTAGTTTTGATAGGTGAGATTGGTGGCAATCTTGAAGAACTCACAGCAGAGTACATTGCAAAGGAGAAGTATCCTAAACCAGTTGTAGCTTTCATAGCTGGACGCTCTGCTCCACCTGGAAAACGAATGGGACATGCTGGTGCGATAGTGATGGGTAAGGCTGGAACGGCTGAAAGCAAAATTGAGAAGCTCAAAAGTGCTGATGTGAAGGTTGCAGAAAAACCAAGTGATGTAGCTGAAATATTAGCAAGATTCGTCCTTTCCTAGAAGTAAAAATCAGAATTCAACATGTCTAGCTATACAAAAAGTATATTTTATAGTAGGCTATCAGAGTTCTGACCACGAAAGAGAGGTTAAATTAATGCCTATTATGGATCCGCTTAAGAAGACTATAGCTCAAAAGCATAGGCTATACGTGAAAATCTGCAGAGAATGTGGTGTAAGAAACGCGGCAACAGCTGTTAAATGTAGAAAGTGCCGAAGCAAAAACTTGCGCTGGAAAAAGCGAGAACTTGTGAAGTGATTTTTTGAAAAATTTGCAATTGTTTTCTCTTTTTATCAAAGAATACTGTTTAAAGTTTCCATGTTAAAAATTGTGTTTGCACACCCATTCTTTATCAAAGAAACTGCTTGACCTGATATACTTAAACCATTCAAAATTTCACTGCTCATTCTTATCTCTTCACCACAAGCAACACCAACAACACCATCATAATGTTTTGTCTTCAAAATTTTCGAAACACACGAACCCCCAGGTAGAATGTAAACATCATAGCCTTTCTCCTCTGCGGTGGCTACTGCCTTATTGATTAAACAATCTGGAGAACAATGTGCACAAATATAAGATGGAATATTAGGGTCGAAAACTGATTTGCAACGATTATCCATATATTTTCTAGAGCAGTGTGGAAGAAAAAGTGCCTTACTTTTAGCTTGTTCAAATTTTTTTCTTTCTACAAGATTTCTCGACTGCACTTCTATGAGGTCTTGGATGAGAAGAACAGCATCGGATAAGTCGAGACCAGTCGCTTCTTGAATCTTGAATTTTTTTATCATTTTTTGCGTTATCTTGCCAATTTTTTTGTGCATATCTTTTTGATAGCTAACTCTAGCAATTTCAGTAAAGAAAAATCGTGGAATCCTTGAAAGGTCAAATGCAAATTTGTAGGGCACAACATACATGATAGACGAACAAACCTTTAAAATTAACTGTTGCTTAGGCTTATATCTGTGTTAATTTATATATCTAGAAAATGCCAAACACGGGAGGATTGACATTGGGTTTACTGGACCGATTTAGAAAGAAAAAAGAGAAGGAAAATGTGAGCATAGAGAAACCTAAAGAAGTAGTAACAACGCTTCAAAAGTTTTGTGGAGAGGATAAAGAAACCTTTGAAGCATTGCTTAACGCAATGTTTCTCGACCCTCGGAAAATTGAAACTTCAATGAAAGATGCAGTTGAAAACGCCAAAAAATTTGAGAAGGCAAAAGATTTACTGAGGGCTAGAATATGGTATGAAATTGCTGGCGGCTTGGCGATCTATGAGGGAAACGTGAAAAAAGTCATAGAGTATTTTAGTGAATGTGAGAGACTCTCGGATATCAAGTATCCAATATTGAAAAATCCAGAAAAAGCGGTGGCCAAGGCTCAAGAATACTACAAAGAACATTTGAAATCCTAGTTCAAGATTTAGCTGATTGCAGAGTGCAAAAGAAGGTTAAGCGTTTGTTACATTATTTTTCTCTTTCTTCTGCATAGCCCAGAAGATCTCTCAAAGATTTTACTTCTTCCCGTAGCATACTTACTTCACTCTCAAGAGCGCTAACTCTTGATTCGGCAACTTTTTTCAGTTTGTCAATTTCGATTATCAAATTTGCTCGTTCAGTTTCCAAAGTCTTTATCTTCTCACGAAGATTTTTCAAAGTCTGCATAAGCTCTCCTCTTATGTCTTTAATTCTTGCAACCATATTTTTAATGCTTGCTGTTTCCTCAATTTTAGTTTCAACTTCCAAAGCAGCTCTAAACCTAGCTTTACATTCTGGACAATCAAAAATCCCCATAGAAATCTTGGACTCATCACCTTCTTTTGATGGTTTCCGAACAGTAAAAGGCCAAGTTTTAACTGGAGTAGATACTTCAACACCACATTTTGGACACTTAACCAAATCATTACCTCTATTATAATTATGCTTGTAGAATTTAAAATGTGTTTTGTAATAGGCTTGGAGTTAGTTGCTGAGTAAATTATTAATTAATTTAGAACATACAGAATACAGAAGTGATCGGTGAAAATTATGCAGGTTACTGAAATGAAAACCAAATTAGAGGAAAGGATTAGGGCTTTAGAAAAGGAGAAAAACTTGCTTTTAGAAGAAGTTAAGCAACTTAAAGAAGTTGTAGAACTGAGCGAGAAAGCAAAGGAGTTAGAAAGTGAAGTTAACAGGTTAAAAAGTGAAGTTCGAACATTGAAAGAGAAAGTTCCTCGGGAGATTCTTCAAGGACTTAACGAGGTTGCATCTTCAATGCTGAGGGAAAAAGAAGAAGAGGAAAATTTTGATGAAGAATGCCCTAACTGTGAAGAGGAAGAATTTCTCTGAAGCATTAAAGAATTTTTTTAGAGATGAATATTTAGAAAAAGAAGGGTTAAATGCTCATGTGAAACATTAGTCGCTCAACAAGTTCCTTGTAACGATTTCTAATAGTAACTTCTGTTACCTGTGCTATCTCGGCTATTTCTCTTTGCGTTTTTCTTTCTCCAGTTAGTACAGAGGCTATGTAGCTCGCTGCTGCTGCTATGCCTGTTGGCCCACGACCAGAGGTTAGTTTTAATTCTTTTGCCGCTGCTAGAATTTTGTGAGCAATTTCTTCGACTTTTCCTTGCATTGTCAGCTGATTTGAAAACTTTGTTATGTATTGACTTGGTTTAAGAGGCGGTATAGTATAATCAAGTTCTTTAATTAAAAAGCGATAGCTACGACCAACTTCCTTTTTATTCACACTTGAGGATTGTGCTATTTCCTCTAACGTTCTAGCCAGCCCGCATTTTCTGCATGCCAAGTAAATAGCTGCAGCAGTTACGCCTTGAATTGACCTCCCACGTATTAGCCGCTCTTTCACGGCTTTTCGGTAAATTACAGAAGCTGTTTCAAGAATGTTCTTAGGGAGATTCAAGTTATTGGCGATCTTCGTAATTTCTGACAGCGCAAAGGCGAGATTACGTTCCGTAGCATCAGAAACTCTAATGCGCCGTTGCCATTTTCTGAGACGATAAACTTGCGCTTTTTGTCCAGGTGATAAGCTTTTTCCATAAATGTCTCTGTCATGCCAATCAATCATTGTTGATAAGCCTTTATCATGAATCGTATAAGTTAATGGGGCGCCGACTCTTGTTCGTTTTGTCCTTTGTTCATCATCGAACGCTCTCCATTCGGGTCCTCTATCAGCTATTTTTGCCGCTACGACGAAACCGCAGTCCATGCAGACTATTTCTGCACATTCATAATCGCGCATCAGTCTTGTGCTACCGCATTCTGGGCAGGAATGAACTTTTACGGGTTCAGCCGGTGTAGTCTGCAATATAGGGTCTGTGTCTTGACCCTCTTCATCATCACTCATTTATGCCTTCTCCTTTCTCCTTTAGAAGGGGAAGAGTATAATGTTTTATTCGTTAACCCTTCAAGTTTTGAGGCAATAGGTCTTATTGCAACATAAGGCGAAGAAACAGGTCCAAATATATCAAAAACTTTTCCAATGGTTCTCAAATTTTCATCAACAACAGTGTCGCCAATCTTGGGGATGTTTTCGATTTTTGCTATAATATTTCGGCTTGGACTTATGTGGAGGACATAGCCTAATCTGTGCAAGCTTTTAAATTCCCCTTCCCAAAAGCAGAATGGCTCAATGAAGCAGATTATTTAAACCTTTCTACATAAATTTGCAAACGGAGCCTATTTAGAAACCAAAAGACGGCGAGATAGTCCATGTATTAGAACCCATGGATATAGAGAGACATAAAAACCAAACCCTTGAGGCAAAAGTAGCTTATGATGTGGATGTTCTATCGTGTTCAGCAAGCTATGTCGGAGTGGCAAGAGTATTTGACTACTTCATGAGAGAAGAAAAGATAGATGTAAAAGACATGATGGACATTCCAAGCGGAAAGAAGACCCACGACGAGATTTTTATACCAAAACAGAAAAGAAGACGGGTATAGAAGGGCTAAAAAGCACGAAGATTCTGGCTGGAATTAAGGCATGAACTTAAAGAAGAAGAGAGAATAGTCAAAAACATAATTCCAGAATACAAAGGAGATTGAAAATACTAGCCTGGCAGTTTATGACTTCAAAATACTCGCAAATTAACTATCTCTTGTCAGCGTCTATTTTTTCTTCTTTGTGTGTTAGTCCAGCACGGATTCTATATTTAGATTGAGCACTATTTCCGCGATATCACTGGCATATTCTGCTGTTCTTCTTACACTTTCAATGAGCAATCTTAAATTGGCGATTTCTTCGATTCCGATTTTCTGAGAGGAAAGAACAGCTTCTTTTTCTAATTTGGCAATTTCCTTTGTCCTTTCAATGACGTTTTCAGCTAAATTGAACTCATGTTTAAACAGGGAATCGATTGCATTTTCAAACGCAGAAATAGCTAGAGTGCTCATGTTTTCGATTTTTGTGAGAGTCTCGTCATCGATGTATTTATTCAACAGCAGAATATTTTTCGCAATGCTTACTGCGTGGTCAGCTGTTCTCTCTACAGACTTGGTTATGAGCCTATAGCCAAGACAGTCTCTCGCACCAGATAGTCCGATTTCATTGATGATTCGTGGATTAGCGATGGCTAGCTTAAGTTGGCGTATTATGTAAAGGTTGAATCTATCTACTTCAGTGTCTGTCTCGATTACGGCTTTAGCCAATTGATGGTCTATCTCTCTGAGAGCAGTCATTGAGTCTCTATGCATTGAAGAGGTTATAATAGACATTCTTCTCAATGCACTTTCAACTGTAAGTTCAGGGTAACTGAGCAGAACTTGCAAGGTCAACTCATTAGGCGTATCTATCACAATTTCAGTACCAACCAAGTAACGTCTAGCAAAATCTTTTAACGCGTTCCGTTGCAGCGAAGAGAGCGATTCTTGACTTTGCGCTCTCACATGTATCATATTATACCCAACCAAGTATGCGGAGACTGCCTTTCTTATTATTACGCCTGATTCATCTTTTTTGGATACCTTTATGATTGCTTCTTCTTTCTTTTCTTGTTTTGCCAATCCGGAAGGTGCCAATGATAGTGAGCCGTCTCCTTCTTCACGGAGAATTAGGACGCTTCCTTTTCGCAGTTGATTGTGCATCACCCATTTTTTTGGCAGTGAAATTATGTAAGTTGACCCCCCGGTTATCTGCAGTTTTCTGGCTTCTCCTTCTGTTGTTTTAGAAATGTCTCCCATTTTATTCACCTATGTACCAACATCACAAATCTATTGATAAACGTTTCTACTATATATACTCAATATATTATTGGGAGAACATATATAACCGTCGATAACATTTTGCTACATAAAAAGATGAGTATGAAAAGGAGATGTATAAAAAGTGAACTACAAAATAGTTGCTATCGCGGAAGCAGTAATCCTCATTGCAGTCACAGTAGGTTTCGCAGTCTATAGCATGTATTCCACCGATCAGCCAATCAGACTAAGTGGTGCAGGTGCGACGTTCCCAGCTCCACTAATCCAAAAATGGAGTGCAGAATTCAAAGACATGACAGGAGTGCAGATCAACTATGAAGGAATAGGCAGTGGAGGCGGAGTGAAGCAATTCACCGAAAAAACAGTTGACTTCGGCGCAAGTGATCCACCAATGAAAGATTCAGAGTTTTCCGCTGCACCGGGAACATTGCACGTCCCTATTACAATTGGAGGAGTTGTGCCTATCTACAATATTCAAGGAATATCGAAGGGGCTAAACTTTTCAGGGCAAGTGCTCGCAGACATATTTCGCTTGAATATCACTAAATGGAGCGACCCGAGAATAACAACTATTAATCCAGGTGTAACATTGCCAGATGCCGCAATAATTGTTTGCCATAGATCAGACTCCAGCGGAACGACCAAAGTCTTCACAAGCTTCCTCTCAGACGAAAGCGCAACATGGAAAGCCATGTATGGAGCAGCCAACGTAATCAACTGGCCTTCACAAACTATCGGCGGGAAAGGCAATCCAGGCGTAGCAGCCGCAGTACAGCAAAACCCGAATTCAATAGGCTACGTAGAGCTTTCCTATGCTTTGGAGAGTAATATTTCCTACGGAAAAGTGCAGAACGCAGCAGGCAATTTCGTTGAACCCACATTAGAAACATTGTCTGCTGCTGCATCCGCCGTATCGTTGATTCTTCCCCCAGGAGACGCAAGTTGGGCATCAGTAGGAAGCTATTTCAACCTTCACAATGTAGAAGGAGCTGACAACGCGTACCCGATCGCCAGTTTTTCCTACATATTGGTCTATAAAGAACTCAATGTCAGGCCTGGAATGACGTTGGAAAAAGCTAAGGCTTTGACTTGGTTCTTATGGTGGGCAATTCATGACGGGCAACACTATGCTTCTAGACTTTCATATGTTTCTTTGCCTCAGGCAGTTGTAACGCATAATGAAGCTACGCTACGAATGATAACTTTCAATGGTCAACAAGTCAACGATTGGACATAGAGAGAAGACAATGAGCCAACACAAGAAATCCCAAAATTTTCTTTCAAAACTTAAAACTAATCTTAAAAAGAGGTTTTCAGGAGATTCAGTTTTCAGAACAATCGTTGCGTTGATTGCATGTAACATTTTCATAATTCTCGGATTAATAATCTTCAAAATAACTCAAGGTTCATGGCTGTCAATTCAAACCTACGGTATAAACTTCATATGGGGAACAACATGGCAGCCATTTCCTTCAAACACAAACACTCCACCTATTTTTGGTGCTTTACCACTTATCTGGGGAACTTTAATTACTTCAGCAATCGCCTTGTTATTAGGCGTCCCAATTAGCCTTGGCATAGCTCTAGCCCTTTCCGAGTTTGCGCCAAAGAATTTTAACTATGTGATCTCGTTTTTCGTAGAACTACTTGCGGCAATACCTAGCGTGATATATGGGTTATGGGGAATCTTCGTTCTGATTCCCTTTCTTCAAAATAACGTATATCCACATCTGCAAGCAGCGTTGGGTTTTCTACCGCTCTTCCAAGGTACAATACGTGGTTCCTCGGTGCTAACTGGAGGCATTGTTCTTGCGATAATGATTATTCCAACTGTGTCTGCCATATCAAGAGATGTTTTTGCCGCTGTTCCGAACAGTCAAAGAGAGGCAATAATTGCATTAGGAGCTACTAGGTGGGAAAAGGCGAGAATTGTCATGCGTTATGGACGCTCTGGTGTGGTAGGAGCGATAATGCTTGGATTAGGTAGAGCGGTTGGAGAAACAATGGCTATCACAATGGTCATTGGAAACTCGTTTAATATGTTTACGTCTCTTTTTGAACCTGGTTCTACATTAGCTTCGATTGTGGCAAACGAGTTCACTGAAGCCAGTTCTCCTCCAGTCTACATTTCTGCATTGATGGAAGTTGGACTAATACTCTTTGCTCTTGCAATAGTGATAAATGCCTCAGCAAGGCTGATAATTTGGCGTTCAACACGGAAAATTAAGGAAGTGGAGATGTTTTGAGTTGAGAAGTTACAGCTTCAGAAAATTGGAAGATAGGATAATGACCTCTCTGGCTTATGCAGCTCTTATCATTGCGTTGATCCCGCTTGCCAGTATCCTTATTGAAACAGTTGGCAGAGGATTGTCAGCAATAAGTTTCAGCCTTCTCTTTGAGGAGATTCCTCCATTGGGTCAGCCTGGCGGAGGAATAGGCCCAGCCATCCAAGGAACATTAATTGTAGTGTCATTGGCGTCAATTATGGGAATCCCAATCGGTGTTTTCTCAGGAATATACTTGGCAGAATTTCGGCAATCCCAACTTGCTTCGGCAGCGAGGTTTCTAAACGACGTTCTGACAAACGTGCCCTCGATAGTCCTAGGAATCTTTGGTTGGACATTGATAGTTGTTGTAATAGGCTGGTCCGTCATCGCAGGCGCCATAGCATTAACAATTATGATGATTCCAATAGTCACAAGAACCACAGAAGAGGCAATAAAGCTCGTGCCTATGACTATTAGAGAGGCCGCAATCGCACTTGGCGTGCCACAATGGAAAACAACTCTGACAGTAGTTCTAAGTAGCGCAAAAAAGGGCATTGCCACAGGTATTCTCCTTGCAGTCGCAAGAATATCAGGCGAGACCGCTCCTTTACTCCTAACAATACTTGGCAGCAGATTCTGGTTCAGCGGGTTTACCCAACCCACCGCGGCACTGCCCTTGGCGATATTCAATTTTTCCCAGTCACCCTTCAGAGCTGTTGATTTACCTCGAGCATGGGGTGCATCTCTGATCCTTATTTTCATTGTACTCGCTATCAACATAATTGTGAGATATGCCACCAGAGAAAAATACGGATAGGCTTATGCATGAGCTACAAAATTGAAATTCAAAATCTAAGTGCGTGGTTCGGAAGCAAACAGGTTTTGCAGGATATCACGATGAAAATAAAGGAAAACGTAGTAACCGCCATAATAGGTCCTTCCGGGTGTGGCAAAACTACACTTATAAGATGCCTTAACAGAATGCATGAGCTGACGCCAAAAACGAAGGTCACTGGAAAAGTTTTGCTAGATGGAGAAGACATCTACGGCGAAAACATTGACCCGGTGACTGTTAGAAGGAGAATAGGCATGGTTTTCCAGAAGCCAAATCCATTTCCAATGATGTCAATCTATGATAATGCTGCAGCTGGGTTAAAGCTTAATGGTGTTAATGACAAAAAAAGGTTAGATGAGATAGTTGAGAAGAGTCTAAGATCTGCTCACTTGTGGGATGAAGTTAAATTGGAATTAGGAAAATCAGGTGCAAGTCTTTCTGGAGGACAACAACAAAGGCTGTGCATCGCTAGAGCG
>Ga0209102_1000189_pt1 | contig 42618 bp, 35 predicted proteins | sample ConPoolayeHmetaG_FD_185483 | JGI IMG/M metagenome (GOLD analysis project Ga0209102, IMG submission 185483) | Hot spring microbial mat communities from California, USA to study Microbial Dark Matter (Phase II) - Cone Pool mat layer H metaG... ...
AAATCCTCTCTAAGTACTTCATTCGTAGCTTCTGTTTCATAACCTAACCTCCTTTCTCTCAAGGTGAGGTTATATAATCTAGGGACTCTTATCTCCATTACGCTTAGAACTCTAAATGACAAGATGAAACCTCTACACTTAGATTTTAGATGATTCGATTTGTAGTCTTTATTCCAGGTGAGCTTTATTATATAATTTACTTAAATTGAGCTGGCTTTTCTGGCTTATCAGAGGATAAATGAAGCAAAACAGAGTAACCGCAGGAAGAAAAAGACGGTGGCTATTGCCCTTAACTAGGGAGAAGCTTGAGTTAGTAAGAGTGAATCTCTCCTATGATCTAAAATTTGAAAAATACGTTATTAAACTAACCAAAATCCGGCTCCTCAGCCCTTTCTTAATGATTCTCTCATTTTCCCCAAAAGGATTGGATGAGCCATTATTTTGAGGAAAGCAAAAATTTGAATCAGGCTTTTCCGATGAAAAATCAAATGTTAAAAATTTTGAGCTTCATGGTGAGTTTTCTCTTTTTCATCTCCTCTGGAGCTAACGAAGAGCTTCATCCCGCTCAGAAACAAATCAAAAGAATAGAGATAAGTGGTCCTCAATCCGTGAAGGAACAAAGCGCCGCTTATTATACTTGCTGGGCTTACTATGAAGATGGGAGCTGGGAAGATGTGACTCACTTGGCAACCTGGGAAGAGGATTCTTGGAATGCCATTTTTGAGAATTATGGTAAACTCCTAACCCTCTCTGTCACCTCCAATGAGTGGTGTCGGATAAGCGTAAGTCATGGAGGGCTTTCAGCTTCCTTCTATGTCATCATCGAAAATACTGAAATCCAGCTAAAAAGAATTTGTATAAACGGTCCCCTTGAAGTTGAGGAAGAGAGTAGCGCTTACTACACCTGCACTGCTCATTACGACGATGGAAGAAGCGAGGACATAACTTATTCAGCAACCTGGCGAGAGGATTCCTGGAGCGCCACCATTTCCAACAGTGGAAGGCTGGAAACGAGTTCCGTGGAAGAAGACGAGTGGTGCCAAATCACGGCAACCTACAGGGAAGTAAGTGACTCGATCACAATCAAAATTAAAAATCGCAAGGATTAGATGAGTGCTGAATATGTTGAAGAAGAAAGTCTAAGCATAAAAATTTTTTCTCTCGACATCTTTGTTAATAGCAATCTTCTTTAAAATTTCATCCTTATTTTATCTCGGGTAAAAATTCAGCTCTAAATGAAATTCAAAGCATACGTAAGAAAAAATTCAAAACCTTAGAGATGCTCCAGAATAATCTTTAAGCCTATCAAAATCAAAATAAATCCTCCCACAAACTCGGCCCTCTTTCCTGCAGCTTTTCCTAAAAGAGGCCCCACCCTTCCTCCAAAAAGAGTCATCATAAAGGCCACCAGTCCGATGACAATCGAGGGAAAGACAATGGCCACCTTAAGAGCAGCAAGACTCACCCCCATGGCAAGAGAATCTATGCTTGTGGCCAAAGAGAGAAAGAGAAGAGGCCACCCTTTGCTCGGGTCGGTCCTTTTTTCTTTTTCTTTTTCCTTGTTTTTATTGACCTTAAAAGATTCAAGAATCATCTTAAGCCCGATAAAGAGGAGAAGGGAAAATGCTACCCAGTGGTCATATTTTTTAGCATGAGAAAGGAAACCCGAGCCTGCAAGCCATCCCAGGATGGGCATGAAAAACTGGAAGAGTCCAAAATTAAAGGCAAGCCTGAGAGCCTGAACGTTTTTCAATCCCCCCAGACTCAAGCTTAATCCTGCAGAAACCGCAAAAGCATCCATGGCCAGGGAGAAGGCAATTCCCAGGATAATGAAAATATTCATGGCCTAGAGAGGAACTCTAAAGCAAGTGAGCTCATCAGCAGGACTGCTTGAGGGAGGGCCCTCTCATCGAAATCAAAACCAGGATGGTGGTGGGGAAATTCCATCCCATCCCCAGCTCCAAAAAATAAGAAGGCACCGGGAACCTCCCTGAGGTAATAGGAAAAGTCTTCCCCTCCCATGACAGGATCAATCGTCACTAGCCTCTCCTTTCCCAAAGTCTTCCTCGTCACCCCTTTTACAAACTCAACCATCTTCTCGTCATTAATCAGGGGAGGATATCCACAGGTGTATGCAAATTCTGAACTGGCGCCAAAGGCTTTTGCTGTTCCTTCCACGAGCTCTTTCAATCTTTTCTGTGCCAGAGATTGTACAGAAGGATGGAAGGAACGGACAGTTCCTGTCAAACTTACCTCATTGGGAATAATGTTGTCTATTGTCCCCCCGTGGATTGTGCCGAATGAGACGACCCCTGGCTTTAAGGGGTCTATGTTGCGACTCACAATGCTCTGAGCATTTATCACAAGATGAGAGGCAACCAGAATCGGATCAACGGTTTGATGGGGCATAGAACCATGCCCACCCTTCCCTTTTATTTTCACCGTAAAAACATCTGGCTGAGCCATCATTGCTCCCTTGACAATGCCCACTGAACCCGTGGGAAGAGGTTGCCAGAGATGGAGCCCAAAGATAGCCTGCACCCCTTTCAGGGCTCCCTCTTCGATCATCATTTTTGCACCACCTGGAATCCTCTCTTCAGAGGGTTGAAAAAGGAAGATGACTCGCCCTCTAAAAGAATCTTTCTCCTCTGAAAGGAGCTTCGCTACCCCCATTAAAATCGCCATGTGTCCATCATGGGCACAGGCATGGGATGCCTCAGGGTTTAAAGAAATATATTCCTTCTCTCCTTCCTCTTTCAGAGGGAGGGCATCCATGTCAGCCCGCAAAGCTACAGTCTTTCCCTCAGATTTGCCCTCCAGCACTCCCTTCAATCCAGTTCTGGCAGAGGAAGAAACAGGAAGGCTCAGGCCTTCGAGAAATTTGCGAATAACAGATGAGGTTCTGTGCTCTTCGAAGGCAACTTCGGGATGGCGATGAAAGTCCCTCCGCCATTCTATGAGTTCTTGAGTGATCGAATCAATCTTTTTTTTGAGTCTTTCAATCATTTCTTTCTCCCTTGTTTTCAATTTTCATTCACTCATAAGAAGAGACCGGTCTTGTGAAAGCAGTAACCACAAGAGTTATGATTGAGTTAACCAATAAGCCCACAAAACCAGCATTAATTCCGAAGCAAGGGTCCTTTTTAAGCAGAAGTAAAAGCCCTACTACACCTATCCCAGACAATATCCCCGCTAATACTCCAGCTCTTGTTACTCTCTTCCAGAATAATCCCAGCACAACCCCAGGAAAAAACTGACAAACTCCATCATAGCCCAGGATGAGGAGAGGGACTAATTCATTGGGAAAATAAATTGCCAAGAAAAGGGCAAGGGTAGTAATGACAATCACCAGAAAACGTGAAAGCCTCATCACTGTCTGCTCGCTGGTGTGGGGATTTATCCCTGTTTGATACACATTTTTGGAAAGAAGCGTTGAAGCAAAGAGAACCAAGATTGCAGAAGGGACCATGGCAGTTACCGCACCCGCTGCGCCCACAAAACCCATAAACCAGGAAGGATAGGTGTTATTGACCAAGGCCAAAAAGGCTATGTCTCCATTTTTTAAATTTGGAATGACGAGCACAGCCGTAAATCCAACCATGAAAACAAGGAGAATGGGTACTTGATAGAAAGGCATGATGATTGCATTTCTTTTGATTATTTTGTCGCTTTTTGCGGAAAAGGCAGAACCGAACACATGAGGCCACATATAGAAGCCAAGCCCTGTGAGAAGAACCGTGGACATGACCCAAAACACATCCATGTGCTCTGTTGCTCCCGGGAAAACAAGATGATGAGGTCTCTTTTCTATCAACAATTGAAACATCCTTCCGAAGCTTCCAAAATAAATCAAAGGAGCACCGATTCCGACTACCCCTACTGCAATTACCATCATGATATCCTTTATTACTGCAACCCAGGCAGCCCCCCGAATTCCGCTCGTGTAGACAAAGGCGCTGGTAAGAATAAAGGAGATGATTATGGCTAATTTGGATTTTATTGCCCCGTTGCTTGAGACCTCAACGATAAACCCGAGTCCTGCAAGCTGAAGTTGAAGATAAGGGATTATAGAAAAAAACCCGATTAGGGCAACCAAAATCCCGAGGGCATTGCTCTTATATCTTTTTATGAAATAATCAGGCTGAGTGTGAAGGCCATAGCGCTTACCAACTTTCCAAAGAGGGGGAAGGATAAAAAAAGAAAGAGTATAGGCAAGTGTCCCGTAGATGAGGATGTAGAAGGTTGGGGCTCCTTTGGAATAAGCCCAGCCGCTTGCCCCAAGGAAAGTAAAAGTGGTGTAAATTTCTCCAGCCATCAAAAGCCAGATTAAGATTATACCGAACCTCCTCCCTGCCACAGTCCAGTTCTCAAGATTCATCTTGAGCTTTCTTCCAGCATAGATACCTACAATTGAGGAAAAAATAACTGTCCCAAAAATGATCACCAGGGCTATGTTCATTCTCCCTCACCTCCCTCAAAAGGGTTAAATTTTTTCTCTACCAAATAGGCCACAAAAAGAATCAATGGAGTGAGAATGACCCAGCTTATAATCCAGAAGAGTAGAAACGGAAGCCCTAAGACAAGTGGCTTGATGCGGTTAACCAAAGGAAGCGCAAAAACAAGAGTTATGAATGGAATGGCACCAACCGCCAAAGCATATCTTGTCCCTTTCTGCATCATGACCTCCTCTCAAATGCTTTACCATTATACTAAAAGTTTTTTCTCTATTCACGAAACCCCTCTTTTCTTAACTTGAGAATATTTAATCCTCTTCAGTTTCGTGGGCACTTTTTTCTAACCGGTCAATTTCGTATAGATTTAAAGCGATGGCACACTTGCGCTTGACCGATTGAACCTTACTTTCATAGAATGGTAAAAAAAGTAATGAGGAGGAGAAAGAGGAGGAAGTTCTTTACCATTCTGATCACAGGTTTATTGATTTTACCACTTTTGGCAGTGGGATCCTGGATTACCAAACGTCTGACCCGGACCTCTGGGGCTCATATGTCCCCGCCATATCCATAGACTCAACAAACCATCTTCATATTGTCTGGGAGGATTCGACTTCCGGAAACTCAAAGATCTACACAAAAAGAGCACAAATGGAGGCTCATCTTGGATTACCAAACGTCTGACCTGGGACTCTTCCACTTCATATTATCCTCCATAGCGATAGAGTCTAGTAACCATATCAATGTAGTCAGTGAGGATTAGAGCCATGGAGCCCCAAAGATCTACTACACGAAGAATTAAAGAGGAGATAGCTCTTAAAATTAAATGGGAATGAGAGATGATTTTGAGTGAGGGGCAGGGAGTTTTACTTTCCTTACCCTAATTCCTGCCTCTTTTAGAAATAAGTATAGCGGAGCTACCTGGGGTAAAGAATAGAGGTTTGAGTCTTAACCGCAAATTTCAAGGGCAAAAATTGTTTTAAGGTTTTAAGGGGGCTAAATATTAATTAGGGTGAGGCGTCAAATCTAGAACAAGAGATGAGAAAGAGGATATTCTCTTCTTGTTTTCCAAGAAATCAATTCCGTATAGATTTTAAGTGAGGCAATGCGAGTACCTTCATCCAGGGAAGAAATTAAACTATAATAATTTCTATGCCTATTCATCTGGAACATACACAAGTTAGAGAAAAATAAAAGATGAAAGATAAGATAGTCCTCCGAGGAGTAAGAGTCCATAACCTGAAAAACATCGACCTTGATATCCCTCTCCAAAAATTCATCATCATCACTGGAGTTTCTGGATCAGGCAAATCGTCCCTTGCCTTTGACACCCTTTATGCTGAAGGACAGCGTCGCTTCATCGAATCACTTTCTTCCTATGCGCGCCAGTTCCTAGAAAGAATGGAAAAGCCTGATGCTGACTTAATCGAAGGAATCACACCAGCAATTGCCATCCAGCAACGAGCTGTTACTAAAAATCCACGCTCTACTGTAGCCACGGTGACGGAAATCTATGATTTTCTTAGGGTTCTTTATTCTCGAGTAGGAATAATCCACTGCCTCAAGTGTGGAAAACCGGTTGAGAAAGATACCATCGATTCAATAGTCGAAAAGCTTTTCAACCTCCCCCCTCAAACAAAGATTTACATCTCCTTTTTCTGGCCCTGGGAAAAAGGATTTGCAGCACTCAAAAAAGACGGATTCTTCCGACTCATCCAGGGCAGGCAAATAATCGACCTCAACCAAAGAAATCCCCTTAAGAGTGAGAAAGTTGAAGTTTTTGTTGATAGATTAATCCTTGATAGAGAAGAAAGGGAGCGGCTGGTAGATTCGCTTGAAATTGCCCTTAGAAAAGGAGAGGGGAAAATTAAAGTCTCCACAGAAGAAGGAGAGGAGTTCATTTTTTCAGACAAGCTCGAGTGTAAATCATGCGAGATTATCTATGAAGAGCCATTCCCCAACCTCTTTTCCTTCAACAATCCTCAGGGAGCGTGCCCTACCTGCCATGGATTCGGCGATCTCGCCTCCTACGATGAGGAGAAGATAGTTCCTGACCCTACAAAATCAATAGAGGAAGGCGCCATTGAACCATTCACAAAGCCCGGCTCCCGCGAGCTTGAGGAAGAATTGATAGATGAAGCTAGAAGAAGAGGAATCCCCACCAACATCCCCTTCAAAAATCTTAAGAAGGAAGAAAAAGAATTTATCCTTGAGGGCGGAGATGGCTATTATGGAGTAAAAGGGTTCTTCAACTGGCTTCAGACTAAAAAATATAAAGTGCAGGTAAGGGTCTTTCTCAGCCGTTACAGAAAATACATTCCCTGCCCTTCGTGTCAGCAGATGCGCTTAAATCCCCGGGCTCTGAACGTGAAAGTCAATGGTCTCTCCATAGGAGAGGTTGTCAAGATGACAGTCGAAAAGGCATATGAATTTTTCAGCTCGCTTTCTCTTGATAAATTTCAAAAACAGGTTGCCGAGAAACTCATTTCTGAAATCCAGAAAAGGCTGAAATTCTTGCTCGAGGTAGGCCTGGATTATATCACTCTTGACAGAATGACTTTTACTCTAAGCGGCGGAGAAGCGCAGAGGATTAACCTTGCAGCCGCAATGAGCTCCTCTCTTGTGGGGACGATGTTTGTCCTTGATGAACCAAGCATCGGACTCCATGCCCGGGATAACCAGCGCCTCATCGAGATCTTAAAGGCTCTTAAAGACATGGGAAACACGGTAATTGTGGTCGAACACGACCCAGAAATCATCAAAGCAGGAGAGTATATCATTGACCTCGGGCCAAGAGCCGGAGAATATGGAGGAGAAATTCTCTATGAGGGGCCAATGGAAAACTTTCTCAATTCAGAGAATTCTCTAACTGCCCAATATCTCAGAGGAGAGAAAAAGATAGAGGTTCCTAAAAAACGCAGGCATCCCTCACGTTTCATAGAAATAAAAAAGGCTTTTAAACATAACCTCAAAAATATAGACATAAGACTCCCGCTAAATACCTTCACCTGTATTACAGGTGTCTCTGGCTCAGGAAAAAGCACTCTTCTCTTCGATGTGCTCTATCGGGGTTGGCAGGGAGAAACAAACGATGGATTCCAAGAAATCAAAGGATTAGAGCAAATAGATAAGATAATCATGGTTGATCAATCTCCACTCACTGCCTCGGTGCGTTCAATACCTGCCACCTTCACTAAGGCGATGGACGAAATCAGGGAGATTTTCAGCCAAACAAGAGAGGCAAAGGTGCTTAGATTTCGTCCTGGTTACTTTTCTTTCAACGCTCCGGGAGGAAGATGTGAAGAATGCAAGGGAGCAGGCCAGCAAATAGTTGAGATGCAATTTCTCTCGGACGTGATATTAACCTGCGATGCCTGTAAAGGAAGACGTTTCAAGAAAGAAATTCTGGATATTAAATATAAGGGAAAGAACATCGCCGAGGTCCTTGAAATGAGCATCTCCGATGCTTATCAGTTCTTCTCGGAAAAACCGAATATCCGCAAAAAATTATCACCTCTCATCGAGGTTGGACTTGGCTACCTTAAGCTTGGTCAACCAACGACGACTCTCTCGGGTGGAGAACTCCAGAGAATAAAGCTAGCCTACCACCTCATTCATCAGAAAGACAGACACATTCTCTACCTCTTTGACGAACCAACCATCGGCCTCCATCTAGATGATATTTCACTCCTTCTTTCATGCTTCCAAAGACTAGTGGATGATGGACACACAGTAATTGTTATCGAACATAATCTCGACGTCATCAAGTGCGCCGATTACATAATTGACCTTGGACCTGAAGGAGGGGAGCAGGGGGGAAAAGTTGTGGCCCAGGGAACCCCGGAGGAAATAATTAAATTTAAAAGGTCTCACACAGCCAGATACCTGAAAAAATATCTTTCGGGGTAAAAGCCAAAAAAAGTCAATATCCATCGACAGCAGCCATCCAAAGCTCCGGCCCAAGCCTCAAAGGAGAAACATGGTGCATCCCCCTCGTGTTCCAGTTATCAAATCCTTTGAGAATCGGCTTCCCTCCTATGAGTCTTTCTTCATAATCATCTCTGGTCAGTTTTAAAATCTCAAAAGCCCAGACCTGATTCCCATAATAAGGAAACACATCCTTTGCATATCGAATTATTCTGTTGTCAAGAACTACAATCTGACCAGCTGGGCTCGACCTATCAGGATCTCCTTTTTTAACCGGGCTTTTGGGATGTTTGGTCCAGGGACCGAAGGGATTATCTGAATAATGAAGTTCAAGCGTATCTTTTCCTATTGTCTCGGAAAAAAGCCACCAAGTCTCCTGAAAATTGAAAATTGAGCAATCCCCGAATCTCTTTCCCATTCCTAAAGTCTTAATCTTTGACCAAACCAAGGGAAAAGGGTTGGCTTTGTAGTAAATCAGAATACCCTCTTTTCCGCAAGCAGGCAGCATATAGTACTCATTCTCATATTTAAACACACAGGGATATGATAAATGGTATGGTTCGTCGAGCACAACTTGTTGATAAATCCATTCGAGCCCATTCTTGCTGGCAGCAAGACCTATGTCTCCCTGCTTCGTTTTGGTGTTGAAAGCTTCAAAAAATAAATAGAAAGTCTCATCTTCTTTGATAAGAAAAGGGTCAGCAATAAATTCGGCTTCCATATCGGTGATGTCCTTTGCCTTCAAAATGGGATTTTCTATGCCCTCTCCACTGAAATTAAAGGGCTCTTCCTGATGACAGAGATAAACACCAATAGCCCATGGATTACTCCTGATTGGATTCTTTAATTCAGACCAGAATATTTCTCCAATGATGCTCAGAAAAACAAAAAGTAAACCAATTAAAACGGCATCTACGAGATAAACCCTCTTTGAAAACTTTTTTCGCTCATAAATGTCGAACTTTTTCAGGAAAAACAAGATACTGCTAATGATGATTAAGACTAATCCCGTCGCTATTCCAGCCCAAGCGAGGATTCCTAGATAAAACTTCTTTCCCAGGAAATAATCATGAAATAGGCTTAAGAAAAGGACCACCATTCCCACTCCCATGAGGGTAAGCCAAATAAATTTTTCTCTCTTTGAACCTTTCATTTTACCCCCTTTCATAATTTCAATTCTTCCTTGATATTTTTTTAAAAATTTTGGAATCATTATATCATGAATTAAGCTTTTTATTTCTCTTTCATTTGTTTGGGCTAATAAAAGCAAATCCTTCCAGAAACGAGATAGAAAATGATTCGAAGATAGGCAATGGGTTTAAATCCATGAGCCCACATAAAATGGAAGAGAGTCAGTCGTAAATTTTCTTGATAATTTAAATATAATAAATTATGAACCCATAAAATGAGGGGCATTAGAAAAAAAAGAAAACCTGGTTATTTTCAGAAAAGAGCCTTATAACTGAGGCTTCTTCTCTCAAAAATCAAGAATTAACTCAAAGGGCTCATTTGATCTTACCCGAAAAAAACTAGACTGAAAACCACTCCTCCCTGAATTCCATCCTCTTGTATTGCTGATTATATATTCCCTGAGTAACAGAGAGCTTTTTTCTGGAGAGATTAGATATCGATAATACCCTCTCTTCCAGCTGAAGTTTGGAAAACCCTCCCGATGGACAAGATTTGTGCTCAATTCTTTATAAAAATAAATTATTCTTCTCAACATTAATTCCCTTTCTTCTTCGTTTGAAAGGTGAGGAAAAGATTCTTTCCTCAAGCTAATAAGGCCATGGATATGATCAGGCATAAGCATAAATGAATCTAAGCTTAAACCTGGAAACCTTCGGGGAAGAGCAAACCAGCCCTCACATATTGCTTCGCTCAGGGAAAAGGAGACCATGAACCCATCTATGATATTCCCAAAGTGAAAGACATCTTCATCAGTAGAAAATGTCACCAGAATCTTATTCATCACTTATAAAAAAATAACCTCTTCTTTCCTTTCCCAAAAAAACTCGCTAATCTTAAAGACAAAAAATGAAATTTATTATTCTCACCATAAAACTTCTCTAATTGAAATCTCATTCCCTTCTTTTTCACAAACTCTAAGCAATGAATCCTTTACGATTTCTTCTCAGTCAAGAGAGCTCTCTACTCTCTTATTCTGCCTTTTGGCTCTTTGCATTTTGCTTCTCCTCTTTCTCCGGTAAAAGCTTGCCATGCGCTCTTTCCTTACCTCATCCTCTATCTCCTTAGATACTAAAATATCTATAAACGACGAATAAATTTTTTTGCTTCATATCCAAATTAGCTGTCAAAAGTGTTAATTTTCGCACAAGTAATTGAAAGATATCATTGAAGAAACCGTGGGAATGAGAGTCGCGACATAAACTGGAGAATGAAAGATAGACTCTTTTGTTCTCTTCTTAATCTTAACCCTCAAAATTAAAAGAAGATATGTTTTTCTTTTCCTTTTCCTCTGTGAGTTTTTAGCAACTAATCAGGAGAAGAGCCTTTTTTGTGTTGGATCAGATACATTTTGTGATACCTAGGGGTCTTCAGAAAAGCCCTAATTTAGAAGATAACTTATGGATTACACGTTACGGCTATCTTTTTTTGCAATCTATCAGATTTCCTTATAAAAAATATTCTTTAATGCCTTCGCATTTCACTCCTAAATCTTTATTTTTTTGCAAATTCATTGTAGATAATCGTTTCTGTTGGCATATATGCTTGTATAAAAGGCATTTATTCTTTTTTAAAACTTTAGGGAAAAAGTATCACCAATGCTCCAACTCTATATAGGAATTTGACATATTTTTTAGCGGGTGCTATATCTCTCACAGCATAGATGGAAACTTTCGGCTGGGCTTCTGTTCTTCCTCCTCTTTTAGCCATTTTCTTGGCAATAAAAACAAAGCATGTGTATATTTCTTTAATCCTCGGAATCTGGCTGGGTTGGACAATCTTAAATGGATGGAATCCTCTTGTAGGGTTGATAAAAACCGTGAGTGCCATAGTTACGGTATTCAATGATAGGGACAATACGCAGGTTATCCTCTTCAGTGCCATGATTGGAGCCATCATCACTTTCACCCAGTATTCAGGCGGGATGAATGGATTCGTTAACTGGATTCTGGGAAAAGGTTTAGTTAAAACAAGAAAATCAGCAGGCTTTCTGGCATGGTTTTTGGGTTTTATAATTTTCATCGAATCAAGTATCTGCGTTCTTGTCTCTGGAGCTGTGGCAAGACCAATCTTCGACAGGCTCAGGATCTCACGGGAGAAGCTGAGCTATATTCTGGACTCCACTTCAGCACCTAAATGCATCCTAATCCCCCTCAACGCATGGGGGGCTTTTATCATCGGACTCCTCTCTGCTCAGGGTATTAAAAATCCTGTTGGCCTTCTCGTCTCATCTATGCCTTATAATTTTTATGCGATTTTTGCCCTATTGCTTGTCTTGATAGTAGTCTTCAGTGAAAAAAACCTTGGGCCGATGAAAGAGGCAGAAAGGAGGGTAAAGGAAGAAGGAAAACTTCTTAGTGAAGGCGCAGAACCTCTCATCTCCGATGAGGTAGTGATGATGGAAGCTAAAAAAGGGATTAAACCAAAGCCTGTAAACATGCTCCTTCCGGTGATAACCATGGTAGGGATGATGCCCATCGTTCTTTTAATCACGGGAAGAGGAAATATCATGGAGGGCTCAGGTTCAACATCTGTGCTTTGGTCGGTCATAACCGGGCTTGGGGTAGGTGCCGTCGCTTATAGATTTCAGGGTATAATGCGTCTCAATGAAATAACAAATATCTTCATGAAAGGGGTTGGAGGACTGATTCCCCTGGCAAGCTTAATGGTCCTCGCATTTTCCATTGGTGATGTCTGCGATTCTCTCGGCACAGGCTTATTTGTGGCTCGCATGGCAAAGGCAAGCCTTCCTCCTGCGGTCATTCCTGCGGTTATTTTTCTTGCCTCCTGCTTCATCTCATTTTCTACAGGAACTTCCTGGGGAACCTTTGCCATCATGATTCCCATAGCTGTTCCGATGATAAATCTCATCGCTCTGCCTCCAGGGTTAACTATTGCGGCAGTCTTGAGCGGAGGTGTATTTGGCGATCACTGCTCGCCCATTTCGGACACAACCATCATTTCCTCAATGGCAGCAGCAACTAGCCACATCGACCACGTCAGAACCCAACTTCCATACGCCTTGATGGCAGCCATAATTGCCTTGCTCTTCTTCTTTGGACTTGGTTTTGCCTTAAGATGAATCGGAAGGAAGGGAGGCTGGCAAGATGATAAGAAAAAATAATCTTATTTTCTTTATCGTTTCTTTCTTTCTGATAATTGAGGTCTTCCTAGCTTCTCCTTTAAAGTCCCAGCAAAATTCAAGTTCCACTCCTTATGGAGAAGCAATAGAAGAATTTAAGGCATTTGTTAGAGAACAGATGATTATCGACAAGTCGCCGGCCATAACCGTGGGGTTCTTGAAGGATGATTATCAGTGGGTGGAGGGATTTGGATTCTCAGATCTTGAGAATATGGTTTGCGCCAAATCAGAAACAGCTTATCGACTGGCCTCAATCACCAAGACAATTACCGCCACAGCTATTCTCCAACTTGTGGAAAAGGGGAAAATTAATCTCGAAAATGAGGTTCAGGTTTATGTTCCCTATTTTCCTCGGAAAAGATGGCCCATAAAGATCAGTCAGCTTCTCGGACATTTAGGCGGCATCAGCCATTACAGAAATTATGATCTCGAGGGACACATCAAAGAACACAAAGACACCAGAGAAGCAATAGCCATCTTCCAGGATTTTGACCTTGTTGCGGAGCCTGGGACCAAATACCACTACTCATCCTATGGTTACAACCTCCTCGGCGCGGTAATAGAGAGTGTTTCTGGAAAATCATATGGAGAATACATCACTCTGAACATATTCCTTCCCCTAGGAATGACAAACTCTAGGATGGACGATCCTACTGATTTGATTCCCAATCGCGCCAGAGGTTATCGCTTGATAAGGGGAGAAATCAAGAATTCTGAATATGTGGATGTCTCAAGTAGATTTGCAGGCGGCGGGACGCGCTCAACCGTTCCCGACCTTCTTAAATTCGCAAAAGGAATAATAGAAGGGAAATTACTTTCGAAAGAAAGCTTAAGGCTTATGTTTACTTCCATGGTGCAGCGAAATGGATATTTGACTGGCTATGGAATGGGATGGATGGTCTCACCTTGGAGAGGACACTTTCAGGTTTTCCATGGAGGCTCTCAGCCAGAGACAAAGACTCATCTGCTTATCTTTCCCCTCGAAAAATTTGCTATCGCCATTGCTTCGAACCTAGAGGGAGTAGACCTTGCTCCCTATTTTACAAGACTTGCAGAGCTCATCCTAGAGGAAGACTTTGATAGCCATCCCTATCTCCCAACAAGAGAAGAACGAGCAATCTATCACGCATGTAACCAGGTCTTTTCTTTTGGAATGAGTGCGTATGAATGGGATAAAACAAAATTCCAAACAGAGGAAAAAGAGTTGAGGGATGCCATTTCTTATTTTAATAAATACGTTTCAATGGAAGCTCTGACTAAAGACTTCAGAGAGGCGAAGAAAAAAATAGAGGCTGGAATCCACCCTATTTCTAATATGGCATTTACTCGAATTGGCTTCCATATGGCATCTTTATTAGAAAGAGTTTATGGCAATGAAATCTTTAAAAACTATCACCAGAAAGGCCCCATCTCATTTTTCCATGATTACCTAAGCCTTCAAACCAAAATACCAGAAATCAAGGATAAATTTAATTCTCATTTTTCTGATCTCATCTCAAACTGGAATGAAAATTGGCAAAAAACTTACAACGACTCTATCCGCAAATTGAGGATAGGATTAGATACAGATTTCAAGGAAATTAGAGCACTTTTGAGTTCCACATTCAAGAATACAGAAATTTATCCCGACCTGACTGAAGAAATTGCAAGAATAGGTAGATTTTATCTTGAGCAAGGTGAAAGAGAAAAAGCACTCGAACTCTTTAAATTCTGTTCCGAAATCTACCCAAACTCGCCTCAGGCCTTAGTGAATCTCGGCCAAGCATACCTCTGGCTAGGTAATTCAGAAGAAGCAAGAACACTCTATAAAAAGGCGTGTATGCTTGACCCCGACCACCACAGTCTAAGTTTGGATGCCTTCTTTAGCCTCGGAAGAAGATTGGAAAATGCTGGAAAAATAAGAGAAATTTTTTTGATGGCCGAAATAGCCGCAGAAGTTTATCCAAAAAATGCAGAACTTCATAAACAAATAGCTGACATGTATCTAAGAGTCGGGGATAAAAATAAGGCACTTGAATATTACAAGAAAGCTTTGGCTTTAGATCCCAGGCTTAAAGAAGCAAAAGAAAAAATAGAAGCCATAAAAAAAGAACTAAAAAGTAAAGATGAGGAGGAAAGATGAGCGACGGAATTGGGGATCGATTTCAGAAGGAAACAAAGTATATCCGCGGTGAACTAAGGGGTAAATCAATTCTCTGGCATCCTAAACCTGAAACCTACAAACGCTATCCTTCATCCATGAGAATCTCTCTTGCTCCTCCTGAGAAAGAAGGAGGAGCCCCTCTCTGGCAGGTAATTAAAAGACGAAGAAGCGTGAGAGAATTCAAAAATGTTCCTCTTAAAAGCCAGCATCTCAGCCAGATTCTCTGGGCTTCTCAGGGAATTACCATGAAATATATGGGCTATGAGCTCAGAGCCACGCCCTCGGCTGGAGCGTTGTATCCTGTGGAGACTTATCTTGGTTTAAACAATGTCGAAGGAATTGAAAAAGGAATCTATCATTACGATGTCCAGAATCATGCCCTGGAGCTCATCAAGAGTGGAGACTTTGGAAAGGCTTTGGCAAAAGCTGCCCTAGATCAAGAAATGTGCAAGGAGGCAAGCACAGTTTTCATCTGGACTGCAATTTTTTCGCGTTCGAAATGGAAATACGATGAGAGAGCATATAGATATGTGTACTTAGATGCTGGACACATTGCTCAGAATGTGGCTCTAGCTTCAGTAGCCCTAGGTCTTGGCTCCTGCCAGATAGCCGCACTTTATGACGACGAAGTTAACGCCTTAATCGAAGTTGATGGGAAGGAAGAGAGTGTACTTTACATGACAGTAATCGGTCATCCTCGATGAACAGAAAGGGAAGAGGGAATAAAATAAAGAAAAATTAATCTTTGATTTAAATTCTTAAAAGGAGGAAAAGTTTATGCTAAATGTGATTGCAATTGCAATCAGTTCCCTCTTAATTTTTGGCTTTGCCTACCCTTCTCAGAATAAAAGAGAGGAAGAAAAACCTTGGCAATGGACTCTTGAGAAGATTCAATCTGAAGTGGGAAAGGTGAGAGCCGGAAAAGACTTAACTCCTGCCACCTGGCCAAATGGAGCAAAGGTAGCCGTTGCACTTTCTTTTGATTTCGATGCTGAGACGAATGAATTACGCGATAAAGAGCTTTCTCCGGGTGGTTTCTCCCAGGGAGAATACTCCGCTCGAGTAGCCATTCCCAGGATTCTCAATCTACTGGAAAAGTATGAAATCCCTGCAACTTTCTTTGTTCCTGCGGTTTCGGCGCTTCTCCATCCAAAAGCCATGGATGCCATAATCTCCAAGAAATGCCATGAAATTGGCCTCCATGGCTGGATTCATGAGCGAAATTCTCTTCTCTCAGAACAAGAGGAGAGGGAGTTGATGAGAAAATCTTATGAAACGCTCAAAAGTATCACTGGCAGGGGACCCTCGGGCATTCGCACCCCGTCTTGGGATTTTAGCCCTTCAACACTCAAGCTGATAAGAGAGCTGGGACTCTTGTATGATAGCAGCCTCATGGCAGATGATAGGCCTTATGAACTTCTTGAAGACGGAAAACCGACGGGAATCATAGAGCTTCCTGTCGAGTGGCTGCTCGACGATTATCCTTACTTTGGGTTCTCCAGATATACAAGCATTCGTCCCCAAATTAAACCTATGGATGTCTTTGAAATATGGGCCGCAGAGTTCGAAAAGTCCTTTGAAGAAGGAACGTTATTTGTGCTTACCATGCACCCCAAGATAATAGGTCATAGAAGCAGAATCATAATGCTTGAGAAACTCATCAGGCATATTTTAAGCTTCAAATCCATCTGGTTCGCAACCCATGAAAACATCGCCCTCTACCTGAAAAATCCTTTAAAATGATTCCCTTCCGATGGCTTCAAGAGGGGATGTGTACTTCGAAATTATCCTTCTACTAAAAATTTCTTGGAGAGAAGGCTGGGATCAGGTTACTTTTCGCCTTAAGGGAAAATGTGGATGAGGTGTTTTTAGCTTTCTGCCTGTGGCTCTTTTTTTGGTACCTGTTCTTTCTTCAGTGGCTCTTCGATGAAGAGACCCATCTTTTTCCTTATCTCCCGCTCAAGCTCCGCGCTTAACTCCTTATTTTCCTTAAGGAGCTTCTTTACATTTTCTCTACCTTGACCAAGCCTCTCTCCTTTATAAGAATACCAGGTTCCTGTCTTTTCGATGAGACCAAAATCCACTCCGCAATCCACGAGGTCTCCTTCCTTGGAAATTCCTTCTCCGTAGATGATATCGAATTGAGCCTCTCTGAAAGGTGGCGCCATTTTATTCTTGACAATCTTTACTTTTACTCTATTCCCTATCACATCCTCACCTTCCTTTAGGGTTGCCAGTTTTCGAATGTCGATGCGCATAGAGGCATAAAACTTAAGGGCTCTTCCACCCGTTGTGGTTTCCGGACTTCCCAAAAAAACTCCTATTTTTTCCCTAATTTGATTGACAAAGATGAAACATGTTTTTGAACGACTTACAATAGCCGTTAATTTTCTCAGAGCCTGAGACATCAGCCGCGCCTGAAGACCCATATGAGCATCTCCCATTTCTCCTTCAAGCTCTGCTTTCGGCACCAGGGCTGCCACAGAATCGACGACAATTACATCCACGGCTCCACTCCTCACCAAAACTTCTGCAATTTCAAGAGCCTGCTCTCCATAATCGGGCTGAGAAATGAGAAGATTATCAACATCCACACCCACACTTGCTGCATATTTGGGATCGAGCGCATGCTCAGCATCTATGAAAGCAGCCTGTCCTCCCTGCTTTTGAGCCTCTGCTATCACATGCAGAGCGAGAGTTGTCTTCCCCGTTGCCTCGGGTCCAAAAATCTCCACTACCCTCCCCCTCGGAAACCCCCCTATCCCCAGGGCAAGGTCAAAAGCCAGGGAGCCGGTTGGTATAGAGGGAACTCTTATTGCCGCTTCCTTCTGACCGAGCTTCATTACGGCGCCTTTTCCGAATTGTTTCTCTATCTGGGTGAGAGCAGCTTCAATTGCCTTATTTCTCAAGGACTGTCTTTCCCCACCTTCTTCTCTCATCTTGCCCTCCTCATTTAAATCATTCTTCTTTAATCTTATCTTTTAAGGAGAAAAAGTGCAACAACACATCCAAACCTAATCTTTTCTTCCTCTGGCTCCCTGTGGCTTAATTCTATCTGTGGCTTATCTTATTTCTTTATGTCTGATAATCATAAAATCCCTTGCCACTCTTTCTTCCCAGGAATCCTGCATCCACCATCTTCCTCAAAAGAGGACAAGGTCTGTATTTGGGGTCCCTAAATCCTTCATAGAGGACTTCCATGATATTGAGACACACATCTAAGCCTATAAGGTCTGCAAGAGCAAGGGGACCAAGGGGATGATTCATTCCCAGCTTCATCACTGTATCAATGGCTTCCACACTTCCTACTCCTTCCATCAAGGCAAAAATGGCTTCATTGATCATGGGAATCAAAATCCGATTGGAAATGAAGCCAGGAAAATCGTTAGCTTCCACAGGAACCTTCCCCATCTTTTCTGCAAGCTCTTTGACTTTCGCAAAAGTCTCCTGAGAAGTTGAAATTCCCTTGATTAATTCAACCAGGCTCATCAAAGGTACAGGATTCATAAAATGCATTCCCATAAACCTCTGCGGCCTGCTTGTCACTGCAGCAAGCCTTGTTATGGAAAGGGAAGAAGTATTGGTAGTGAGGATGACTCCAGGCGAGAGGATTTTATCAATTTCTTGAAGAACTTTCTTCTTTACTTCGAAATTTTCAAACACCGCCTCAACCACAAAATCAACTTCTCCCAGCTCCCTCAAATTAGTGGTGGTCTTTATTCTCCCCAGTATCGCTTCTATATCTTCCCTTAGTTTCCCCTTTTCTTGAAGCTTGGAGAGACTCTTCTCCATCGCTTTTCGAGAGCGAAGAAGATAGTCTTCTCCCACATCATTCAAGATAATCTCAAAGCCAGAACTTGCAGCCACCTGAGCTATTCCAGTGCCCATCGTTCCGGCACCTATAATCCCAATCTTCTTGATTTCCATCTTTCCCCCTTTTTCAAATCACTTCCACTGCCATTGCCACTGCGTCTCCTCCTCCCAAACAGAGAGCAGCCACTCCCTTTTTTAACCCTCTCTGTTTCAAGGCATAAAGGAGAGTGGTAAGAATTCTAGCTCCTGTCGCTCCTATTGGATGACCAAGGGCGACCGCTCCTCCATGAACATTGACTCTCTCCCTATCGAGTCCCAGCTCTCTGATGAGCACCACAAGTTGTGAAGAAAATGCCTCATTTATCTCAAAGAGATCTACATCTCCTATCTTCCAACCAACGTTTGTCAGAAGCTTCTCAATGGCTCCTTTTGGTGCGTACATAACCATCGAGGGCTCCACCCCATTTGTCGCTGCACCCAGAATTCTTGCCAAGGGATTTAGTCTCTTTTCTCTTATCGCGTTCTCAGAAGCAAGAACCACAGCCGCAGCTCCATCATTCAGAGTAGACGCATTCCCAGCCGTGACCGTCCCATCTTTCTTAAAAACAGGCTTCAGTCTCGCAAGTTTCTCCAACGTCGTATCCCTACGAGGACCTTCATCAACTTCAAAGATGATTGGCTCCCCCTTTTTTTGAGGAATCTCAACTGGGACAATTTCCTGTCTTAAATAGCCCTTGTCGATGGCATGAATTGCCTTCATCTGGCTGCTCAGCGCATATTCATCCTGTTCTTGCCGGCTAACCTTGAATTTTTCGGCTATTATTTCTCCTGTCATTCCCATATGGTGATTATCAAATGCACACCAAAGGCCGTCGAGAATCATAGAATCCCTTATCTTCAAGTCGCCAAATTTCACACCCTCTCTCAATCCCCAGATGAGGTGAGGAGCCTGACTCATGCTCTCCATTCCACCCGCCACCACAACCTCTTTCTCTTCGAGCCAGATTGACTGAGCCCCAAGAGCAACCGCCTTTAACGCAGAGCCACAGACCATATTGACTGCAAAACAGCTCACCGTAAAAGGGATTCCTGCTTTCCAAGCAGCCTGCTTTGCAATCGCTTGCCCCAGGCCTGCGGAGACAACATTTCCCATGATAACCTCATCCACATCCTCTCCCTTTATCTTCGCTCTCTTCATCGCTTCCTTGATGGCAATTCCGCCTAGCTCTAGAGCACTCAGTTCCTTGAGACTCCCCAGGAAATTTCCAATTGGCGTCCTTGCGGCGCCAACAATAAAGACATCTCTCAATTCACACATCTATCATACCTCTAAATGAAATATTTAATGAGGAAGATTCCTTTTTATCACAATTAACGCTAGGCTGTAAATCAAATTGTGTTCCTAGATCAATCTCCTTCTCTCCTTCAACAAAAAAGATAAGAGAGTTTAAGCCACTGGATTCATTCCCTGGTAAAGATTTATCTAAGTTCAAGTCTGATACCTTCTTTTTCTTTATTTTTTCGATTATTCCTCTTTTTCCCTAAAATCTTAAAAAATAATATATTCTTTAACGCCTCATCTTCTTTAAAACAATTTAAATGCAGAAACTCTTATTTTAGTAAGGGTGTTCAGGTCTCATGAAAGTCCGATAACTTCCCCTTCTTCAGTAATGTCTATGCGCTCAGCTGCGGGCGACCTTGGAAGTCCGGGCATGGTCATGATATCTCCACAGAAAATGACAATAAAACCTGCTCCTGAACTGAGGCTAGCATCTGTGACGATGAGAGTGAAATCTTCAGGCCTTCCTCTGGCCTCATCATCATCGGAGAGGGAGTATTGTGTCTTGGCTATGCATACCGGGAAACGGCCAAATCCATCTTGCTCAATCTTCAAAATCTTTCTTCTTGTCTTCGCTTCCATGGCTAGTGACGAGGCACCATACACTCTCCGCGCCACTATTTCAATCTTTTCTAAAAGTGAGAGCTCGAGGGGATACAAGAATCGAAAATTCTTCTCATCCGCATCTATCGAGAGCAGGATTTCTCTCGCAAGCTCAAGGCCGCCTTCCCCACCTCTTGCATAGACTTCACTTACGGCAAAACGCGTGTTCTCTCCTTTGCAGAGCTTCTTTAGTTTTTCAATTTCTTCATCTGTGTCTGAGTTGAACTGATTCAAGGCCACTATAGAAGGAATCCCAAAAAGACGTATGTTTTCAATGTGCTTTTGAAGATTTCTAAATCCCTCTTCAACCGCACCTACGTTTTTCTTCTCAACTTCATCGAGCTTGACTCCTCCATGAAATTTCAGAGCTCTAAGGGTGGCCACAATGACACAGGCATCAGGGGGAGGAATAAGACCTGTTCTTATCACGATATCGAAGAATTTCTCAGCTCCCAGGTCTGAACCAAATCCTGTCTCTGTGATTACAAAATCTGAAAGTGAAAGTGCCAGCCTCAGGGCAATGACTGAATTTGCGCCATGAGCAATGTTGGCAAAAGGACCTCCATGGATAATTGCCGGATTCCCTTCTAGAGTCTGAACGAGGTTGGGTTTTATCGCATCCTTGAGAAGCGCAGCCATCGCACCTTGAGCCTTCAGATCTCTGGCAAAAACCGGCTTATTGTCGGGAGAATATCCCACGAAAATATTTGCCAGCCTTTCCTTGAGGTCTTTCATGTCTCTTGCCAGACAAAGAATGGCCATCACCTCAGAGGCAGCGGTTATCTCAAAACCGGTCTCTCTTGCTATTCCCCTCAACGGTCCTCCTATGCCAACCACAATTTCCCTAAGCACGCGATCATCCATATCCATCACTCTCTTCCAGCTCACAGCTCGACAATCGATGAGTCCACAGACACCTTCAAAGTGAAGCCTGTTGTCAATCATGGCTGCCAGGAGATTATGGGCAGCCGTGACGGCATGGATGTCTCCCGTGAAATGAAGGTTTATATCGTCGGAAGGCATAAGCCGCGCCTTACCCCCTCCAGTAGCTCCTCCCTTCATTCCAAATACAGGACCCAATGAGGGTTCTCTCAAAGTCACAACTGCTCTTTTCCCCAGCCGGTTGAAGGCATCGCAAAGACCAATTGAAGTGGTGGTTTTCCCCTCTCCCGTAGGAGTAGGAGTCATGGCCGTGACTAAGATCAGCTTCCCTTTCTTCTCCTTAGTCTCCAAGACTTTCCCTAAGCTTATTTTTGCTTTACATTCTCCATATTTTTCAAGAGAAGAGCAATCCAATCCTAGCTTTTTAGCCACCTCCTCGATCGGCTTCATCCTACTCTTACTCTCACTTTCATTGCTCCTCATTCTCCTCACCTCCTTCAAAACAGTTTACATCGAGGAGAGTCCTTTTACAAATCACTCTTATCTGAAATTCCTTCTCAACCCTTCAAGGAGAAGTTCATATTTCTCAATCAATCCCTTGTCAGCAAAGCTAAAATAGCGATTATCTCCGATGATGATATGGTCCAGAACCCTTATCTGGAGTAGAGAAGAAACCAAAACGAGCTCTTTTGTGATTTCCTTGTCATTCAAAGATGGCTCCGGGTCACCGGAGGGATGATTGTGGACGAAGATCAGCGAACAGGCTCCATAGCGCAATGCTTGTTTGATTATTTCTCGGGGATAGACTGCGCTTGAATCCACAGTCCCCTCAAAAAAGGTCTTTTCTTCTATGATTTGATTCTTCGAGTCCAGGAGCATCACCTTGAACATTTCTTTCTTCACATCCCTTAAAGCATGATAAAGGTAATCAAAGACTTCCTTTGAAGAATGGCAGGCAGGCTTGCTCATCATCTTTTCTCTCAAAAAAAACCGAGCCACCTCATGCATAAGCTTGAGGCCAAATATGTTGTGGGGGCCGATGCCTTTTACTTCTTCAATTTCTTCCCTCTCAGCTTCAAGCACTCCCCTCACGCTCTTGAATCTCTTTATCAAATCTTTAGCCTGCCTCTTACAATCTTTTCTCGGCGTGCCTAAGGTAAGAAGAAGCTCAATTATTTCATAATCAAGAAGTCCCTGAAGACCCGCCTTCAAGAACTTCTCTCTGAGTCTTTTTCTATGGCCTTCTTTACTTTCCAAACCAGCGCCTCCTCGAGATAGAGTATTTTTGGACATAAATATAAGACGGAGAGAAGTTCACATTTTCACAGGAATAAATCTTTGCTCTCAATTCTCTTCTAAATGGTGAATTAAGCTGAAGTCCCAAATTATGAAGCGAGATTCTCCTTCTCTCTGAATATCAAAGGCTCATAAGAAGGAGAAGTATTGATAATTTTCTTATTGTGAGCATAAACTTAGCGGATGAGATAGGAAGAGAATTAGGAGTTATCTTTGTTACCCTTGAAATATTTCAGGCGTAAAATTCTATCTGCTTCGCTTATTTTCTGCCTCAGGATATAGATTAAGATAAAAATCGAAAGCCACATCCAGCCCATGAATACGTATACAGATATCTTTTCGCGGATATCTTTTGGAGAAGAGACTATTTTTTCTCCAGACTCCTTAGGCTTCTTGAGCTCTTCCTGTCCCTCTTCACTTCCAGAAATTTCCTTAAGGAGAAAAAAAGTTATCCCCAGAAAAAGCAACAAGAAAAGAGCTACTCCTCTCTTTGCCATTACATGAGGCTCCAGATGCTCATAAAAAGAGCATAGAGAATGACAAGATAAGCTATGAGGGAAACAAACTTTCCCTTCCTCTCTGCAGGTTTATTATCCAGAAAAGGGAGAAGAGCAAAAAGGAGAACTGCAATCAAGATTAATATAATGGCAACAGTTTCTCCCTCGACACCCAGAATTTTTGCCGGGAATATCTTCAGTGTCTGGAAGAGAAAAAGAAAATACCATTCAGGTTTTATCCCCTCGGGTGCAGGTGCCATCAAATCTGCCTCCTCCCCGAGCGAAGGCGGGAATAAGATTGAAACCGAAATCAGCACCCCGAAGAGCAAAAGCCAGACAATCATTTCTCTGTAAACGAAGTTGGGCCAGAAAGGAAGCTCATTTGGCTTTTCATTTTTTATTTCAATCTCCACGGGAACACTCATTCCGTGTTTCTGGATGAAGTAGACATGAAGAGCAATGAGGAGAAAGGCAAAAATGGGTAGCACTGAAACATGCAGACCAAAGAAGCGAGTCAGAGTATCCTGAGTCACATCCTCTCCTCCCCTGAGTAATTTCGTGACCCAGATTCCCACAACTGGGATTGAGCGAGGGATGTCTGTCCCCACCTTCGTTGCCGAAAGGGAGAGTTCATCCCAGGGAAGAAGATATCCTGTAAACCCGAAGGCAAGAGAAATCAAAAGGAGGATGACGCCGCTTAGCCAAGTCATCTCTCTTGGTTTACGGTAAGATTTTGCTAACCATATCCCTATAAGATGAATAAACACGCAGGCTATCATGAATGAGGCAGACCAGCTATGGATAGAGCGAATTATCCATCCCAAAGGCACTTCATTCATGATTTGAGCTACGCTCTTATTTGCTAATTCCAGTGTGGGTTTGTAATAGAAAAGGAGCATGAATCCTGTAATGACCTGAATGGTGAAAAATAACAAAATAGCACTTCCTGTGTAATACCAGGGAGTGTGTCTGTGTAGGGGGACTTTTTTCTCTTTCAAGAATCTGGATATGAGCTTAAGCCCCAATCTTTCATCAAGCCAATTTCCTAGATCCAATTTCCCCATATTTACTTTCCACCTTCTCTTTTTATAATCAGGTTCTCACCTTCGATGAACATTTCGAGTCTACGCAGAGGAGCGGGTGGTGGACCCCCGATATTCATTCCATTCTCATCATACCAGCCTTCATGACAGGCACAAAAAAACTTCTTCTGCTCTGGAAGATAGGTGACATTACAATCGAGATGAGTGCATACTCCAACAAAAACCTGAAAACTTCCATCTTCTTTGCGTTGCACAATCCCGGGTTTACTTCCCCATGAAAAATACTTGACAGAATTAGGGCTCATTCCTTCAAACTCTGAATAATTAAGCACCACTTCTTCTGGCTCTCGGTAGGGAGGAAAGATAAATTTTAAGACAGGATGAATCAATGAACCAAAAAATGCAGCAAGCCATCCACCAAGTAGCCCATTCAGAAATTGACGTCGAGTGAAAAGAGAATGTTTGAGTTTCATTTTTTTAATCTCAAAATTCTTTTTATCTTCTCTAGCACTATCTTGCGCCTTAAGGCTTCAATTCCATCCGCTGGCCTTACATTTTTGGGACAGACCTCATTACATCTGAAAACTGTGTCGCACCCCCATATTCCAGCCTCAGTATTTACCCTTATCCAGTTCGAGAATGGTCGTCGATCTCTCGGATCCTCTACAAAGCGATAAAGCCTTGCCAAGGCAGCAGGACCAAGATACCTTTCATCTCTTGAAACCACAGGACAGGCACTGTAACAACATCCACACATTATACAATTAATGAACTGAAAAATTTTCTCCATCTCTTTATCTTCTACCTTATGCCCTTTTTCAAGTTTTTCTTCTTGAGAATGAAGATATGGTTCTATTTTGTAGAGTGCTTCCCAGAAGGGCTCCATGTTCACCACTAGGTCTTTTTGAATCTCCAGGTTAGGAAGGGGTTCTATCACAATTTCGGGCCCTCTGAGATTCTGGAGTTCTACGCGACAGGCGAGGTCGAATCTTCCGTTGATGACCATCGCACAGGAACCGCATATCGCCTCACGGCAACTGTACCTGAAAGCAAGAGTGCAATCCTGGTCATTACGAATATCCATCAAGGCTTCGAGAACGGATTTTTTTTCTTTCGTTTCATAGGCGAAATCCTGAAAATAAGGCTGCTCATCCTTTAAGGGGTCAAACCTCAGTATCTTGAAGAGATACTCCATTTCAGTATTTTCTTTCTAGGGGTTTGTATTTTTCGATTTTTACTTCTTTATAGCTTATCTTAGGCTCCCCCTTCTCTAAAGAAACAATCGTATGCTTAAGCCACTCGAGGTCGTTTCTTTGCTTGAAATCAAGGCGAAAATGAGAGCCCCTTGTTTCCTCTCTATTTAAGGCTCCCAGGGTAATGACCTCTGCAAGGTCGAGCATGGCTTCAAATTCCAGGATGTTGACAAGCTCTTGGCTATAACGCAGGCATTTTCCGGAAATATACATCTTCTTTGAATCTTCTTTCAATTGACGAATATTTTGTAAGGCTTCCTCTAAATCCTTTCTATTCCTGAACAATCCCACTTTCTTACTCATGACGACCTTAAGTCTGTTGAGTAAGAGGTGAAACTTGATACCTGAATCGAGTTTAAGCAATTCCTCTATCTTCTGCTTCACTTTCAGGGCTTCTTCGAGGAGAATTTTTTCTGCGTCTCTATCATCCGTGCTCCCTTTAGCATATTTTGAAGCTTCCACACCCGATATCTTTCCGAAAACAATTGTTTCAAGAAGAGAATTACCGCCGAGCCGATTGGCACCATGCACGCTGACACAGGCGCATTCTCCAGCAGCATAAAATCCTTCCACACAGGAAGCACCCTTTTCATCAACATCTATTCCCCCCATTGAATAATGCTGGGCTGGCTGTATTGGGATGGGAGATTCTACCGGGTCAATCCCTGCAAAATCAAGACATATCTCTCTTATTCCTGGAAGCCTCTTCATAATCTTAGCTTTTCCCAAATGTCTTAAATCCAGGTACACATATTGATTTTCAAACCCGTTTCCCTTATCAATCTCTGTCTGAATTGCTCGAGCTACAATATCCCTGGGAGCAAGCTCCATGGCAGAAGGAGCATAATCCACCATGAATCTCTTTCCTTTGTTGTTGATTAAATATCCACCCTCTCCTCTTGCTCCCTCCGTGATCAAGATATTCTTCGGGTAAAGAGAAGTAGGATGGAACTGAACAAATTCCATGTCTTTCAATGATACTCCAGCCTTGTAAGCAATGCCGATACCGCTTCCATGGTTGATGTAAGCGTTTGTGGTCTTGAGATAGACTCTTCCATAACCACCCGTGGCAAAAATGACTGCTCTTGCCTTTATGGGCACAATTTCACCCGAGGCTAAATCATAGGCAACTATTCCCAAACATTTCTTATCCTTTACCACAAGCCTCACCACAAGCCACTCATTTAAAAAGTTTATTTTTCTCTTTAGCGAATGTTCAAATAGAGTGTGGAGAATCACAAGCCCTGTTCTATCAGCAGCATAACATGTGCGAGGGAAACCCGCTCCCCCGAATGGTCTCTGAGCAATCACTCCTCCTGGAAATCTGCTGAAGGGAACTCCCATTCGGTCAAGCTCGTATATAGTGGGGATTGCTTCTCTGCACATCTGCTCGGCAGCCGATTGATCAGCGAGATAATCACTTCCTTTAATGGTGTCGAAGGCATGCTTTTCCCAAGAGTCATCCTTCCCCTCGGGATTATTCCCCAGAGCTGCATTTATCCCTCCCTGAGCAGCAACCGAATGGGACCGAAGTGGATGAACCTTAGAGAGGAGTGCTACTCGAAGCGTAGGGTCACTGTTCAGAGCCGCGGATAAACCAGCGAGCCCGCCTCCTACTATAAGGAGATCATGGCTTATCATTCAATAATCCCTGGTGAAATAAATGGTGAGCAGGGCTGCACTCACCACAAGGCTGATGATGGTAAAAATCCAGAAGAGCAATTTCTCCTTTCGGAGACCAAGATCAATGATTACTGTCCTCAATCCATAAAAAGCATGAAAAACCACAGTGATGATGAGGAGAGTATCTAAAAATGGATTTGTATGCAGGACAAGAGACCAGTCAGGTTTCTGCTCCTTGGTCATCAGAAAGAAGGAAGTAAGAAATTTTGTTCCTAAGAGGAGGATTAGAAGAAGACCTGTTATCCTATGAAATACCCAGACGAACATAATCTTTCCTCCATTAGAAGGAGGTATATTAAAGTAAACAAAAAAAGATTGTCAAGAAAAATCGAACCTTTTTGGGAATCATATTTCGGTTCTTTTTGTCTAAGGAATGTCTCTTTAAGGGGTAGAAAGAGGAAGAGAAAGAGAGTAAAAAGATAAAAGAGATTAACTTTTCAAAAAAATCAAAAAAATATGTGTAAGCTAAGAAAATGAAACAAAAGTGAAGAAAATTAAGTTTTATTTAAAGAAAATAATGAGGATAAAAAAACTAAGATAAACGAGGAAGATTCAAAGAGGAGATTTAGATGAAAAAAAAAGCCATCATCAGCTTAATTACACTCATTGTCCTCTCGGGAATTCTTTTAGGATTTGTATTTCTCCGAAGTAACAGAAACAAGGGAATAAAATATAAAAAAGAGCCAATCCAGAGGGGTGACATCGAAGCCTTAGTAGTCACCACTGGAACCCTGAATCCGGTGACCATAGTCGAGGTAGGAAGTCAGGTCTCAGGCAGAATAGCCAAGCTTTATGCAGACTTCAACTCAAAAGTGAAGAAAGGTGAGATTATCGCTGAGCTCGATCAATCACTCTTCCTTACTAGGCTCCAGCAGAATGAAGCTAACTTCGCAAGTGCCAAAGCATCCCTCGAAAAGGCAAAGGTAACCTTTGAAAATGCGCAGAAAAGATATGAACGGGCGCTGAGCCTCTTTGAAAAAAAATTTATCTCTTATGAAGAGAAGGAGGCGGCTGAAACCCAATACTTTGCAGCCAAAGCTGACCTCCAATCTGCAGAAGCACATCTTGAACAAGCAAAATCCCAGCTCGATGCAAGCAAAGTAGACCTCACTTACACCGTCATCAGGTCTCCAATCGATGGGATAGTAATTTCCCGAAATGTAAACGTTGGTCAAACAGTGGCTGCGAGTTTTCAGGCGCCGGTGCTGTTCAAAATTGCAAACGACCTGAGCAAAATGCAGGTAGAATGCAGCGTCGATGAAGCCGATATAGGGAAAGTGAAAGAGGGACAGAAGGTGAGGTTTACGGTCGATGCCTTTCCTGAAGAGACATTCACAGGAACTATTCTTCAGGTGCGTTACTCACCTGAAACTATTCAAAATGTAGTCACTTACACTACCATCGCTGAAGTCGACAACCCTCAGCTAAAATTGAGGCCAGGGATGACGGCCACAGTTTCCATAATCACTGGAGAAGCAAGGAATGTCCTTAAAGTCCCAAATGCAGCTCTGAGATTTACCCCCCAACTCTCGCCAGAGGAGATGGCAGGAATAATGGAAGAAATGAGGAAGAGATTTTCGGAAAGGAGAATGGATAAAGGTCAAACTTTGGTTAATTCGCCCGAATCAAGAACTGACCAAAGGAGAGAGAGAGTCGAGAATTTCAGAGAAAGCCCGAGTTTCTTTTTTAAAGAAGAGTCACTAGAGCGGAGTGCAATGAGAAGGCAATTCTCTCGAGTCTGGATAGAGAGTGAATCGGGCAAGCTTATGCCCGTCTTCATCAAAACAGGAGTAACAGATAATACTTTTACTGAAATCATTCAGGGAGACCTCAAAGAGGGTCAGTTAGTCATCACAGGTCTGGAGTCAGAGGAAGTTCTCCAAAGTGCTCCTACACCTGGACCAAGAGGAGGAATGTTCCTCATCAGAAGATAAAAATGTCTCTTCTTTAAAAAAATATTAAGAGAAAAATATGAAAAATAACGTCATTATTAAAGCCGAAAATTTAACAAAAATTTATAAAGTCGGCGAAACACAGGTAGTGGCATTAAAGAACGTTTCTCAGACGATAATGCGGGGTGAGTTTTTAGCCATAATGGGACCTTCAGGCTCAGGGAAATCAACCTTCATGAACATCATTGGCTGTCTCGACAGACCATCCGAGGGAAAATATTACCTAGAGGGAACAGAGGTTTCCTCATTGGATAAGAATACTCTTGCCCGAATCCGCAATAAAAAAATTGGGTTCATCTTCCAGACATTCAACCTACTTCCCCGAACGACAGCCCTCGAAAACACTGAACTTCCTCTTATTTACGCTAATATACCTAGTAAGAAGGCAAGGGAGTTGGCAATGAGAGCACTTCAGGCTGTGGGTTTAGATGGGAGGGAGTTTCATCGAACAAATCAGCTTTCGGGAGGAGAGCAACAGAGAGTTGCGATAGCCAGAGCCTTGGTGAATAACCCTTCCCTCCTGCTTGCAGATGAGCCTACAGGAAACCTTGACACGAAGACTGGCGCAGAAATCCTAGAAATCTTCAAAAGGCTGAATGAAGAAGAGCGAAAGACGATAATCCTCGTTACTCATGACCCTGAAATCGCAAGCTTTGCCCGCCGCAGGGTATTTCTAAGGGATGGCAAGATCCTCAAAGAAGAAAAGGAGTAAGAAATGAATCTTCTGAGAACGATTCGAGTCTCTTTGAGAGCATTGAGTCGCAATAAAATGCGCTCTTTCCTCACCACACTAGGAATAATAATCGGAGTGGGTGCCGTTATCGCCATGATTAGCATCGGTCAGGGAGCAAAACGCGAGGTGGAGGAAAGATTCGCCTCCATGGGAACAAATCTTCTTTTTGTCAGACCGGGGAGCATTTCCTTTAGGGGACGACATAGCGGTATAGGCTCTTTCAACACCCTCAAGATAGAGGATGCAAAGGCAATCGCAGAAAAATGCGATGCCGTGCGCGATGTCTCCCCCAATGTCTCAACTAGGGCTCAGACTGTTTTCAGGAATAAGAACTGGAATACATCCATCCAGGGAGTGAGTTCAAAATACCCTGAAATAAGAAACTGGAAGGTTGAAGAAGGAGTCTTTTTTGATGAGAATCAGGTGAGAAGTTCGGCAAAAGTGTGCGTTTTGGGAAACGAGGTTAAAAAGAATCTCTTTGAAGACGAAGACCCTCTGGGTCAGATCATCAGAATAAATAAAATTCCCTTCAGAGTCATAGGAGTCCTGGAATCAAAGGGCGAATCAGGAGGATGGTTTAACATCGACGATATGATTCTTGTCCCCTACACCACGGCCCAAAGAAGACTGTTGGGCATTGATTACATTCATTCTATAGATGTTTCTGCAGTATCGATGGCTAAAAGTGCGCAGGCAAAACTGCAAATTGAGAAACTCCTTAGAGAAAGACACAGGATCGCTCCTGGCTCAGAAGACGACTTCCATGTGGGAAACTGGTCTGAAATCGCCCAGAGTGCAACAGAATCTACTCGCATCCTAACTATCCTTCTCGGCGGAATAGCTTCTGTCTCACTCCTGGTGGGGGGGATTGGGATCATGAACATCATGCTTGTCTCGGTCACAGAAAGAATTCGCGAGATAGGCTTGAGAATGGCTGTTGGGGCAAGAGAAAGAGACATCCTTCTTCAATTCCTAACAGAAGCAATTGTCCTCAGTGTGCTAGGTGGGATCCTGGGAATTGGAGTGGGGATAGCCGTCTCTAGACTCATCTCTCATTTTGCCGGCTGGAAGACTATAGTCACTTTTGGCGCCATCGCTCTTGCCTTCTTATTTTCCGCCTCAGTAGGGGTGTTCTTTGGGTTCTATCCGGCTCGAAAGGCGTCTCGGCTCGACCCGATAGAGGCCTTGAGATATGAATGAGAGTGGATGGAAGTAAGGCTCAAAAAGCAATCTCTTTAAAAAAATCGATTGAGAAGGAAAATTAAAGCAACTTTCTGAAAAAACTATTCTTATCCAAACTTGCTAAAGGAGGATTAGAATGAAAAAGGCGATAAGGTTATTTTTTATTCCTCTTTTTTGCCTCATGTGCTTTTCCGCCGATGGAGAAAATGAAAAATCTCTCTCTCTTTCACTCGAAGATTGCATCTTAAAGACTATTAAGAATAACCTTGGAGTAGCAGTTGCTGTTTTAGAACCGGAGCTTGCCGAACTCTCGGTTTCTCTAGCAAGAGAGAGATTCATGCCTCAATTAGCTTTAGATTTTTCTAAATCAGACCAAAATCAAGCCTCATATTCATGGCTCGATGCTTCAGAACAACTCAGCACTTCTCTAAACGAATATTCAGCCCAAATTAACCAAATCATTCCTACGGGGGGAAACTTCACCCTTTCCCTCCAAAGCAGCATGTATGATACAAACAGAAGGTTTCAAACAATTAATCCCAGTTACCGAAGCGCCCTCAGGTTTGACTTCAGCCAGCCTCTGCTTAAGAACTTCGGGCTAAAGACAAACCGCAAAGAGATACTCATCGCTCAGAATAATAAAGAAATATCAGAGATGGAATTGAAAAAGTCTCTTCAAGATACGATTTACAGGGTTGAAGAAGCATACTGGAACTTAGTATACAGCATAGAACTCTTAAAAGTGAGAAGGCAATCGCTAAAACTTGCTCGCGACCTCCTCGAAAAAAACAAGAGAGCAGTAGAAATAGGAACACTGGCTCCCATTGAAATTCTGAGTGCAGAGGCAAGCGTTGCCAGCCGGGAGGCTGATATCCTCGATACAGAACTTGCCGTGAAAAATAATGAAGATATCCTCAAGACAATAATCAATCTCTCCGCTGAGCTTGAGGGTGCAGATTATATCAGGGTTATTCCCTCCGACATTCCTGATTCTGAAGAAAAAGAAATTAGCGTTGAGCAAGCCTTGCTCTCTGCCTTAAATAACCGACCTGAACTTCAATCACTGAAGAGAGAAATAGCCACAAGGGAACTCAACCTCTCATATGCCCGAAATCAAGTCTGGCCTGAGCTCACCCTCAGAGCCTCGTACTGGAGTCCGGGAATCTCAGGTGACCGAATTCTCTACCTTAACGATAATCCTCTAAGCGGGATAATAGTCGGTACGCTGGCAGGGGGAATTTCCGAATCCCTAAAAGATGCTCTCAATTTTAAATACAAGAATTGGTCTCTGGGGCTCACCCTTAATATCCCTTTAAGCAGCCTGACCTCAAGAGCTCAACTGGCTCAGGCCAAGGTCAATCTCGAACAGACTCTTTTGAGGCTCAAGAATCAGGAACAGCAGATTTTCCTCGAGATAAAAACAGCAGTAAGAGATGTCCAGACAAATTATAAAAGAGTCCAAGCTTACAGAGTGGCGAGGGAACTGGCAGAAAAGAAGCTCGAAGCAGAAGAGGAAAAGCTGAAGATTGGACTTTCCACAAATTTTTTCGTCCTCCAGTATCAAACCGACCTCGCCAACGCTCAATCTCAGGAGTTGAAAGCAATAATCGACTATAACCTCTCCTTAGCCAGGCTGAAGAAAGCGATGGGAGTCTCGCTTGAAGAAAGAAAAATTAAAGTTTCAGAAATATTAACAAGATAAAAGATTTAAGAATTCTTCTGCTCGCTTTTTATTAGAAAAAGCCAATCTTAAGATAGATGAAAATTAAATACTCAATTTAAATAGATAAAAACCTCAAACTCTGAGGAAGTTGAGGCTGAGAGCAAGACCACAAGAGGGGAAAAAAGATGAGGAAAATTGTCTGAATGAATCGTAACCGGCTCAAAAATTAAGACAATTTTATCAAAATATATCTGGAGCTTGGAGGAAGGGATAAACAACATATAAAAATGCTAGTATATCTATCGTTTTTATCATTATAATATATATAATTAACTCTTCAAGTTTGAGAGGATTTAAATTATAATTGGATTTTAAATGAGATTCTTTACGGTATCATTTCTTTTTTTCGCCCTTTCTTTACTCATACCCTCTCTTTCTCTTTCGATTGGCTCCGTAAGTAGCGATGATTTCTACATAAAATTACCTGAATTCACCTCACCTCCTGAAATAGATGGTGTGCTCGAAAATCCTCTCTGGGAAAACGGTGCCATTCTGGAAAAATTTACCCAGTACGAACCTCAAGAGGGAAAAGCGCCTTCAGAAAAGACCATTGCTTACATCGGCTATGACAAAAAGAATCTTTATTTCGGGATTCGCTGCTTTGACTCTAACCCAAAAGCGGTGAGGGCCTCTCTTACACAAAGAGATAAGGTGGAGAGCGACGATGAAGTGACAATTTATCTCGACACCTTTAACGACAAGAAGAAAGCCTTTGTCTTCCAGGTGAACCCCTACGGGGTCCAATCAGATGGAATTTATACTGAAATTGAAAGAAGAGATCGCGGTCGTCAGATGGGATTCCAAAGAATAGATAAGAACTGGGATACTTTCTTCTACTCAGCCGCTTGCATCGATGAGGAGGGCTACACCGTTGAGATTGCCATCCCCTTCAAAAGCTTGAGATTCCCCAACAGGAGACCTCAACTCTGGGGATTTCAGATGATGAGGACGATTAGAAGGAAAAACGAGGAAATTTACTGGTATCCACGCTCAAGGGATATTAACGGCTTCCTTATCCAGGCAGGAATCCTCGAGATAGAGGGAATGATAGAAGGAGGGAAAAGTTTTGAGGTAATGCCTGTTGTGACAGGTCAGAAAGAGGACCATCAGAAGTTACATCCCGAGGCAGGCGTGAACCTCAAGTACACCATTGCCTCTAATCTAACCGCAGATATCACATACAATCCTGATTTCAGCCAGGTTGAATCAGACATTCCTCAGGTAGAGGTGAATCAGCGTTACGCACTTTATTATCCTGAAAAGAGGCCGTTTTTCCTCGAAGGAAAAGATGCCTTTGACACACCTCTTGAGCTCGTCTACACGCGGAAAATAATCGACCCTCAGTGGGGGATGAAGCTAACAGGAAAGACAGGAAGAATAACCCTCGGTTTCTTAAGCATTTATGACCTCAATCCAACTGAAATAAACATCACCTCAGAAACAGGAGAAGATGAAGAGGATGAAGAAGAGGAAGAAGAAAATCCTTACAACTCCCTCATCAATGTCTTCCGTCTAAAGGCCGACCTCTTCTCTGAATCCCATATTGGCTTCATCTTCACAGATAAGGAAATAGGGAGCTCTTGGAATTCGCTCTCTTCAAATTTCAATCGAGTAGCAGGGGTTGATGGGCAATTTAAATTCAATAATTACTATATATTTTCCTTCCAGGTGCTTGGCTCTCAGAGTAAAGTAAACGAGGAAAAGACAGGAATTGTTCCTGCCTTTACCTTAAACTTCAGCCGACGTTCACGCCACCTCCAGCTTAATGCCGATTACACCTCCCTTCCCTTGGAATTTGAAGCCGCTTCAGGATTTTTCAGGCGTAAGGACATTAAGTCTATGAGTGCACGGGTTGGTTATGTTTTTCTCCCCCAAAATGAAATCATTGTCGACATCCGGCCTTCCTTCGAATACCGTAGAGTCTACGACTTCCATAATACCCTAACCGATGAGCAGTTCAATTTTTCTGCCTTCATGAGCGGCTGGAGAAAATCCCACCTCTGGGCTAATTTTTCTTCTTCTCTTGAACGCTACGAAGGAATTGATTTCTACAAAAAGACATTCAGAGCAAGCTTCAGCTCTGAACCCTTTTCCTGGCTCAGCGGAGAAATATCCTTTTCCCTCGGAGACGGGATTTATTATTCTGAAGACCCTTATCTAGGATACCTCACCTCCCGGGAGATCCAGCTTACCCTAAAACCAATTACCCATGTGACTCTTTTTTATGAGTATAAAAATGATAATTTTTATAGAGAGAAGGGAGGCGAAGAAGTCTACGTAGTCAATATCTTGACTCAGCGCATCATCTTTCAGCTCTCAAGGGCATTGTCCCTTCGTCTAATAACAGACTTCAACGATTATGATAAAAAGCTCTATAACAGTTTCCTCATCACCTACCACTACAACCCAGGGACTGTCTTTTACCTAGGAATAGAAGATAATCAAGAAAAAGATGAATCTGGAATCTTCCGCAAGCAAGGAAGATATTATTTCATCAAGTTCTCTTATTGGTGGAGAATTTAAAAAGACTTCATTGATGGCTCTTATGAAAAATAAAGTGACGCTATCTCTCATCTTGATCTTTCTGAGCTTTCAAGGTGCTTCAAGCAAAGACTACAACCTCAAGGAAATAATAGAGATTGGGCTTAAACATAACCCTTATCTCCTTGCTAGACGGGAGGAGGTTGAGGCAGCAAAGTTCGGTCTTGAAGCAGCCAAACGATTCTTTAACCCTTCTCTTGATTTTAAATTAGGGAAGGCAAATTCCTACGAGGGAATTCTCAAAAAGACCACTAACGGAATTTCCATAAGCCAGAGCCTAGAAAACCCCCTGAAGAGGCAGTATCGAATCCAGATGCATGAAGACAAGTTTCAACAGGCACAATTCTCATACGAAAATTATAAGCTTGAAATCATCCATGAAATCAAGCATTCGTTCTTTAAGATTATCCTCTTTGAGAATAGAGTAGATTTAGCAAGAAAGTCCCTCGAATCAATCCAAAATATTCATCAATTAATTTTAAAAAGAGTGCAGCTTGGAGAAACAAAAGAGCTTGAAGCGATAAAACTTCAGGTAGAAACTCTTAAGGCTAAGAATGAACTCAACAGGAATCTAAAAGAATTAAAGCTTGCAAGGGAAAACTTGAATAAACTTCTGGGAAATATCCTTTCACCCGATTTCTCTGTGGAGGGAGAGCTCGATTATAAACCGATTGAAATTGACGAAGCAGGACTCATCGAAAAAGCACTCATCTCTCATCCTCTCATCAAAGGAAAACAGAAGGAACAGGAACATGCTCTGAGCAATTATAACTACCTCAAATGGGGGAGAATCCCGGATGCACTCCTCTCTGGATTCATCGATGAGGAGCTTGAGGGAAGGAATAAAGGTGTAGGGATCTCAATTGAAATTCCGCTCTGGAATTTCAAATCAAACGAGATTGCCGAGGCCAAGAGCTTGTTTTTAAAAGAGAGTGAAGAACTGAAGGCCATAAAAATGGAGCTTGAAACTGAAATAAAAACCAAGCTGAATGAGCTCAAGCTTTCTGAAGAAATGCTTAACCTCTTTTTGGCGGGGCTTCTTGAGCAAGCAATAGAAAGCCTTAAAATCTCTGAAGTAAGTTATAAACAGGGGGAGATTTCTTTAATCGACTATCTCGATTCTCAGAGAACATACTACTCAATCCTCAAGGAATATCAGGATTCTCTCTTCGCCTGGAACGCTAACAAAGCTGCCTTAGAAAGGGCTATTGGAGGAGAAATAAAATGAGAAAAAGCCTTCTTCTGCTTTCAATAATCATTCTTATCTTCTGCAGAGGAGGGATTGAGGATGAAAACCCCACAATCCACGATGAACAAGGAATAAAAAATAAAAATAATGCTCATAACCACCAAGAACTTCGAATCTCGTCAGATGTCCAAAAAGAATGGGGAATAGTCTCCCGAATAGTCGCCAAGGAAAAAGTTTCTCGTGTTCTAACCCTCCCCGGCGTCCTGACTCTAAACCAAAACAAAACTGCCCATATCTCTTCCTTTGTCTCAGGAAAGGTCGTTTCTATCTTAGCTGATCTAGGAGATAGAGTAAAAAAAGGTCAACCTCTCCTCACCCTAAATTCACCTGAATTCGCTCAAGCTCAAGCTTCATTCCTCGAAGCACAAGCAAAATTAAACCTGAGTCGTAAGGAATATGAGAGAGCCAAAACGCTCTTGAAGGAAAAAGCCATCGAGGAAAGAGAATACCTCAAGCGTGAGGCAGAGTATGAGAAGCTTGCCACAGAATCAGGCTTAAAGGGGTCAATCCTCCATTCCTATGGAATGGACCACGAGGAAACAGAAAAACTCATCGAAAAGTGTTCTGCCATGGGATGGGAAGGGAAGCTTTGTGAGCTTGCGAGTCCCTTTCTTTCCATTCCCTCTCCTCTTGAGGGCAAAATCATCTTCAGAGATGTAATTAAAGGGGAGCATGTCGAACCCCAAAAAATTCTCTTCACGGCTTCAGACCTCAGTACACTCTGGGGATTACTCGATGCCTACGAGAAAGACCTCCCCTTAATCAAAAAAGACTCCACAGTGAGGATTAAATCTTCAATCTATCCCGAGAAAGAATTCCCTGCCCAAATATCTTATATCAGCGACATCATTGATGATAAATTACGGACCATAAAAATTCGAGTCATTGTCGAAAATAAAGAAGAACTCTTAAAACCCAACATGTATATTGAAGGCGTGTTAAAGAGTCTCGACACTTCCCAAGAATTTATAATTCTTCCTGAAGATGCAATCCAGAATCTGAATGAAGAAAAGATAGTGTTTGTCCACAAAGAAGAAGCTCTATTTGCAATTCGTCATGTTGAGGTTGGAGAAAGAGTTGGGGAGCGGAGAATCATCCTCAAAGGATTGGAAGGAGGAGAAAGAGTTGTCATTAAAGGAGCGTTTACCCTCAAATCAGAGCTAACCAAAGAAACCTTTGCTCATGCTCATCCACACTGATTCAAGGTAAAGAGCAAATGATAGCCCAAGTTCTAAACTTTTCCTTGAAACAGAGACTATTCATTGTCCTCTTAACGATAATCATAGCTATACTGGGAATTCTTTCCTTCAGGAGTCTTAAGATAGACGTCTTCCCTGACCCGTCCCCATCCCTGGTCCAGGTCTTCACCGAAGCAGAGGGAATGGCTCCTGAAGAGGTCGAGCTCCTAATATCCTACCCTCTAGAGTCGGCAATGTTTGGGTTGCCAAGGGTAAAAAACATTCGCTCTCTTTCAACCTTCTCTCTCTCTATCGTCAGCATCTATTTTACGGATAAAACCGACATCTACTGGGCAAGACAACTCGTCTCCCAGAGACTGAATGAAATTACAGACCAGCTTCCTGAACAGGCACGAAATCCCCTGCTCGGACCCATAACAACGGGGTTGGGCATGGTCTATGTCTATTACCTTGAGGGAGATTCCCACTCACCCTTAGAACTGCGAACTATTCAGGACTGGCTAGTAAAATACGAGCTTAAATCTGTGCCTGAGGTTTCCCAAGTCTTGAGCATCGGAGGAGAGGTAAAACAATTCCAAATACTCATCAATCCCCTTTCCCTTCTTAAATATAATCTTTCTCTCTCTGAAGTGATGGAAAGAATCAAGAAAAATAACCAGAATGTCGGGGCAAGCTTCATCATCAAAGGAAAAGAAGAATACATCGTAAGAAGCATAGGACTTGTGGAGACAGTCGATGACCTTAAGAATATCCTCATCTCGCATCACATGGGAAGTCCTCTTTACCTCAAAGACATCGCTTCAGTAAAAATCCTGCCAGGCATAAGAAGGGGAGCAGCTCTTGCCAATGGAGAAGGAGAAAAGGTGGTCGGTGTGGTGCTAAAGCTCTTTGGTTCAAACACTGCTCAAGTAATCTCAAACATCGAAAAACGTATCTCAGAAGTGAATAAATCTCTGCCGAAAGGAATAAAAATTATCCCCTTTTACAATCAAGCCTCACTCATAAAAAAATGCTTTTCTACAGTCACCCTTAACCTTTTGATGGGAATGGCTCTTGTCATTCTTGTTCTTTTTCTCTTCATGGGTAACCTTTCTGCTGCCCTGATCGTAGCCTTTTCCCTTCCATTCTCTCTTCTTTTTTCATTAATCTTGATGGGAAGAATAAACCTTGCTGCAGACCTGATGTCTTTTGGGGGGCTTGCCATAGCCATCGGGTTGATCGCCGACGCCTCAATCATCCTCATTGAAAACATACACCGACGCTTGAGCCTCTCTCGAGAGAAAAAAGCTCAAACCATCCTTCTTGCAGGTGGGGAAGTGGGAAGGCCTCTTTCCTTTGCCGTGGCTATAATCATCCTGGTTTTCCTTCCCATCTTTACTCTGAGTGGTGTGGAAGGAACGATGTTCCGTCCTATGGGAATTTCAATCTCTTTTGCCCTCGTTGGGTCGCTCCTTTTTGCCTTAATTTCCGTCCCAGCTCTCTCCTTCTATTTCCTTAACCAAAAATCAAACCCTTCTCAGGAACCTCTCCTCATCAGGGGAATAAAAAAGCTCTATCTCCCTTTTTTTAAACTCTGCTTCAAGCACCGTAAAAATACTTATCTTCTGAGTCTCATCGTCCTCCTTGCTGGCTTGGTGTTGCTTCCTTTCTTGGGAAGAGAATATATTCCCTATCTTGAAGAAGGGACTCTCCATCTGCGAGTGGCGCTCGACCCCAACATTAACCTCAACGAAACCATTTCCATCGCCAATGAAGTTGAGAAAAAACTGATGCTCATCCCCGAAATAAAAGGGGTTCTCAGCCGCATAGGAAGAGGGGAAGTGGGTAGCCATGCCCATTTTGTCAACAATGTCGAAATCCTTATCAATTTGAATCCTATCCAAAAATGGAAACATTTTAAAAATAAAAATGAACTCATCGAGGAAATTGAGCACCAGCTCTATGAACTCCCAGGGCTCAACCTGAGCATAACCCAGCCCATTGCCCACAATCTTGACGAGCTTCTTACAGGAGTTAAAGCTCAACTGGCAGTCAAAATCTACGGCTCTGACTTCGAAATTCTCAAGGAAAAAGCCTCTCTCATAAAAGACACAATTGCCTCAATTAGAGGTGCTACTGATGTGCAGATTGAACAATTCACGGGACAAAACAGCATAAAGATTATCCTCAAAAGAGAAAACATTGCCCGCTATGGAGTGAACATAGATGATATCCAGAAGACAATCGAAGCTGCCATTGGAGGAATTGTTTTAGGCCATGTCTATGAAGGTCAGAAGAGATTTGAAATATTTCTCCGCTATGAGCCTGAATTCCGCAAGGATATCGAAGAGATGGAAAATTTGCTCATTAGGCTTCCCAATGGCGGCCATATTCCACTCAAAAACCTGGCTTCAATCGAAGAGTCTATTGGACCTCGGTTGATAAATCGAGAGTTTAACAAAAGATACATAACTGTCCAGTGCAACATACGGGGAAGGGATATAGGAAGCTTCGTCAACGAAGCCCAAAAAAAAATTGAAAATAGGATAAAACTTCCTCCAGAATATATGCTCAGATGGGGAGGGCAGTTTGAGCTCCAACAAAGGGCTAACAGAAGACTGGCAATCATCACCCCTTTAACATTAGCCCTTGTCATTCTCCTCCTTTTTTCAATTTTTTATTCATTCGATGAAGTGCTAATTATTCTCCTTAACATTCCCTTCGCCCTCTCAGGGGGGATTTTAGCCCTCAAGGTTTCTGGTCTTTATCTTAGTGTGCCTGCTTCCCTCGGATTTATTGCCATTCTTGGGATTTCGCTCGAAGATGGACTCGTTCTTATTTCTTCATTCAGAAAACAGCTTGGCAACGGAAGAACACTAGAAGAAGCCATCATGGAGGGGATAAAAACCAAAGTTCGACCCGTGTTGATGACCACTTTCACTACTATATTCGGCATTTTACCCTTACTCTTGGCCAGAGGTCCTGGCGCAGAAGTCCAGCGGCCACTGGCCACAGTGGTTGTGGGTGGACTCTTCTCTTCCACCTTGGCTACCTTAATCCTCCTGCCCCTTGTCTTTCACACTTTAAAATCAAAGAGAATAAAAAAGTGAAGTCACTTTCAAAAAATATGGCTTTTATTTTCTTTGTAACTTTTCTTCTCGAGCTTTGTGCCTCTTCCTCCAAGGCAAAAATAATCCTCTGTGCCGGAGATAGCCTTACCTTTGCCTACTCGCCTTTTCTAGATAAGGTTCTCCGCAGAGAAGGAATAAGAGCAAGAATCCTTAACTACGGACAGCCAGGATATACTTCAGGAGAATACCTAACCTTCCTAGGAAAAAACAAGGATAAAATGGCAGGAGAAAAACCTGACTTCATTCTTCTTCAACTGGGAACAAATGATGTTCGGATTGACTATGACTCAACATCTAGAGAACAATTTTCGCTGAATGTAAAAAAAATCATAGAAATCTTCAGGAAATTCAAGAATAACTCAGGAGAAAAAACATGCTTGTTGCTGGCAACTATCCCCCCTATTCCAGAAACGATATCTTATCCTTTTTCCCCGAAGTCATCCCTGAGAGTAAATGAAGAAATAAACCCTGCCATTAAGGAAATTGCTAAGGAAGAAGGAATTCCTCTCGTAGATAATTATACCCTCTTCCTGAACTCTCCCTCCCTTCTTCCTGAAGTTCACCCCTCAAGAGAAGGGTACTGGAGGCTTGCCTGGAATTGGTATTTTGCGCTAAAACCTTATTTAAAAAATTGATAAAAGGAAGCTAAATCATGAGGCTTCCACCGTTGATATCTATTGAGGCTCCTGTAACATAAGAGGCCTTTTCGCTGCAAAGGAAAACAACAAGGTCTCCAATTTCCTCTGGAAGCCCTATCCGCTCCAGAGGAATAGAATTCACAACCCTCTCTAATTCTTCCTTTGAGGTTGTATCTTTTACCATCCGCGTTCTAATCAGGCCAGGGCAGATGGCGTTAACCGTGATTCCAAAGGGAGCCATTTCTTTAGCCACAGCCCTGGTGAGGCCCAGAAGGCCAGCCTTGGATGATGTATAATGAGCTCCTCCCAGAGTACTCACGCTCCTCCCTGCCAATGAAGAAATGTTGATAATCCTTCCAAAACCTTGTTTCTTCATAAGAGGGAGGACTGCTCTGATAGTGAGGAAGGGACCTGTCAGATTTACCCTCAAGACCTCATCCCATTCTTCAAGGGAAATATTGAGAAGCCTTGTACGAAACATTATTCCTGCATTATTTACCAAGATTTCAACTTTTTTCCATTCCTCAACCGTCCTCTTCACCATTGCCTCAACGGAATCTTTATCGCTTACATCAGTCACAATGGCTATCGCCCTACCTCCTTTTTTTCTTAAAAAATCAGCCGTTTTCTTCGCAGAAGTAGCTTCTCTATCTGCAACTACCACTGAAACTCCTTCCTCTGCGAGTTTGGAAGCAATTGCTCTTCCTATTCCTCGCGCTCCTCCGGTGACAATCGCCACCTTTCCCTTTAACTCATTTCTTTCAATGGACATTAATTCTCTCCACGCAAGAATCATTAATTAAAAAAGCATTCGATGCTTTAATTCTTTGCTCTCCATTTAAAGTGATAAAATTTATGCATTCGCTATAACATACCCTGAAAATCTAGTCAATGCCAAACTTACCTTGCCCTCTCCCAGTTTTTAAGCCTAAGGCGAATAAGGGAGATTCCTTTAAAACTTAAAATCTTGTTCATGGTTGGTAAACATCCAAGAAAATCTACGGATTCATAAATAATATCCAATCTAATCT
>Ga0209102_1000190_pt1 | contig 42572 bp, 35 predicted proteins | sample ConPoolayeHmetaG_FD_185483 | JGI IMG/M metagenome (GOLD analysis project Ga0209102, IMG submission 185483) | Hot spring microbial mat communities from California, USA to study Microbial Dark Matter (Phase II) - Cone Pool mat layer H metaG... ...
TTGATTGCTATCCTGCTTTTGAAGTATCTTAAAGTCCGAGCCCGGTATAAATGGTCTTTGAGCAATCTGGTGGCACTTTTGAGGCTGAATCTTTTCACTTACAGAGATTTATGGGAATGGATAGACCTGCCGACTGAACCACCGCCTCTGGTCTATCCTATCAGCGAAATCCTCAAGCTTGACCTCCGGTCCAATACTTATTCGATGGGAAGCTGTCAACCGGGGTTGGCACGGCGATGTTCTTTTGGCCAACTTCTGTTAAAGATTTTGATCGATTGAGCCTGTCTCCATCCAGTCGCTTCCAGGGGAAAATGAGCGGGTACAATCTTCTGGCCTGTTTCCTGGATATTCTTCCCTGCTGTGGCCGGAATCTATCGTCCCCGACATTCCGAACGCACTGTTCTTTGCCGCGTCCTCTTCCATTACTTTGACCAGTTCCTGACTGAATATGAGAACCTATTTGAGAAGGAGTACGGCTACTTCCGGCCGATCATCAAAGAGGTCGTGGAGCGCTATCTCGATTGCGGCAACCCGCGCTGCGGGTTTGCCTGCAGCGGCTTTCCCGACTGTAGGGGAAAGCCGGAAGAGGTGAAACGGATGGACTACCTGGAGTTCATTGCCCGGGTGACCTCTCATATCCCGGACAAGGGCCAGGTCACTGTGAGATACTACGGCCTCTATGCCAACGCTCATCGGGTCAAAATACGCAAGGTGGAGGAAGGACAACATAAGCTCCTGATCATCGAGGTGGAATGCCCACAATCCCCCGCCGAGGCTGGGCCGAGATGATAAGAAAAGTCTATGAAGTGGACCCCCTGCTCTGTCCCACTGCGGCGGCCAGATGCGCCTCATCGCCTTTATTACAGACTATGCCGTGGTGGACAGGATTATCCACTACCTCAAGCTGACCTTCGTGGCCGAGAGACCTCCTCCCCCTCACGTCATCTCGCAGCAATTCGTCTTGGATTCCGAGGCCCCGGCCGATTATTTTTCATAATCTTTCCTTAGACGGGATTTAAGATCGTTAGTGATGTCATCATGCCCATGGATAGCGCCGGGTGTTTACCCGTCCCGGGAGGTATTATTGTAATTGTTTTTCCTAAAACCTTCGGGCATAATTTCGGCTAAATTCATCGACTCGCTTTCTAGTTCATTCCTTTCGACTGCATGATATGTTCATTTCAGCGCAGGCAATTGATTCTAGCTTAAGCCGGGGATAAAGAAGGTGCTGTCGCCGGTAAGGATTGAAAGCAGCGGCCTGAGGTGAAAATGGTCTGTTGCCACTGCCATCATAGAAAATCGGATTGGGTAGCTTTCTTCAGATATACAAAATGTCTTATGAACTTAATTAGCCTCTTTCAGCCTTCTTTCTTCTTAATAAGCTTTCTGTAAATGCCCATCAGCTTGTAAAGCTCATCGGCGACCCAGATGGAGCTTGACACCAAAACGATCAGAATCCAGTCGCTAAAATTCAGGCCGGTTGTTCCGAAGAGCGTCTGCCCGATGGACGAGTGGACAGCTCCTATTTGCAGGATTATCGCCAGCCCTACCCCCAGAAGAAGCCAGCGGTTAGTGAAAAGCCCGACAGAAAAAATCGAGTTGAAAGTTGAGCGAGCGTTGAAAGCCTGGAACCACTGAAAAGCCGCCAGGGTGGTGAAAGCTACGGTCCGGGCATATTCCAGCCCCCCGTTTTCTTGGGCATACCAGAACAGGCCGATTGTGCCGGCGGCCATTATGGGAGTAAGGAGAGCCATTCTCAGAGCGATGATCCGATTAATTATAAACTCCCTTGGATTTCGGGGCGGCTGTTTGAGGATGTCTTTGTGCCCGGGTTCCAGGCCCAGGGGCACAGTACAAGCTCCATCCGTAACCAGATTGACCCAGAGCACCATGACCGCGGTCAGGGGCAGATCCAGTCCAATGATCAGGGCCGTCAGCAGGGTCAGGATTTCTCCGAGGTTGGTGGAGAGCAGGAAGAATACCACCCGCCGCAAGTTGTTGTAAATGACTCGACCCTCTTCTACCGCATGGACGATGGTGGCGAAGTTATCGTCCGTCAGGACCATGTCGGCAGCTTCTTTAGCCACTTCCGTGCCGGCAATACCCATGGCCACACCGATGTCTGCACCTTTGAGGGCAGGAGCATCATTCACTCCATCGCCTGTCATGGCCACCACCTGGCCTTGCTCCTTGAGGGATTCCAGAATCTTTAGTTTATGGGCAGGGGTGACGCGGGCAAACACACCTTGTTCCAGAGCCGCCCGGGCAAGCGCAGGCTTTTCCATCTCATCAATTTCCTGACCCGTGACCACCTTTCCATCGTCTACAATGCCCACCTCCTTAGCTATGGCCAGGGCGGTGACGGCGTGATCGCCCGTAATCATTACCGGTCTGATTCCTGCTTCTCTGGCCTCTTTAACCGCCTGGATGCTTTCCTCACGCGGCGGGTCGAGCATCCCCCAAAACCCGGCAAGTATCAGGCCTTCCTCCACATCGCTCCTTTCCAGCTTGTCCTTGCCCTGTATTTCCCGGTAAGCTCCGGCCATCACCCGCAGAGCTTTTGAGGCCAGCTCTTCGTTTATTTTCTCTATTTCTTTACAAAGCCCTTCATTTAATTCTACAGGCTGTCCGTCTTTCAGCACGTGGGAGCAAAACTCCATTATCCGCTCTGGAGCTCCCTTGACATAGGCAACACGGCCACCACGCTCTTTATCTAGATGGAATGTGGCCATGTACTTGGCCTCGCTGGAGAAGGGAATTTCCGATAGCCTTTCCTCTTTTTCTGAGGTTTTCTCCAGCCCGGCCTTCATGGCGGCAACTATTAGCGCTCCTTCACTCGGGTTTCCCTCTACTACCCACTGACCTTCTTTTTCCTTGACTTCAGCATTGTTGCAGTAAAGTCCGATCTCAAGGAGTTTTTTAAGGTCATCGGGAAGCTCTCTTAGCTTATTGCCGCCTTCGGTCTTAATCTCACCTTCAGGTACATAGCCATCGCCAGTAAACTCATAGGTTCTGCCCCCAGCCCAGATCATCTTAACGGTCATCTGGTTTTTGGTGATGGTTCCTGTTTTGTCCGAGCAAATTACGGTGGTGGAGCCAAGGGTCTCTACTGCAGACAGGCGCCTGATGATGGCGTTTCGGGCGGCCATACGTCGGACACCCAGGGCCAGAGTCACACTGATAACAGCCGGGAGACCTTCCGGAATCGCCGAGACAGCCACCGCCACTGAGAACATCAGCATCTCCATCGGCTTATAGCTGCGAAGCAGTCCCAGACAGAAGACGAATGCGGCCAGGGTAACACCCGCGGCTCCAAGAACAATCCCCAGCTTATGCAGCCGCTTTTGCAGCGGTGTTTCTTCTCGACCCGTAGCCCGGACTTCAGCAGCAATCTTACCAATCTCGGCCCGCATTCCTGTGGCCACCACCACGGCTCGACCCCGGCCGCCGGTCACGATGGTGGACATGTGGACCATGTTTTTGCGTTCGGCCACCGGAGTATTTTGGTCCACAACCTCCAGGTTTTTGGTTACTGGTAGCGACTCGCCCGTGAAGGCTGATTCATCCATCTGCAGTTCCTTAGCCGAAAGGAGCCTGGCATCGGCTGCCACCCGGTCACCAGTTTCAAGGATCAAGATATCTCCGGGCACCACCTCGGCGGCGTTAATCTCTTTCGGGCTCCCATTTCTAAGAACTCTGGCGTGGGGTGCGGTCATGCGGCGAAGGGCAGCCAGCGCCCCTTCAGCTCGCCACTCCTGGATAAAACCAAGGAGGGTGTTAAGGACAATCACCCCGATGATTACCCCCGCGTCAATGAGATGACCAATAAAAAGAGAAAGGACCGCGGCTCCGGCCAGCAGGTAAATCAAGGGGTTGCGGACCTGTCTGAGGAGGAGTCGAAGCGGACCCGTGCTTTCCTCCACCTCCAGAGCGTTAGATCCCACCTCTTCCAAACGGCGGGCGGCCTCATCACTCGTCAAACCTTCCTCAGAAACCCCTAGACGCTTAAGCACTTCCTGCAAGTCTATGGCGTGCCAGTTATTATCCTGAGCTTGTTCTTTCATAGCTTTCTCCAAAAAATAACTTTCTTTACCTTTCTTTCTACCCATCTCTTCAGCGATTAAAATAGGCGTTCAGAACATACTCTTGCACCATCCTCTGGGTATTGAAAAAAGACCCATTGATGGCAATGCAGTAGGCCATTATCTCCAGGAAGCGGTTGCGGTCATGGTAATACAGAGGTATTACCGTGTGTTCCAGTTTGTCATACAAAGAATGAGCATCCCGGGAATGGTCTCGCTCTCCTTCCTTTCCGTGGACAGGCTCCCCAATGGACCAGCCAGTCAGCCCCTCGATACAGCCTTCAATCCACCAGCCGTCCAGTATGCTAAGGCTGGGCACTCCATTCAAGGCCGCCTTCATCCCGCTTGTCCCGGAAGCCTCCATAGGCGGCTGCGGTGTGTTTAGCCAGATGTCCACCCCCGAAGTAATCAAAGCGGCCAGCGACATGTTGTAGTTTTCCAGATAGGCAACTTTAATGTCATTCTGAAGCTCGTTCTTGGCCCGGAATATCCTTTTGATGAGTTCCTTTCCCTGACGGTCGCGGGGGTGGGCTTTGCCTCCGTAGATAATCTGAATCTTGCCTACCTCATTGGAGATTCTTTTAAGCCGCTCCAGGTCGCTGAAAAGAAGGTCTGCCCTCTTGTATAAGGTAGCGCGCCGGGCAAATCCTAAGGTTTGAATGTTTTCGTCCAGACCAGCATCGGTTTCGTGGTTGACCACAGAGATGAGCTGTTTTTTGCACTTCATATGGGCCTGCCAGAGTTCGTCTCTGGGAATATTCAAGGCATAGCGCAGACTGAAATTGTCCTGACGCCACATCGGAATGTAGTGGTCGAAAAGTTCTTGAAACGGAGCAGAAACCCAGGCAGCTGCATGGACTCCGTTGGTAATAGAGCCAATCTCATAGCCCGCAAACATGAGCCTTGAGACCTCACTGTGTTTTCTGGCTACCCCGTTAATAAAACGACTGAAGTTTAGGGCTAAATAGGTCATATTCAGGATATTCCCTTCATAGAGAACGCCTTCCAGAGCGAAGAAGTCGTTCCGATCACCAATGACCTTGCGCGCCAGCTCAAGCGGAAACTTATCGTGACCGGCCGGAACAGGGGTGTGAGTGGTAAAGACACAGCAGTTTCGCACCTGTTCCACATCCTGCGGAATGACATATTCCCTTCCGGCCTGTTTGGCTACTTCGTCGAGAAGGGCCAGAGTGAGCAGAGCAGAGTGGCCTTCGTTCATATGAAAGGTTTTGATTTTTTGAAAGCCCAGAGCTCTGAGCATCCTGACCCCACCAATCCCCAGAATCACCTCCTGGCAAAGTCGATAATGTTCATCCCCACCATATAAAGAATGGGTTAACCCCCTGTCCCACTCCGAGTTTTCAGGAAGGTCGGCGTCGAGAAAATAGATGGGAACTGTGTAGCCGCTTATACCCTTGACATTGTATCGCCAGGCCCGGAGGTGAACGGTTCGCCCTTCCACAATAACCTGGGTGCGAGCCGGCTCCTCCTTAAGCAGCTCCTCAACGTTCCAGGAGGTTGGTTCTTCCCGCTGCCAGCCGTCTGGTTCGAGGTGCTGCCGGAAATAGCCCTGGCGGTACAGAAGGGTGACCGCAACCATCGGTACTCTAAGGTCGGCAGCCGAACGAATCGTGTCTCCCGCCAGAACTCCAAGGCCGCCGCTATAGGTGCATATCCTTTCATTAATGCCAATTTCCATGGAAAAATAGGCTATGGAGAGGTTTTTTTGGTCTGCCCGTTCCATTTTGTACTCCTTGCTATTTTACGGGTTAAAAGTTATGCAGAGGTGAACACTATCTGTTTTTAATAGCGGCCATTTTACGGCGTTTGCCTTCAGCATCGGCTGCTTTTAAGGCCGAAAGGACCATTTTTGGCTCGACCGGTATCGGTTCATTATGGATCGTTTCTCCTTCAGCGCACGCTGCCTCAGCCACCTTTATCAGTTCCTCGTCTGAAACATCCTTTAGACCTATTTCTTCGAAAGTCGTCGGAAGGCCCACCGATTCACAAAAAGTGTAAACTTCCTCGATAATTTCTCTGGGCTTGTCTGTCAAAAAAAGCGAGGCAAGAGTACCAAAAGCAACCTTCTCACCGTGGTAACAGTCATGAACTTTCTCGAGCACGGTAAATCCGTTGTGAATGGCGTGAGCAGCGGCCAGACCGCCGCTTTCAAACCCCAGCCCGCTCAAGAGCGTGTTGGCCTCAACGATATGCTCGAGGGCAGGCGTCACCGCATGAACCTCGCAGGATATCTTGGCCACAACGCCATATTCGAGCAGCATGTCATAGCAAAGCTGGGCGAGCGCATAGGCGGTCATAGAGCCGATATCACCAGTTATGTTAGGAGCGAATCTGGCCTTACATGAACTGGCCTCGAACCAAGTCGCCAGCGCATCGCCCATACCGGACACCAGAAATCTCACTGGAGCCCTGGCGATAAGACCAGTATCAACCAGAACAACGTCCGGATTCCTGGGGAGGGTCAAATATCTTTTGAACTTACCCTCAGGGGTATAGATCACAGATAGGGCACTGCAAGGCGCATCGGTGGAGGCGATGGTAGGCACGATGATTACGGGAAGCTCCAGCGAATGCGCCACCGCTTTTGCCGTATCTATGGTTTTGCCGCCGCCGATTCCTACAATTACTTCGCACCTGTTCTTTCTGGCCAGAACGGAAAGTCTTTGGATTTCCTCATCAGACGATTCCCCCTGGAAGCGCTCCACCACATTTCGAGAGGAATTGCCCATGAATGTATCGGCATAGGGCAGCGGGTTTTTAAAAACAAAAGGATCACAAATGAGGAAGCCTACATCTCCGAATCTCTCTATTTCCTCTTTTAGACGCTTCAAAGCATCCAGACCCTGAATATAACGGCCTGGAAATAAGGTCTTGGTGATCAATTTGCACCTCCTTTTCCAAATCATAAATTATTTAAATAAAAAATATAATCTCTCCAGCCTTAATTTCCGAGAGCTAAAGGGATGATCATGTTGATCAGCAAAAAATTCTGGTAATTTGATTCAAACTTTTATTATTTTCAACGATAAGAGTTCCTGTCTATCATCGTTTGATTTATCCTCAATCAAGATCAGGTATTCATCCTTTTTTATAAGGCCGGCGGTAACCAGCGACTGGAAGGATATCTCGGCAAGACCGGCGGTCTTCCCGCTAAGATGAAGAGGATAAACTCCATAATGAAGAGACAAAAAGTTGTTTGTTTTTTCATCGCCACCTTGAACCAGTATCCAGCAGTCAGGTCTGAACCTGGAGATCAGCGACAGGGCAACCCTGCTCTGTTTCTGGGTCAGGATGTAACGGCCATTCAAGGCATTAGCCAATTCAACGGCTTTCAGGGTGACCACGTCTTCTAAGGCTGCGTGGCCGGATCCAGCAGCGGCGCGGAAGTAGGCGGGCAAATCAGCCAGGGCCCGGATGTTTTTTCTTTCCCGCTCGACGGCTATGGCAATCTGGCTGATCATTTCAACTGCTTCCACAGGATAGCGCCCGATAGCCGTCTCCTCTGACAGCATCACCGCATCCGTACCGTCCAGGATGGCATTGGCCACATCGGATACCTCGGCGCGGGTTGGGCGAGGATTTTCTGTCATGGACACCAGCATCTGGGTCGCGGTGATCACCGGTCGGCCCAATAGATTCGCTTTATAGATCAGTTTTTTCTGAACGGCCGGCACCTCCTGCAAAGGGATCTGCACTCCCAGGTCGCCCCTGGCAATCATGATCGCATCTGCTACCGAAAGAATCTCATCGAAATTGTCAATGGCTTCGGACCGCTCAATCTTGGCGACCACATAGGCGGATTGCCCATTTGCCTGGGCAAACCTTTTCACTTTCAAAACGTCTTCTGCTGTGGCCACAAAAGAAACACCGAAGGCAGATGCCCCTTGCTCCAGAGCAAAGGCAACAAAATCGAGGTCCGCTTTGGATACAGCATCAACCATTATTTTTACCCCGGGCAGGCTCAGTCCTTTGTGAGAAAGTAGTGGGCCGCCGACAACCGTTCGACAGAAAACCTCCTCACCAGACACCTTCTCCACCTGGAGTTGGATGAATCCGTCATTGAGGAAAATCATGTCTCCCGAGCTCACAGTCTCCGGCAGTTTCTTATACTCCACCGGGATTTGGTTAGGAGTGCCCATAATGTCTCTGACGGTCAAAATAACTTCATCCCCTTTTCCCAGCCAGAGCGGCTCTTCCAGGAGTTTGCCGATTCGTATCTTGGGTCCGGGAAGGTCGGACAAAATCAGGCAAGGTCGCTCAAGTCTTGCCGCAACGCTTCGAATGCGCCATATATTTTCTTTATGCTCCCGTGGTGTACCGTGAGCGAAATTGAGCCGGGCTACATTCATGCCAGCAAGCATCAGCCGTTCCAGGATGGCTTCCGAACGGGAAGCTGGTCCAATGGTGCACACAATTTTGGTTCTGTGGGCCGGCAATATCATGGATGCTTCCTTTCGCTGTTTATTTTTGTTATTTGGCCTTGCGGTTTTGTAAAAAAGCGGCCAACAGGACAAGGATAAATCTTACTGCCGAGAGCAAGGCCAACCCGAGAGTAACACGTATTTTTGCGGCAAAAAACGGAAATATATCTTGATAGGTTCCCAGATTCTTTACTATAAAAACCATAAACGCATAAATTTTGATATGAATCGGTCAAGTTTTGCCTTTTGCAGAAGGGGGTATTTTTTTGGAAATAAGAAATTCAATTTTCTGTTTCGCAGCATAAATTAATATTAATATACAAATCTTACCATTGTGTTCTGGAATTTTAGATCATAATATTGCCGCTTGTCAAGATAACGAATTGCCTCACTTAAAATCTATAAGAAATTGATTCGTTGCCTCACGAGAAAATCTCCACGAAATTATCTTGCCATCCGGCGGGCCGAGTCCTTAAATATCGGCGTGACCTTTGCCAGGAGGCAACGACATGGGGTTAGAAATAAAAGTTAGGCGAGCAATATTAAAGGAGCTGGCCAAAAGGTATCAAAGAGGCTCTAAGAGAGAAAATAGTCTAATATTGAAAGAGTTTGTTGGTCTTACTGGTTATAATCGCTGTTATGCGAGCTGGTTATTACGCCACTGTGGTCAGAAAGTAATCCTACGGGGTAAAGACGGGCAGCAGGTGGTACTCATCGGGGAAGTGAGAAAGATAAAGCGCAGGAGGCCGAGGCTCTATGATGAAGAGTTTAAAATGGTTTTGATCTGGGTGTGGGAACTTTTAGACTACATTTGCGGCAAAAGGTTGGTAGCCTCTTTGAAATGGCTGGTGCCGAGGCTTGGAGAGCAAGGGGAACTAAGGGTAAAGAAGAGGCTCCAGGAGAAATTGATGGAGGTCTCGGCGGCGACGATAGACAGGCTTTTGAGGCCGGAGAGGAAGAAGTATGAGATAGAATCAAGAGCCAGGACCAAGCCAGGCACTCTTCTTAAACACCAGGTCCCGACAAGGAATTTTTCCCAATGGGATGAAGAGAAACCAGGTTTTTTAGAGATGACCTGGTAGGAAACGACGGGGGAAATAGTCAGGCATGATCTGCCTAAAACGCCTTACCAAAGATTATTAGAATCGCCTGAGATAAGTTCGGAGCAGAAGAATCGAATTCGGCAAACTTACCAGGAACTGAACATCGTCAAGTTAAAGAGAGAGATAGATAGGCTAAAAGACAAACTATGGCGGCTACAGAAAACAAAGATAAATTGCACAAATTTTCGTCTAGATTCTTACGTGAGGCAATGAATATGCTTTCATATAGATTTTCTCATGAGGCAACAGGAAGCAGTGCATCTCTTCCTTAAAAATTAGGGTGATTTTAGCGGTTTTTTTCTCATGAATATCCGGCCTTCTTTCTGTCTTTAATGAGCTCTTATCTAAGGAGAAAAGTGAGTTTTTACAAAGCCTTACCTTGGCTTCTTTTTAGAAAATAAATTGAGAAAAGGTTTTCGTTTCATTTCAAAAAAGAAATACAGCCGAATTATGTCTAAATAAATTGCCACCATTCTTACGGAAGACCATAAAGCGGCACTCAATCACGTAAAATGTTACTGAAAGAGCGCGCTCCTTTAAAAAAATATAGTGCTTTTACTGCTTTTTTAATGTTATGTAGCAACACACTTGTCCAAAATAAATTTTAAAAAAACTCCGACCTCGTTTAAAACAATGTATTTTTTCAAATTTAACCAAGGAGGTCGGAGTACTGACATGAATAAGTAAAGCAGCCTTTTCAGCCAATGGCTATCTCTTTTTCCGCGTCTTGAGTTTGAGCGAATGGTAAAAAAGACGGGGAGCGAATATGCGGCTAAGGGTTTTTCCAGCTGGGGACATTTTGTGGCCATGCTTTTTTCGAGCTGGGGCAGGCCCATTCGTTGCAGGAAATTTGTAACGGTTTGGCCAGTTGCTTTGGGAAATTGAAGCACCTGGGCCTTCCCTCCGCTCCCAAACGGTCCACCTTAGCTTATGCTAATGAGCACCGCCCCTGGGAACTTCTTCAGAAGATTTTTTATGGCTTATTGAGTCGTTGCCAGGGAGAATTCTCAGGGAAGACCAGGTCTCGGTTCAAGAATAAACTGCTGAGCTTTGATGCAACGACGATTGAGCTTTGTGCCAGTCTTTTTGACTGGGCCAAGTTTCGTCGGACCAAAGGGCGGTAAAACTTCATTTGCTTCTGGATCATGAGGGGTATCTTCCCCAGTATGTGCATATCAGCGAGGGGAAGGTTCACAAGGTGACAATTCTCCAAAAGCTTCGTTTTTCCCCTGGAACGATTGTTGTTTTTGACCGGGGGCTGGTGGATTATAGGCTTTTTGGCGAGTTGACGACAGAAGGCGTGTATTTTGTGACTCGCTTGAAAGATAAGGCTGATTTCCGGGTGGTTAAAAGGCTGCAGGTGCCAGCCAATCGCCATATCCTCAGAGACGAGATTATCCGGTTCACAGGTTTTTAGGCTCAGCAGGATTGCCCTCATCTGCTGAGAAGGGTCGAGGCTTTGGATAAAGAGAAGGAAGAGGTCATTGTTCTTTTGACGAATGATCTCACTTTTGGAGCAACCACGATCTCGGCAATTTACGAGGACCGTTGGCGGATAGAGGTGTTTTTTAAGGTTCTGAAACAGAACCTGCAGGTAAAAACGTTTGTGGGGACATCAGCCAATGCCCTCAAGGTTCAGATTTGGACAGCATTGATTGCTATCCTGCTTTTGAAGTATCTTAAAGTCCGAGCCCGGTATAAATGGTCTTTGAGCAATCTGGTGGCACTTTTGAGGCTGAATCTTTTCACTTACAGAGATTTATGGGAATGGATAGACCGGCCGACTGAACCACCGCCTCTGGTCAAGGAAGCTGAGCAATTAGCTTTGAGCCTGGTTTAATTGGACAGCATATGAATAACAGAAAGGACAACCTGGTTTCGAGAAATGTGGAAAATCTTGTCCAACTCTGCCTGAAGAAAGCTGGAAATTAAGGCAATTTCAGATTATTTTGGACAGCACTATTAGCGGAGCCAGTTCAAAAAAATAAGGAGGTAAATATGAAAAGGCAACATTCAAAAGTACCACTAGTTTCCCTTTTACCTGCCTGGGTAACCAGCATCCTTTTTATAGGAGAATCTTCACAGGCTCAGGAAGGAGACGAACAGGCTGTTTCAGTCCAGATGACCGTTAAGACCCCGATACGAGATGGTATCGTATCGCTCGACCGGTTGCGGCGTAGGAGGTTTGCCTTGCAAAAGGCTATTCCTTTCGGCCGGTCTAAAGACTTCCAGGAGGCGACTATGATGGTGACCATTCTTCGCATGCGTTGGTGGCTGTCGCTCGCCCTTGTCGTTTGTAGCCTCGGCTTCCTGCACGCGACCGCAGGGGCCGGCCAGGCCACCACCGCCGATGCCCGCATGCGGGCATGGCAGGCACACGTCAAATTGCGGGACGCTTCGCCGTTCCGACTGCTTCATTGGGAGGTGCTCGGACCGTCGCTCCAGGGCGGACGCATCGAGGCCATCGCGGTTGCAGAACCGGGTTCGAGTACGATCTACGTCGGCCCGGGCGGGGGCAACGTCTGGAAGACAACCAACAACGGCATGACGTGGGAGCCGATCTTCGAGCACGAGTCCGCCTTCGCCATCGGTGACATCGCGGTGGCGCCATGCGACCCCAACATCATCTGGGTAGGTACGGGCGAGGTCCAGCCCCGACACAGCGGCCCCGCTTACTCTGGCACCGGCGTCTTTAAATCGACAGACGCGGGCCGCACGTGGCGGCACATGGGCCTCGTGGATACGCATCACATCGGAAAGATTGTCATCGACCCGAAGAACCCGGAGATCGTCTACGTCGCCGCGATGGGCCATTTCTGGTCAACGAACCCTGAACGGGGGGTGTTCAAGACGACCGACGGTGGAGTCACGTGGACGAAGTCGCTGTACGTCGATGACCGCACCGGGGCCATCGACCTCGTGATGGATCCGTCCGATTCGAAGATTCTCTACGCGAGCCTCTGGCAGATAGTCAGCGGGCCCGGCAGCGGCATTTACAAAACGAGCGACGCGGGCAAAACGTGGACGAAACTGGGTAACGGGCTTCCCGAAGGGCCGCTCGGGCGCAGCAATCTCGACATCGCCCGCAGCAATCCGCATGTCGTCTACGCGTTCCTGGACAACGCCGCGGCACCGCCCGCGGCGGCGGCCGCACAACCGGCCGCGCGGGCCCGCCCGACCATCGGCGGCGAGGTCTATCGCTCCGACGACAAAGGGGCGACGTGGCACCGTGCCAATACCGACGACATCTACGAAGTGTTCGGCACCTACGGCTGGAAGTTCTGCGACATCCGCGTGGCGCCAGACAACGACAAAGAGGTCTACATACTGGGCAACCGGATGTACAAATCGACCGACGGCGGCCGGACCTACAAGCGGATTGGCGAGACCATCCGGCGCGTTAACCCCATCCCCGGCACAGCGATGCACCTCGATCACCACGAACTATGGATCGATCCCGCCAACCCGGCCCGACTTATTCTCGGCAACGACGGCGGCGTGTTCACGTCCTGGGACCGCGGCAACACGTGGCTGCACTTGAACAACCTGCCGATCGGGCAATTCTACTTCGTGACCGTGGATCACGCGGACCCGTACACGATCTTCGCTGGCACGCAAGACAACGGCGCGCTCATGGTTGCCTCGACGTGGCGGCCTGACGACGACCCGGGAGCGAACGACGCATGGCGGTACGTGTGGCTCGACAAGTGGACAGGCGGCGACGCATTCGTCACGCTACCTGATCCGACCGACCCACGCTGGGTCTACTACGAGCACCAGCACGGCAACATGCGCCGCATCGACATCACCGCGGGCATTCCGTTCTCGGGCGGACCGGCAACTGAGAGCGTGCGTCCCCAGCCGCCGTGTGGCGAGAAGCCTTACCGCTTCGGCTGGTTCACACCGTTTCTCATCTCGCAGCACGACCCTAAAACGCTCTATGCGGGCGCTAACGTCGTCCTCAAGACGATAAATCGCGGTGCAGAATGGCGGCCGATCAGCCCAGAACTGGGTGAGACGCCTGGCGGCGAGCGTGCGGTCGTGCCCTATGGGTCGATAACCACGTTGTCTGAGTCGCCCTTCGCGGCGGGAATGCTTTACGCCGGAACTGAGGGCGGGCACGTCTGGGTGACAAAAAACGATGGCGCGCAGTGGGCCGACGTGAGCGCTGGGTTGCCGCGCAAATGGGTGACGCGCGTCGTCGCGTCTCAACACGATGTGGGCACCGTGTATGTATCGATGTCGGGCTACCGCGAAGACGACTTCACGGCCTACCTCTACCGCTCGACGGATTTCGGCGCCACGTGGATGCCCATCGCCAACAACCTGCCGGCCGAGTCGATTAACGTCATCCGCGAGGATCCGAAGCGTCGCGACGTCCTGTACGTCGGCACCGACGCTGGCGTCTACGTGTCACTCGACCGCGGCGCCACCTGGCTGTCACTCTGTGCGGATCTGCCGACGACGCCGGTGACGGATCTCGTAGTCCACCCGCGCGACGACGAGATTGTCATCGCCACGCACGGCAGGAGCCTGTTCCTGCTGGATGCCCGACCGGTGCAGGCCTTGAGCGAAGCGGTTCGGGCATCAGACCTATACCTGTTCGAGGTACGCCCGGTGCAGCTTACTTGGCAGCCGGGACGCGAAGTCCCGCCCCAGCCACCGCGGGGGCGTGCGGTGATACACTTCTGGCTGAAGGCGGCGTCGGAAGTGACGGTGGAGATTAGCGACGCCGAAGGCCGGCCGGTGCAGACGCTCTCGGCACGCGGGGCAGCCGGCGTGAATCGCGTCGTCTGGGACGTCCGCGGCAAAGACGGCCGCGACGCTCCGCCCGGTGTCTATCGCGCTGAGGTGACCGCCGGCACGCTCAGAGTCACCGGTGACATTGTCGTGCGCCCCAGCAAACGGTAGGCATCTGCGAAGGGTGGAGAGTGGGGTTCTTGCCCTCGCCCTGAGGTTTATAGAAGAAACCATATGTTCGGTTTCATGCTCCCAAATGTCCAGTTTTAAAGCTTACGTAACATCTGTTCCATCGAGAGCTGGAATATATCGGTTTATCCCGGAATTATGAAGAAGGCAAAGAGAGTGAGGCGATGAATCATTTTCACGTAGATGTTAAACGAGGTAATTCGAACCCTTGAAGCCCTGAGAAAAACAGCATAAAATTTTGGAGAGCCATTTGCGTAGGTTACCTCCTTCCCTTTCTCCCTTATTTTCAAGGAATTCCTACCACATTTCTATCTTAAAATCACCATACTTTCTATGGAAGAGCCAATATATATATTTGACTCCCGAATAATTCAGGAATTATATTGGAATCACTTGGCAAAAAAATCAACAAAGGAGGTTCAAATGATATTATCAAGAAGGAATTTTTTGACAGGTTTTGGATTAGGCTTGACTGGCCTTCATTTTGGTCCCAAAAAAGGAGCCTTGTCTTTCGGCTTATCTGAGAAAAAATCTGAAACTTTGCTTATCAAAGACCCTGACCATCCTGAGCCAGCGCCTGTAGGATATGACCGTCTCCCACTTACCTGGTATAAGCAGACGGTCCAACGTCTAAAAAATAAGGTTGCCGAACAAGGTGTCGATTGTATTGTCATTAGCGATAGCTGGAATATCACCTATTTTACGGGCAACTTCATGACCAAGACAGAAAGACCCTGCTGGTGTGTTTTTCCTGTGATGGAAGACGCAATTTTCTGGTATACTCCGGGCCTGGACAATGAGCTCGTCAAATCCTGGTGGTCGACCGAGATGGAGTACTATTATGATTTCCCCCATGCTCAAGGTGGTTATCCTGACCAGGGCAAAGTTGTCAAGGGGAACACAGTTAACCTCTTCGAATGGCTTCTTCAGGGCTTGAAGAAGAAGGGATTTGCTGAAAAAACCATCGGTTTTGATTCCGAATTCACACCCTCCCAGATGAAAACTTTCACCAAAGTCCTCCCCAGGGCAAGAGTTATTGACATTAGTCCCATCTGCATCAGGATGAGGATGGTCAAGACACCCGAAGAAATCGCCCTCATTCAGAGAGCCATGGATTATTTCAGCAAAATTCATGCCTTTGGCCGGGACTTTATTCTCGAGCGGGGAACGGATGCCACGGATTACGAAATTAAGCATGCTTGTGAGGAATATGGAACAAATTTAATCCTCCAGGATATCAAAAGGGACGGCCGCCCGCATAATGCAGTAGGGATAAGAATTAGCATCGGTTGCCGTACTGGAAGGGGCACAGCTTATCCCCATCCCAATCAATTCCACCATAACAGGGTCAAAAAAGGCGATTCTCTTCAGATTTCAGGGGTGGTAACGATTGGCGGATATGGAGGAGAGTGCTATCGCTACTACCAGATTGCTCCCTGGGATGCTCATCGCGAGAAGGTCTGGGAAGTGGTTACTGAAAGTGTTCGCATCCAGGAGAGGGAATCGAAAGCGGGAGTGAAGTGCTGTGATGTGGCCTACAAGGTTCATGAATATCAGGTTAAACAGGGTAAAGACATTCAGAAGCTTCTTTACCAGCGCGTTGGCCACGGCCAGGGAATGGAAGGGCATCAGCCTCCCTACATTGCTCTGGGAGACGAAACCGTCCTCGAGGAAGGTATGACCTTCAGCGTCGAGCCAGGACTTTTCGACCCGGAAAATGGCTTCGGTTACAACCCGAGCGACTGCCTTTTGGTTACCAAAAAGAAGGGCGTGCTTATGAGCAGTGTTCCCTACTCTAAAGAGTGGATGTTTCTAAAGCTTTAGCAGTAATATCGAAAGATATTTTTCGAGTTCTCAATAAAGATATTTTGAAGGGGAGGCGAAGAGCTTTTTAAATTACCTTTTCATAAATTTTCCCTCAGAAAACAAAAGGTGAGGATATTTTTCGATTTTCCAAACGCTAAATGAGATTTAGAAAAAGCCTTGATTAATCTGCCGGGTTATTTAAAGATCTAACCGTATCTCATAAGCTAAGGGGAGGAGAAGTTTTTTCGTTTGAGATAAAATTGAATAGCTTGGATTAAAATATTGGGGAGGGAAAGATGGTTGCTCCGGCCAAAGAAAGAATAGGTGAGATAATTCGGCGGTTAAGGAAGGCTTATCCGCACAGCCGGACAGCCCTTAACTTTGAAACACCGCTCGGGATTTTGGTGGCCACGATTCTGGCGGCTCAGTGCACCGACGAAAAGGTCAACCAAATAACGCCCCTTTTATTCCAAAAATATCCTACAGTTGAGGCTCTGGCGCAAGCTAAACAAGAAGAGCTGGAGGTGATAATTAGACCCACAGGTTTTTACCGGAATAAAGCAAAGGCAATAATCGGTGCGGCCCAAAAAATCTTCGCTGATTTTGGCGGTCAAGTTCCTGATAAAATGGAGGAGCTGGTAACTTTGCCTGGCGTAGCGAGGAAGACGGCGAACATTGTTCTTTCTTCTGCCTACCGGAAAGCCGAGGGTATCGCGGTCGACACCCATGTTCGTCGCCTGGCTTTTCGCTTAGGACTCAGCCGGCAGAAAGACCCGGAAAAAATTGAACTGGATTTGATGAAATTGGTTCCAAAGGACGATTGGCTTGATTTTAATTATATGCTGGTTGACCATGGCCGGAAGATATGCCAGGCTAAGAAACCGCTCTGTGCTGAATGCTTTCTCCAGGACGTTTGCCCATCGGCCAAGGATTTGTTCCAAGCCGCCGCCCAGAAAAGTTCTGGGCGGAAAGCCCCGAAGCAGAAAAAAGCAGCTAAAAAAGAGGGAAAGGACAAAAAATAAAATGCCCTCCCTTTTCTGGGGCCAACGAGATAAATTTTTTCCATTTTATAGACGCGATGATTGGATTCGTATAAGAATGCCCTCCAGAGCTTTGTTTTTTGAGATTTATGATCGGGACGTATTATAATTAAGGTATCGGGCGGAAAATAGAAAAATGTGATTTAGCGACCACCGAAGATTTTTCCTGAGCGTGGGGATAATTCCCAACAAAGAGATATCTGAAGTAAAATAGCGTCGGAGGTTAGAGTTGCTCAAAGAGGCGATGCTTTTTAATTCTCTCGAGAGCGGAAAGGTGGAGTGCTTTCTCTGTGCCCATCGCTGCCTGATAGGCCCCGGAAAATGGGGCATTTGTGGTGTTCGGGAAAATCGCGAGGGCCAGCTTTACACCCATGCCTATGGCGAGGTTATCGCGGCCCACGTTGACCCGATAGAAAAGAAGCCCCTCTATCATTTTTATCCAGGCTCAAAAGCCTTTTCCATAGCCACGGTCGGCTGTAATTTTCGCTGCCCTTTCTGTCAGAACTGGGAGATTTCTCAAGTGAGTAAAAAAGAAAGACCAGAAGAGCTGGGTTTTCCGTTGCCCCCGGAGAAAGTAGTTAAAGAGGCGCGGCGTCACGGTTGTCGGAGCATTTCTTACACTTATACTGAGCCCACGATTTTTTTTGAATATGCCTATGACACCGCTGTCCTGGCCAAAAAGGAAGGTTTGGCCAATAATTTTGTTACCAACGGCTTTATGACGGCCGAGGCCCTAAAAACTATCCAACCCTATCTTGACGGAGCCAACGTGGACCTGAAGGCTTTTCGGGATGAAACCTATAAGAAGGTTTGTAAGGCAAGGTTAGAGCCAGTTTTAGACTCGATAAAGCTAATGAAGGAAATCGGTATTTGGGTTGAAGTAACCACCTTGGTTGTTCCCGGTCTTAATGATAGCGAAGACGAACTGCGATCTATAGCCCGCTTTCTACTCAGCGTTGACCCTGAGCTTCCCTGGCATATCAGTCGCTTTCATCCTGATTATGAATATACTTCAGCCCCGCCAACTCCCTTGGAAACTTTACGCCGCGCTGCGGCCATCGGCCGGGAAGAAGGTCTTAAATTTATCTATATCGGCAATGTTTGGGGCGAAGGTGAGGATACATTTTGCCCCAATTGTCAGCGACCAATTATTAAGCGGCAGGGATTTTGGGTGGAAGCCATGAAGATGGAAAAGAACCGCTGCGCCTATTGCGGCCAAAAAATTGCCGGCCTTTTTGAATAGACTTAGCGCTTCCTTGAAGGTCATGAAAAATACCTTCGCTTTGGTACCTCTTGATTCTCTTCCCGGGTAGAGATATTCTTTGCCCCTTATGGCCTGAAGCCTAATAACTGAGGCTGTTTTATTCATTAAAAGGCAGGGCGCGGAGATGAGGCCCTTGAAAAAACTTCATCCGGGAAGCCTTTACTCCTTTTATTCTGGTTTAAATACCGACCTTTATGAGCTGACGATGGCCGCTGCCTATTATGAGCGCGGCATGAACGAGACCACCACCTTTAGCCTTTTTATCCGCGATTACCCACCAGCGCGGCGTTATTTTGTCGCCGCGGGCTTAGCTGAGGCCGTCGCCTTTCTTCAAAAAATAGCCTTTTCCCCCGAAGATTTGAGCTATTTAGAAAGCCTGAAAATGTTTCGGCCCGAATTTTTGTCTTATTTAGAAAAATTTCGTTTTCGGGGCCAGGTAAGAGCTATTCCTGAGGGGCGGCTGTTTTTTGCTGGCGAGCCAGTTTTGGAAGTAGAGGGGCCTTTGATTGAGGCCCAAATTGTGGAAACCGCCTTGATAAACCTTATCCATATCCAGGTGATGATCGCCACCAAGGCTTCCCGTTGTTTTCAGGCGGCTCAAGGTCGGCAGCTCATTGACTTTTCTTTCCGCCGCACTCACGGACTTGAAGCCAGTCTTCATGTGGCTCGGGCCAGCTTTATTGCCGGTTTTGCAGGCACCAGTAATGTCTTAGCTGGTTGTCTCTACGGGATTCCGGTTTTTGGAACGATGGCGCACTCCTTTGTCTCCAGTTTTGACCAAGAGATAGAGGCCTTCCGGGCCTATGCCGACACTTTCCCGGAGCGAACTATTTTTTTGATTGATACCTACGACACGATTTCAGGCGCTAAAAGGGCCGCTCAGGTCGGCCGGGAAATGGCCCAAAGCGGCTCCAAACTATTGGGAGTCAGGCTTGATAGCGGTGAGATGGCCGCACTTTCTCGGCGGGTAAGGAAAATCCTGGATAGAGCCAACCTGAAGGAAGCGAAAATCCTGGCATCCGGGGCCTTTGACGAATATAAAATCGAGGCGGTCCTTAAGAAAGGGGCGGCCATTGACGCCTTTGGCGTGGGAACTAAAATGGGTGTTTCCGCGGATGCGCCTTATTTCGATATGGCTTATAAAATAGTGGAATATGCCGGCCGCCAGACCTTGAAGCTCAGTCCTGGGAAAGCTACCTTGGTTGGCGGAAAACAGGTCTGGAGGTTTTATGACCGGAAGGGAAATTATCATCATGACGTGATTTCCCTTAAGGAAGAAAATATGTCTGGCGGAGAAGCTCTTTTGCAGCCAGTCTTGAACCAGGAAAGACTGGTTAATCCATTGCCCTCGCTCCCTGAAATCCGGCAGACCTTTCTTCGGGATTACGCCCAGCTTCCGGAAAAATATAAATCAATCAGAGCTGGCGGGCCTTTCTATCCTGTGCGGCTTTCGCCCCAGCTTCGCCAGCGCCAGGCAAAGATGGTCAGACTCATCAAGGAAAAAGAACTTGGCGAAAGCTGAAGGTTAGAGACAGCAGAGAATTTCTTTTCGCCCTCGACTTCTGCCTTTGCCCTATTGAGGCCTGGAAATCCTCGGCGGCCACAAGTTCTCTCGAAGGCCACTTCGGACAGGCTAAGCCTTTTGTAGACGCTTCCGCCATCCAGGAATTATCATTTAGACCCGCTCAAATAAAATTGGAGGAAACTGAGTGATGAAATGATGGAATAATTTATATAGTGCTAAAATATTTTAAAATTAAGTAAATATGTAAGGGGCCACCAATTTTTGAACCCATTTTTAATTGCGGCATCGTTGATTTGTTCTTTAAACCCGCCCAGAAAAAGGGGAGAGAAGAACTTAGTTATATCGCTGGCCGCAGTAGAGACTTTTCCTCGGCTGATTATTGTTAAAACAGGAGAGGTGGCAAAACAAAGTTGGTTTGAGAGCCAAAGGATAGAGAGAAAAAAATTTAAGGGTGGCGGCAAGAGGCGAGGCGGGCAAAGCGAAGATAGGGAATGGCCCCTTGGCTTTGAAGGTAATCAGCCAAAGTTCCTTCAGAACTGATGAGACCAGTGCAATCAGGATGGAGAGGCATTATTCCCCATCTCTCTTCCCCTCTTGGGCCGAATAAAAGGCCAAGCGGGAAAAGACGGCAAACCAGCGGCCGGGCGGGATGAATCGAACAACCCGAGGGACCAAGAAAAATGCAGGCCCCGTTATCCTTGTTTTTTAGAGACGGTCGGAGCCCGGAGTCGGTAAACTGGTTTAAAAACTCTTGGGGGGAAAGGCGAAGATATTTAGTTAGGCGAAAAATCTCGTAGTTGTTTAATTCTATATGGCGGTTATAGCAACAGGCACAACAGCGCTGGCAGGTGAAGTTAAAAGGGCTGGAGAAATTTAAATTAAAGCAAAGCGACTCGTGCTCCTCGCTAAAGATCATCGTTTTTATTTAATATCACAAATCTTTATGTTGAAAAACTGAAAAGCAAAAAACCGAATAGCCTCTCTCGGCTCTTATCAGCGTAAACAAAATAAAATCAAGGAGGCTGAAGAAGGCAAGGCTTTTTATTAGACTTATTCCCTTGTCTTTCGCTACGAGAAATTTCTAAAAGACGAAATTACCCTCAGGCCTTAATATCTCATTCTCAAGAGACTTTTTAAAAAAATTAACTTAAATCTTCTGGGCTCATTATGGAGCGCTAAAAAATCTCTATCTTAATAGCCAGTAAACGGAAAACAGGGCATTACCTGAATTACTGCGCTTTTTACGGAAGAGCCAGTCAAACCTTGCGTCCCACGCAAAAAATGATTAATATATTAAGAGAAGATAGGAGGGGAAGATGAAAAAAGGCCATATTTTTTCGGGGATACCTGGTTCGGTGCAGGATTCTGGAGGGTCTTCTCCGCGGCTTCGGATTTAGAGCGTTAGGGAGCACGGCCGATGGCTTGCTGGTAGGCGAGAGGCTGAGGGGGATTATAGGCCCTGTTTTGGGGGCAGGCGGTCATGGGAACAGAGCCAATGAGCGAAAGTAAGAAGCTAATCGGAGTCCTTTTTTCAGGTGAAAATGACCAGAAGTTTTTAAAGGATTTTTTGCTTCAGGAAGGCTACTCGGTTTCGGCTCCCGAACTCCCCGGTTTTCACCCTGAGGCCTGGGATAAAATTGACCTTATTTTAGTTTCTAGCTCACTGGCTGAGAATTTAGCCCGAGAGCTTATGGTTTTGAAACAAAAAGCCTTCTGGCGATTTTCTTTCCTTCCTGTAATTGTAGCCATCCCGACTGCGGGAAATGTGTCTCGCTGGCTCAACTTTGGCTTTGATGATGTCCTGCCATTGCCCCTGGATAAAGAAACTCTGGCTATTAGGATTCGGACCTGGTTGCGGCTCAAGGATGAAACCACCGGGCATTTTCGCGACCTACTGGAAAGAAGCACCGTCGGTTTTTACCGGACAACACCCCAAGGTCAAATTCTTTATGCTAACCCGGCTATTATTAAAATGCTGGGGTTTAATTCCTTCGAAGAGTTAGTTAGGAGAAACTTAGAGGAAGAGGGTTTTGAGCCAGCCTACTCGCGGAATTATTTCAAAGAAATTTTGGAAAAAGAAGGAGAAGTTATTGGGTTAGAATCAGTCTGGAGAAAAAAGGATGGAACCAGAATCTGGGTAAGAGAAAGTGCCAAAGCAATCAAGGATGATTCGGGAAATGTTCTCTACTATGAGGGCACAGTGGAAGACGTCACAGAACGAGTTGAAACCGAGGAAGCCTATTTTGCGCTAGTGGAAAATGCCCTCCAAGGCATGGCGCTAATCCAGAATAACCGGGTTGTTTTCGCTAACCAGGCTTTAGAGCAATTAAGCGGCTACTCAAGGGAAGAACTCCTCTCTTTGACGCCGGCTCAAATCAGAGATGTTGTCCATCCTGATGACCGCCATTGGGTCTGGGAAAATCTGCAAAGACGGTTGAGAGGAGAAGCCGTGCCGACGACCTATGAGTTTCGTTTTCTCCGTAAGGATGGAACGACAAGATGGGTGAAAATTTCAGCCACCATGATCACTTTTCGCGGCCAAGCGGCTGTCCTCGTTTCCTATCTGGACGTAACTGAAGAGAAAAAGTTAGCCGACCGTATAGAAGCGATAAGAGAGCTGGGGAAAAAATTAATTTTTACTAGCTCTAAGGAGGAAATAGCCAGGGCTGTAGTCGAGGGAGCGCACGCCTTGCTGGGGCTTGACGATATCGGATTTTATCTCGTCGACTTGACCCAGAAAAGCTTGACTTTGGTAAGTCATTCCTATCAGACACCGCCAGGTCCGGAGAGATTCTCGCTAAGAGCCCGGCGCGGTATCGTGCCTCTTGTGGCTCGCACCGGAAAAAGTGTTTATCTCCCTGATGTCAGCCAACACCCCCGTTATATAGAAGGGAGTAAAGAAACCAGAAGCGAATTTTGTCTGCCTTTAAAGGTTAAAGAAAAAGTCCTGGGTGTTTTAAACATAGAGAGCCCAAAGCTTGATGCCTTTGGCCCGGCCGAGCAGAAACTTATCGAGACTTTGGTGGATGTAGCTTCAGTGGCTTTAGGAAGCATAGAGTACCTGGAGCTCTTGTTGGAAAGCGAGGAGCGTTTCAGACATTTAGCTCAGAGCTCTCCTGATATAATTTATCGCTACCGCTTCTGGCCAAAGCTTGGCTTTGATTATATTAGCCCCGCTATAACCAAAATTACCGGCTATACCCCGGAGGAGATCTATTCCCATCCGGATATTTGGCTGAAAATGGTTTACCCTGAGGACCGGCCTATTCTTGAGGCCATCCGGGACAAAGGTGAGTTCCTTAACGTCCCGATAGAAATCAGGTGGGTCAGGAAGGATAGCCGGTTAGTCTGGGGTGAGCACATTAATGTTCCTGTTTACGATAATCTTGGCAACTTAATCGCCATTGACGGGATTGCCCGCGATATCACTGAGCGGAAACAAGTGGAAGACAGAATTCAGCAAGCTTATAAAGCAATGCTCGCCCTTATGGATAATGTAGAAGATGTGGTTTATGTCGCGGATATGGAGACCCATGAAATTCTTTTTGCCAACCTTTATACCAAAAGGCTTTTCCAGAAAGAACTGATCGGCGGGCTCTGTTATCGGGAGTTTCAGCATCTTGATGCGCCCTGCGCTTTCTGCACCAACGAAAAAATCAAGGCCCTCGGTTATGCTCCCTATTATTGGGAATACCACAATCCCGTTACTGATAGGGATTATTTTATCATCGACCGGGTCATCCGTTGGCCGGATGGTCGAGATGTCCGTTTTGAAATAGCCAGAGACATAACTGAACTTAAAGCCAAAGAAAAAGAGGTTCGCCACTATGCAGAAAAGGTCGAAAAACTTTTTGGCGAGGTGGTCAACGCCTTTTCCTCAGCCATGGAGCTTCGTGACCCCTATACAGCGGGCCATCAGTTTCGCGTGGCTGAGCTCAGCAGGGCTATAGCTGAGGAAATGGGTTTTTCGGCAGAGCAAATTCATGGCCTAAAGGTGGCGGCGCTGCTTCATGATATCGGCAAAGGTCTCTTTGTTCCCGCCGAAATCCTAACTAAGCCTGGAAAGCTGACTCATTGGGAAATGGCTTTAATTAAGGTGCATCCTCAAGCTGGCTATGAAATTCTTAAGAATGTCGATTTTCCCTGGCCCGTAGCTGATGCTGTCCGCCAGCATCACGAGCGTCTTGATGGCTCGGGCTATCCGCAAGGGTTAAAGGGAGATGAAATCCTGATGGAAGCTAAGATTATCGCGGTGGCTGATGTCATCGAAGCCATGAGTTCCCACCGGCCCTATCGGCCTTCCCTTGGGGTCGCGGCGGCGCTGAAGGAAATTGAGGCTCAAAAGGGCCGGCTTTATGACCCCAAAGTGGTGGAAGCCTGCCTGAGGTTATTTTCCCGCGGTTTTTCCTTCGCTCCTTACGAAAGCCCAAGCTTTGAAACCAGCGGGGAAGAGGTTGAGAAAAGGTCGTAGAAGACTCCAGTCTTATCCTCCCTTGGCTTCCTAAAGCACTCACCTCCTTCGATATTTTTTAGGTACTTTCGGGTTTTCTATGGGTGAACCTGGAGAATTAAAGACGCCAGGCGGCCTGTAGGCAGCCTTTCGATGTGGACTTTTAGAAAAAAGGCTCAAATATTTATCTTCTCTAAAAAAATCAAGTTTATCAGTTCATCCCGTAGAGCCAAAGCATTAAGTTGAAGGTTGCCAGCCAAAGAGTTGGCGCAGGTTTTTCAATGTCTTCGATACTAACAGGTTCTTAATATCTTCAACATTAATTAGATTGAAGCGGCCAGCCTCAATTTTTCTGAGGAGCTCAAGATTAAAGATGATCCTCAGGTCGTTTTTGGAAATAGGCGCTTAGCTTAGCGCGGATTGTCTCGGAAGAATTACGATTGTTAAGAAACTCCTCAGGAATATTCTGGTCACCAGTGTTTGGGAATAGCCGCTGGCATGCTAAAATATAATATTCGCTTTGGCCTTGGGCATGAAAAGGAAAAAAGGGTTTATTTATCTTGACCATCCGGCTGATGCCAAGTTCCAGGCTTTTGGCCGCAGTCTCGAGGAGGCCTTTAGCCAGGCGGCTCTGGCCGTCGCCTCTCTGATGTGGGAACCGGAAAGGGTAAAAAGAGCTGAGCGCCGCAGTGTCCTGGTTGAGGGGAGAGACTTGGAGCAGCTACTTTTTAAATTCCTGAGCGAAATTCTTTACTTATTCGAGGCTAAAGGATTTCTCCTGGCGGCGGTGAGTGAGGTCCAAATCCTCCAACCTAAGGCAGAGTCGGGAAATGGTTACCAGCTAAAAGCGGTGTTCGAGGGTGATAAGCGAAACAATCATTATCCGGTTTTCGGTGAGGTCAAGGCCATTACTTATCATGATATGCGTATTCTCCAGAGCGCCCACGTCCTGATTCAGGTCGTGGTTGATATGTAAGGAGGGACGGGATGGAGCTAAGAAAGATTAATGATTTTACTTGGGAGATTCCGAAGCAGGGAGCGATGCGCGTTCCCGCCATCATCTATGCTTCTGAAAGGCTCTTGGCGACGGTCAAGAAAGACCAAACCCTGGAGCAGGCCAAGAATGTGGCTTGCTTGCCTGGCATTCAAAAATATTCTTATGTCATGCCTGATGGCCACCAGGGCTACGGCTTTCCGATTGGTGGTGTCGCGGCCTTTGATTTGGAGGAGGGCATTATTTCTCCGGGTGGCGTTGGTTACGATATTAATTGCGGGGTGAGACTTCTCCGGACCGATTATCGAGAAAAAGACCTTGCCGGCCGGCGTCGCGAGCTTCTGGCCGAAATTTTTAAAGAGGTGCCAGCCGGCGTGGGCAAAGGCGGGGTGACCAAGCTCAGCCGCAATGTCCTCGTTGAAATCTTAACCAAGGGAGCGGAGTGGGCGGTAGAAAATGGTTATGGAAGCCGCGAAGATTTGCTGCTGACTGAAGAAAACGGCCGGATGAAGGAGGCTGACCCGAGTTATCTGTCCTCGCGAGCCTTAGAAAGAGGTATTCCGCAGCTGGGAACGCTGGGCTCGGGTAACCATTTCCTCGAACTCCAGAAAGTAGAGACCATCTATAATGCGGAAATTGCCCGAGTTTTCGGGATAGAAGAGCCGGGGCAAATCTTAGTCATGATTCATTGTGGCAGCCGCGGCCTCGGCCACCAGGTAGCTACTGATTTTATCGAGTTAATGGAGAATAAGATTGGGCTAAAGGGCCTGCCGGACCGGGAACTAATCAATGCGCCTATCAAATCAACCTTGGGGCAACAGTATTATAAATCGATGTGCGCCGCGGTCAATTATGCCTTTGCTAACCGTCAGATGATTGCCCACTGGGTAAGAGAGGTTTTTTCCCGGGTTCTGGGAAGCTCGGCCGGGATGAGGCAGATTTACGATGTCTGTCATAACGTAGCTAAGATAGAAAAACACCGGATTAATGGCCAAGAGAAGCTGGTTTGTGTTCATCGCAAAGGCGCGACCCGTAGTTTTGGTCCTGGCCGGCCTGAAATCCCCGCTGCTTACCGTCCCTTTGGCCAGCCGGTTATTATTCCCGGAAGTATGGGCACAGCTTCTTATATCTTGATTGGGACTAAAGAGGCGGAGGAGCTTAGTTTCAGTTCCACGGCCCACGGCGCGGGTCGAGTCATGTCCCGTCATGAAGCGCTCCGGCGCTTTCGGGGCGAGCAGGTCCGCAACCAGCTTCAAGCCAAGGGAATCGAGCTCCAGTCAACCAGCCTAAAAGGTGTGGCCGAAGAGGCTTCGGCCGCTTATAAAGATGTCGATGAGGTCGTCCGCACTTCTCATGAGATAGGAATAGGCCGGCTGGTGGCTAAGGTAGTGCCTCTCGGTGTAATGAAGGGCTGAGCTCCATTTTATAACAATTTTTTTATCTTGAATTTTTATTTTATAAGGATTTATTAGGTGACAACCTTATCGATATCCTTTTCGGCATAATCTTCAAACTGGAGAGCCAGGGTATATTCGCTCTCAAGCATGAGGGCGTGGCTCTTTTCTACCCGGCTGAGGTATTGAAGAAGACGTTTTTTATCGCCCTGAACGCGACGGCTCAAACCAGCATAAAAGGCTTCAGCCGCCTTTTCTGCCTTCATCGCTTGTTCCAAAATGTCAGCCAAAGAGCTGGCAGGCTTAATTATAACGGAGGGCAAGAGTTTCTCTTCGGCTCTTTCTGGAATCACCAGTTCTGCTCGGGGAAAAGAGGCGGAGAAAAGATTTCTCAGAGCTTTCTCATGTTTTTTTTCTTCGAGGGCCAGGACTTTGATTTTTTCTTGGAGCAGAGGATTTTTTAATCTTTTCGTCAACCGCCGATAAACTCGGTTAGCCTCAATCTCGGCTCTTATGGCCATCCCGAGAAGTGTTTTTAAGGAAGTTCGCGTTAAGCTAAACATCTTTTTATCTCCTTTAAGCCGAATTTAATGCGTATGATTTAAGCCGGAGGTTTTGCAGTTTCTCTCTCAATTCATTTATTCTCAGACAATTCAGTACATCGCCCTTTTCTAACCAGGCGCGGCGGGCGATACCCACCCCGAAGAGCATCATGGCTAAACCGCCCGGGCCATGGGTGTCGGTACCGATGGCAATAGGAATTTTTAGCTCCTTGGCTTTTCTTAAATAGATTTCATTTAGGTCGAGCCGGTCATAATAGGCATTGAGCTCTAAGGCCTTGCCCATTTTTTTCGCAGCAGCCATGACCTCATCCAAATTGACCTCGTAACCGGCCCGGCCAGAAATTAGCCGACCAGAGGGATGTCCAATTATTTGGATATAAGGGTTAGCCAGTGCCCGGCTAATTCTTTCAGTCACCTGCTTGCGGAACCCGGAATGAATCGAGGCCACGACCACCTCGAGCTTCTGCAGAAGTTTGTCCGGCAGGTCCAAGGAGCCATCAGCCAAAATATCCACTTCGACCCCTTTGAGGAGGACAAGGCCGGTAAGCTTTTTATTGAGGCGGTCGATTTCTTTCATTTGCTCAACCAATCGGTCGGGGGTAAGGCCGCGGGCATATTTAGCTGATGGGGAATGGTCGCAAATCGCTAAGTATTCATAGCCTCTCTGGCGGGCCTGTTCCGCCAGTTGTTCTAAGCTTAGGCTGCCGTCGCTCCAGTTGGAATGGACGTGAAGGTCGCCTTTGATGTCTTCGGCCGCGATTAACTGCGGGAGGCGGCCCTCTTGGGCTGCCTCAATTTCGCCCCGGTCTTCTCTGAGCTCCGGAGGAATCCACGGAAGGCCGAGGGCTTTATATACTCCCGCCTCCTCCTGGCCCGCGATTTTCTTCTCCCCGCGAAAAACGCCGTATTCAGAAATTTTCAGTCCTAATTCTCGGGCTAAGCTTCGCAAGCGAATATTGTGGGCTTTAGAACCCGTGAAGTACTGGAGGGCGGCGCCATATTCTGAGGCCTCGACGATTCTTAAGTCTACCTGACGTTCGCCGGATTCAGTCTGCAAAAGAATCGAGCCCTTAGTGGAACCCTCAGCCAGCACCCGACTGACCGCTGGATGATGGGTAAAATGACGAATAATGGTGGCGCCATCTTTGCCCGTGGCTAAGATGTCAATATCGCCAACAGTTTCTTTCATCCGGCGAAGTGAGCCGGCTGGCGCCATCTGTTTTATCCCGGGAGCTTTTTTGAGATGGTCGAGGACAGCCTCAACAATCGAGAGCGCCTCGTAAAGGGAAATCCTTTCCTGCGCCTTTTCGAAGGTTTCAATGCCTTTCAGGATGTTTTCCACTCGCTTGGCCCCTAATCCGGGAAGCTCACTCAGGGAGCCATCGCGGATTACTCTCTTTAAGTCCGCCAAATTTTGGACCCCCAGTTCTTTGTTGGCTAAGTGGATTGTTTTAGGCCCTAAGCCGGGAATTTCGAGCAACGTGAGGAGGCTGAGGGGAATTCCAGAAAGGGCTTCCTCGTACTTTTGCATCCGGCCAGTGGTAAGATATTCTTCTATCTTGGCCGCCAAGCCTGAGCCGATTCCAGGAATGTTTTGAAGTTTTTTTTCCCGGGTCAGAGTTTCGATATCCTCTGGCAATTCTTCTAAGACGCGGGCGGCTTTACGATAGGCCTGGACTTTAAAAGCCATTTCCCCCTTGATTTCCAGGGCATCAGCGATGCGGTTGAAGACCGAAGCCAATTCTTTGTTTTTGCTCATCGAGGCTCAGCGGGCTCTTATTAACCTCAGTTTACGCAGGTTTTTCTGGTTTATTTTATCCTCCAAGCTCAGAACCATCTGGTTTTCGCCCCGCCTAAGAGGAACTACCCAGGAATCAATGATGCTTTCGTTTTGGCGAAATTTCTGCTTGACCGCTTCTAAGCTGAGCGTGTCGCCGTATTCTCTCTCCAAACGAAAAACTTCTCGGCTTTGGCTCAACCTGATTTCCACGGAAAAACGCAAAGAGTAGCGCCAGAGTTTATCGCTGGGGGCAAAGGTAATACCTCTAAAGGGAATGCTTACGGTGAAAGAAGCTGCAGGGTGGCCTTGTTCATCATGGTCTATTTTATCTAAGGAGATAAAAAAATCAGGAAGACCTGGAACGGGAAAGTCAGTAGTGTTCTCAGTGACTTCTGCCACTCGCTGATAATAAAGAATATTCGGGTCAAAGCTGTAATAAGAAATCATGGACATGGGCCTAACGGTTATATCCGAGGTTAGTTTATAATCCTTGGTTCCTTCGGTGGCCACAAAGATTAAGCGGAGAGGCCCGGAAAAATAATCCGGGTACTGGTTATAAACCCAAATTTCACTCGGTCTTTCGTTAACTGTCCCTTCTTCCAGGAGGTTGGAGCTGAGTTCCCGTCTTGTTTGGCCAAATTCGGTGGGTGTGTCGCCCATCGTTTTTTTAATGACGTCAGTTGGAGGCCCCAGGAGAATATAAATTCGGCCGCGGTCTGTTTTCCAGCCCGGAATTCCGGCCCGAAAAGCTTTATCAGCGATGGCCATCCGGGTGTAATAGGCCTGGCGGAATTCGTTGGCCTCGGTCTCAGGGTCGGGGTCACGGCGGCGCCAGAATTCTTCGACGAATTTTCCCCGGTCTTCAGGCGGAATTTCCCGAAAAATTCTTTCTTCTTGGGGAGTAATGATATAGCTTATCTGTTCCAGGAAGCGAAGGGCCGGAGCATCAAGGGGAGGCGTGGCGAGAGGGGGCGGAGCACAGGAAAAGGCGAGAAAGAGTGCCAGACTTAACAAGAATAATCTGGGCCCTCGTTTCCCCGGCGAAAATAATTTCTTCATTGATTTTAATCTCTTATCTTTCATTATAACCCCTTTTTCTTATTTTTACTCATTTGTCTTTCCGCTGCAAGTCAAATCCGTTAAACCTGGGCTTCATAAAAGGAGTTTTTGGAATCAAATTCATTCTTGGCTTTTGGCCGCTTTATTCATTAGCCAGCTCCATTTAGAGGCAAATCTCCTGTATCAGAGAGTTCAGGACATTAAGAAAGAGTTGGCCAAAAAAGTTGCCTATTACCTCTTAAGGAAGAACCAAGGGGACGTTGACATTTCAGCCGTCGTGTAGGATATTCTGGAAGGCAGGGAGGACGGATGAAAGTTTTGCTGGCTGGTTATAATCTTGATACCACTGTCATCGAGGCCTTGGCTGAGAACAGCCCGCCACGACTTGACCTGACGCCAGAGACGCTTTCCGCGGCTTATGCCCGCATTTCTCGCGATCCCCGACCTGTTGACGAGCTCAGAGCCGAAGCCCGAAACGAGGTCGAAAGAGCCCGGCGCTCTAACCAGACTATTATCTTCAAAATGGGGCATCATTCGGTGGCCGAGCACGCCGTATTTAATTTTGACCTGATTGGCCTCAGCCGTTTGGCCATCGAGGCGGTCGAGCATTTCCGGCTTGCTTCCTACACTGAGAAGTCGCAGCGTTATGTCAAATTGGGCGGAGAAGTAGTTGTCCCCGAGGAAATTAAAGAAGCCGGAAAAGAAGATGAATTTTTCTACTTGGCGCGGCGACAACATGAACTTTATCAATTCCTTTATGAAAGATTGCGGCCCTATTTTCTTAACCAATATAAGGACGTAGCCGCCAACCCTAAAAACCAAATCATTCTCGACAATTGGGCCAAGGAAGATGCCCGCTACGTCCTTAGCTTGGCCACTCAGAGTCAATTGGGTATGACGGTCAACGCCCGCACCCTCGAGCTGATGATTCGGCGGTTTACGGCGGCCAAGTTAAAGGAGTTAAGAAACCTGGGAAAAGCCCTTTATGAGTTAGCCAGCCAGGTGGCGCCGTCGCTGCTTCTTTTTACGGCGGCCAGTCCCTACGAGGCCTTAACTTATGACGACTTAACCCGAGAGGTCCGGGCTTTGAAGGCCAGAAAAAAATTGCCCAAGGGCAATGCTCGGCCGAAGCCCGTCCTGCTCCTCAATTTTCCCCAGCAAGGCGACGATTATTTGCTGACCTCATTGGTCTACCGGGTATCCGGGCTCTCCTTTGCGGCCAGCAAAAAATTGGTGGCCGCAATGACCACTAAAGAGAAGCGGCAGCTTTTTCGGGCGAGCTTCCGTCATCTGGAGTTTTATGACCGCCTGCTCCGGGAGTTCGAGCACGTTGACCTCACTTTTGAACTCATGGTTTCTGCTTCCTGTTTTGCTCAGCTCAAGAGACATCGGATGGCCACTCTGACCCCGCAGCCCTACGACCCGTCCTTGGGGGTAACGATTCCGCCCTCAATCAAGAAAATCAGGGCCACCCGGGAGTTTTTGGCCATCATGAAGCAGGCTGAATCTCTTTATCGCCAGCTTCAACCTTCCTTAGGCGAAGCTGCCGCCTACGTTCTTACCAATGCCCACCGTCGCCGGGTACTTTTTAAAGCCAATGTCCGCGAGCTATATCATGTTTCCCGGCTCCGGGAAGATTTATCGGCTCAGTGGGATATTAGAAAAGTTGCGGGGCAAATTACCTGTTTAGCTAAAAAAGCCATGCCTCTGAGTTTTTGTCTGGCAGGCGGGAAGGATGCCTTCCCTAAGCTCTATCGCCGCCTTTTCGGCGCTGAACCTCCGACTAAGCCACCAGAATTATTTAAACCGCTTTCTCAGGGAGGTTGAGGGGCAAAATCAAGAGTTAATTCTCTGGGCGACAAAAAAACGAAAAATTTGGCTTTTTTCCACCTGCCAAGCATAGGGGGAGGGCCAAATTAATCCGAACAACGCAGGCGGAAAAATTTCTTCTTACCCAGCCTGATAATATGTTCTTTAGTTTGCGAAAAATCGACCATCAAGGCCAGGTCGTCGACTCTTGTGCCGTCAAGGTCCACCCCTCCCTGACGGATTAATCTTTTAGCCTCAGCCCGCGACGGCAGAAGACCGGTTTTGGCTATTAAATCGATTATATTTATAGAATTAGTAGGTTTACCTTCGGGTGTTTTTTCCGCCAAGGAAATGATGATTTCCGTCATTTCCTGGGGCATTTCTTTGTGCCGAAAAACCCGGTCGAATTCTTCCGCGGCTCGCCGGGCTTCTTCCACCCCCCAGAAATCCTTGACGATGAGCCCGGCTAAACGCGCTTTAAGGTCGCGGGGGTTGACCTGTCCGGCCGCGGCCTCTTTTTTCCAGGCTTCGAGTTGGTCTATCTTAATATCGGTTAAGAGTTCATAATAGCGGAACATGAGCTCGTCGGAGATAGACATGATTTTGCCGAAGATTTCCCCTGGCGGCTCAGTTATGCCCACATAATTCCCAAGGGATTTACTCATTTTTTCTACCCCGTCTAAACCTTCCAGAAGGGGCAGGGTAATCACGACCTGAGGTTCCTGGCCAAATTCTCGCTGGATATCCCGGCCGACCAATAGGTTGAATTTCTGGTCAGTTCCCCCCAACTCCACGTCAGCTCGCAGGGCCACCGAATCATAGGCCTGCATTAAAGGATAAAGAATTTCGTGGACTGAAATGGGTGTTCCCTCTTTTAACCGCCCCGCAAAGTCATCTCTTTCTAATAAGCGGGCGACAGTATATTTGGCGGTTAAATTAATAATCTCAAAGCTGGTAAGCGTCCCCAACCAGCGAGAATTGAAATCGACAACAGTCTTAGCGGGGTCCAAGATTTTAAAAATCTGCTGGCGGTAAGTTTCGGCATTGCGGTTAATATCCTCCCTGGTCATTGGTGGCCGGGTGGCCGAACGACCGGTGGGGTCGCCGATGAGGCCAGTAAAATCGCCGATCAAGAAAATAACTTCATGGCCCAAATCCTGGAAGTGTTTCATCTTTCTTAAAAGAACGGTGTGGCCAAGATGGATATCAGGAGCTGTCGGGTCAAACCCCGCTTTAACCCGAAGCGGTTGGTGCTGGCGAAGTGACCGCTCCAACCGGTTAAGAAGTTCCTCTTCCTGGATGATTTCGACCGTGCCTTTCTTGAGATAATCAAAATGTTCCTTGGCCAGCAGTTTGAGGTCATTGGAGTTCATTTTCTCTCTCCTCATCCCTATGAAAATAGCTCAAAAGGGGAGAAAAGGGCCCGCCTTAAAAATTAAGAATCGAGAACAAAAACTCGCCGGCCTCGCACTTCGAGTTTCCCTTCGAAAAAGAGCCGCACGGCCTCGGGGTAAATTCGGTGTTCTTCTTTCAGAATCCTCTCAGCCAGAGTATCTTCGGTATCATCTTGAAGTACAGGGACAACTGCCTGGAGGATGATCGGTCCCATGTCGACCTGCTCGGAGACAAAATGAACTGTAGCCCCGGAGTATTTAACGCCCCACTCGAGAGCTTGTTTCTGCGCCTCCAACCCCGGAAAGGACGGAAGGAGGGCAGGGTGAATGTTCACGATGCGATGGCGGAAGGCCTGGCAAAGAACTGGCGTAAGAATCCTCATGTAACCGGCCAAGCAGATTAGGTCGACCTCTCTTTTGAGCAATTCCTTGAGGATTTCGCGGTCATACTCCTCTCGATTGGGAAAAAGTTTGGGGTTAAGAATCAGGGTTTCCAAACCCCTTTCTCGTGCTATGGCTATGCCTGGGGCCTCAGCGCGGTTGCTGAAAACAAGGATGATGTCAGCGTTAATTCGACCTTCGAGGATAGCGTCATGGATCGCCCGAAAATTGGAGCCTCGGCCAGAAAGAAAAACAGCAATACGACCCCTTTTCTTGGGACTGCGGAAAATTTCTTCAGCCATGTTTTCTCCACCCAGAAAGGGTTAAAATTTGGCAGTTATGCCTATTTTAGCTGAAAACCCGCTGAAATCAACGACCGCCCGCTGCTTAGAACGTATTAATTGCGGGTCAGGCTCAGTGGTAAGGATAACCACTCGGGGTTGCCAAAAATCAAACTGGGGAAGATATTCCTCGTAGTACTCAAGCGGGCCTTGAGCCCCAGCTTTGTTCCTCCCTTCAAAGGCTGTCATCCTGACCAATCGGTAGCTAAATTCAATAAAAAAGCCCATCGAAGCTTCCGGCTGAAAATGAAGCCCGCCTCCGGCCTGAAGCAGAGGCGAAGTAGCGGTGGCGTTTTGATAGGTGGGGTAGACATACTTCAAGTCAACCTGGCGACGGTTTGCCTCCCGGTCAATGTAACGGCCAAAAAGGAGCCCGCCTCCTGCCTTAAGATAGAGGCGCAGGTTGGCGTTAAGCGGATGAAAATAGAATAAACTTAAAGAAAAAGGAATGGCGCTGGCCTTCGTTGGCCGAGAATAGACGTAGGTTTCAGCTTCTTTTTTGACAACCTGAGAAGTATCTTTTTCGCTGAGCTCAAAATGAACGAACCCAGAGCTTAAAGAAAAGGCGAATCTCGAGCTTAAGCGGACGAGGACTCCCAATTCAGTCTCTATTCCGTTTTTAAGCTGCGCTCTTGAACCCTGGTTGATTTCCCATCCGGCGAGGGAGGCCTCGCGGTTAATTTTTTCCGCCCAGCCTTCTAAACTTCGATTGACGAGGTTGAAAGAAGAATTGCTGAAACCTCCAGCCAGGATAAAGGAAACCTCGACGCCCCTTAACCGGAAAGGAAGAAGCAAAAAAAGAAAAGAGAGGGAAAGGGTTAATGTTAGTTGCCCCCTTTTTCTCCTCAATTTTTAAACCACCTTAGCCAATCGCCATGGCTTTATTTAGCGATTCTTTCCAGGCGAGATAAGCCTCAGATAAAGGGATGTCGACCAGGAGGCTCCCGTGATGGTAAATGCGGAGATAGTCTCCCTTCACCCTTCCTAAAACCTTAAGAGGCACAGCCATTTCTTGAGCCAAGGCTTCCAGGGCTTCGAAATTTTCTTCTTTAAAACTGAGGACCATTCTTGATTGGCATTCGCCAAAGAGGAGAGCGTCGGGTCGGAGGGAGTCGTTGAGCTTCACTTCAAAACCCAATTTCTGCGGGCTGAGGAAGGAGCTTTCGGCCAAAGCGATGGCCAGCCCGCCCTCAGAAGTATCATGAACCGAACTCAGCCATCCTTTTTTGATGGCTTCCCGCACAAAAAAGTGCAGCCGCTTTTCTGCTCCCAGGTCAATTTCAGGAGGCATTCCTTTTTCTAACCCGAACCTCAGTTGTAAATATAAGCTGCCCCCCAACTCTTCTTTGTTTTCCCCGGCCAGCGCCACCAGCTCTCCTTCTTCCTGGAAACCAGGCTGGCATAGATAATCAAGGCTTTCAATCAAACCGACTGCTCCGATGACGGGGGTGGGATAAATCGGTCTTCCTTCGGTTTCATTATAAAAGCTCACATTTCCCCCTGTTACTGGAACCTCAAAAAAGCGGCAAGCCTCAGCCATACCGGCCACCACTTCTGCAAATTGCCACATGATTTCCGGCTTTTCGGGGTTGCCGAAGTTAAGGCAGTTGGTTATACCTAAGGGTGTTGCCCCCACACAAGCCAGGTTGCGAAGCGCTTCCGCCACGGCAATTTTCCCCCCCTGCCTGGGGTTAAGATAACAATAAAGGCCGTTGCCGTCGAGGGTCATGGCCAAAAGCTTCTTGGAACCTTTTAGCCTCAGGACAGCGGCATCAGCGCCAGGAAGAAGGACAGTGTTTGTTTGGACCATATGGTCATATTGCCGGAAAATCCACTCCTTGTTAGCAATATTGGGGTGGGTCAGCAAAGTTAAGAAAGTATGGTTAAAATCCTGCCTCCAATCTAAGGCCTCTATGTCCAGCTTATTTAAGGCAGGGAGGGTCGGAGGTTTTTCTCGAGCTCGGTCATAAACAGGACAGAGGTCAACCACCGCGGAAACCGGGACATCTACTACCTTTTCTCCTTTAAAAATAACTTCCAAATGACCGCTTTTGGTTATCTCTCCGATAACGATAGCATCCAGGTCCCACTTGGCAAACACCTCGATAACCTCAGCCACCTTTTCTGGCCTGGCTATAATCAACATCCTTTCCTGAGACTCGGAGAGCATGATTTCGTAGGGAGTCATATCCAGCTCGCGCTGCGGAACGAGGTCCAGGTTAACCCTTATGCCCGTGCCGGATTTGGCGGCAATCTCGGTCGTGGAACAAGTGAGGCCAGCCGCGCCCATGTCTTGGATGCCCACGATCAGCCCCTTTTCCATCACTTCTAAGCAGGCTTCGAGGAGAAGCTTTTCTTTAAAGGGGTCACCGACCTGAACATTGGGTCTTTTATGCTCTGTCTCCCGGCCGAATTCAGCCGAGGCCATGGTGGCGCCATGAATACCGTCTCGACCAGTCTTTGCGCCGACATAGATGACGGCATTGCCTGGAGAACCAGCTCGGGCGTAGAAAATTTTTTCTTTCCTGGCTAGCCCTAAGCAAAAAACATTAACTAAGGGATTGAGGCTATAACAAGGATGAAATATTGCCTCTCCACCAACTGTGGGCACTCCGACGGAATTCCCGTAGGAAGATATACCCGAGACGACGCCTTCCATTATGGCTTTATTTTTGGGGTCAGAGAGAGGCCCGAAGCGAAGAGAGTCAAGAAGGGCCACCGGCCTGGCACCCATAGTAAAAATGTCTCTCAGAATGCCGCCCACGCCCGTAGCGGCGCCCTGAAAAGGCTCGATAAAGGAGGGATGGTTGTGGGATTCGATTTTAAAAACCACCGCCCAGCCCTCATCTATATCGACTATCCCGGCATTCTCTCCAGGTCCTTGAATTACTCGCGGACCAGTGGTGGGCAAATTCCTTAAATGAATTTTTGAGCTCTTATAACTGCAATGCTCTGACCACATCAGAGAAAAGATGCCCAATTCAGTCAGGTTTGGCTCTCGACCGATGAGAGCGGTAATTCGGCCATATTCTTCGAACGTTAAATTATGGTCTTTGAGCACCGACTCTGAGATTGCCTTCATTTTTATATCCTAATTAGTAAAGAGTATCTCAGAAACCAACAGGGCCTTACCTTAGCTAAAATATACTAAAAAACCATTCTTTATTCTTATTTCCTTGCCAAACAGGAAAGGGACGAGGGCTCTCTTTACCTGAAAGTTGGTTATTCGGGGCGACATTTCAGCCAGCCTCATTTTCTTTGCCAGGAGTCGAGAATTGATTTCAAGATGACCAAGCCGTCCGAGCTGTTTAACTGCCGCTCCGAGGCTCTTTCGGGGTGAGGCATTAAACCTAAGACATTACCCCCCTCGTTCGAAATGCCAGCGATATTTTCGAGCGAGCCGTTGACATTGGCCTCTTCGTTGATTTCCCCTGACTCGGTGCAATAACGAAAGATAATTTGTTTCTTTGTTTTCAGCCGTTCTAACGTCTCGGCCGGTGCATAATAATTGCCGTCGAAATGAGCTATGGGGATTTTTAAGATTTGCCCGGCTTTTGCTCGGGAGGTAAAAGGCGTCTGGTGGTTTTCGACTCTAACCCAGACGTGCTGGCAAAGGAATTTTAGGTTTTTATTCCGCAACATTGCGCCCTCGAGAAGCCCAACTTCCAGAAGAATCTGGAAGCCGTTACAGATGCCAAGGACTAACCCGCCTTTTTGAGCGAACTCTACAATTTCTTGCATCAAGGGGGAAAACCTTGCAATGGCTCCCGAGCGAAGATAATCGCCGTAGGAAAAACCTCCAGGGAGAACGACACAATTAACTCCCTGAAGGTCGTGGTCTTTATGCCAGAGGAAGACAGTAGGCTGACCTAAAACTTCTTTGAGGACATAAAAAGTATCATAGTCACAATTAGACCCCGGGAAAATAACCACTCCAAACTTCATCTTTGTAGTCAGGCCTCTTCGAGAAAATCCCAAGAGAAGCTCTCGATGATGGGGTTGGCTAACACCCGGTCGGCAATTTCCGGAATAAGGCGAGTAGCACTCTGCCGGTCAAGGCCTTCTAATTCCAGCTCAAATACTTTGCCCTGGCGAACGTCTTTGACTTGGTGATAACCAAGAACATGCAGCGCGTGACGGACTGTTTGTCCCTGAGGGTCAAGAACACCGTTCTTTAAGTTCACCAAAATTCTAACCTTCATCGCCCAAAACCCTTTCAAAAATAAAATCGACTTTCTCTAAATAGGGTTCGAGCCGGAAACAATCATCGATTTCTTGGAGAGAAAGCCACTCCCTGATTCTTTTTTCCTCCAGGACAAGCTCTTTAAAGGGGATTTTTGCTTCCAAGGAGCGAAGGCTGAGAGTCTGGACAATTTCATAGGCTTCTTCTCGGCTCAGGCCTTTTTCCGTTAAGGCAAGCAAAACGGCTTGAGAAAAAACCAAACCCTGGGTCAGAAAAACATCCTGAGCCATTTTATCTTCATGGACATTCCAGTGGCCGATTATGTCGCTGGCCTCAGTCAAAATAAAATCGGTCAGAGTGAAAGCGTCCGGAAAAATGACTCGTTCGGCTGAGGAATGAGAAATATCTCTTTCATGCCAGAGAGGTATGTTTTCTAGCGCCGCCAGGAGATAAGACCGAATTACCCGAGCTAAGCCAGAGATTCTTTCCGCCCGGACCGGGTTTTTTTTATGAGGCATGGAAGAGGAGCCCTTCTGGCCCCGGCTGAAGGGTTCTTCTAGTTCTTGGACTTCCGTCCTTTGCAGATGGCGGACTTCCACGGCAAATTTTTCTAAGGAGGTAGCGATGAGAGACAGGACAAAGAGAATTTCAGCGTGACGGTCTCTTTGCAGAACCTGGTTCGAGACCCTGGCGGGAACAAGCCCCAATTTTTCTAAAGCAATCGCCTCGACCCGAGGGTCGAGATGAATATAAGTCCCTACCGACCCTGAAATCCGGCCTACCCGAATCATCTCCCGGGCCTGAGCTATCCGCTGTTCATGCCGGCGGAGCTCTTCATACCAGACCAAAAGTTTGACGCCGAAGGTGATTGGTTCAGCATGAACGCCATGAGTGCGGCCAGGAATAACCGTTTTTTTGTGTTTGATAGCCTGTTCTTTAATTATTTTTTGCAACTCCAGCACTCTTTGCCTGATTAAGTCAACGGATTCCACTAAGAGGAGAGAGAGGGCGGTGTCAACGATATCATAGGAAGTTAAACCAAGGTGGATATAACGGGCCTCCTCGCCTACATACTCGGCAACATTAGTCAAAAAGGCAATGACGTCATGCTTGACAACTTTTTCAATCTCTTCGATGCGCTCGACAGAAAAGGCGGCCTTTTCCTTTATTATTTGGAGCGAACGGACTGGAATTTTCCCCAATTCTGCCCACGCCTCGCAGACCGCCAACTCTACATCCAGCCAGTGTCGGAACTTGTTCTCTTCAGACCAAATTTTGGCCATCTGGGGGTGAGAATAACGCTTAATCATCTTTCTCCTTGGGGAAGCCCCATGATAACAGGACGGTCCCAGCATGTCAACGAACTTCTTCTTTCAGGTTAAGACATGGTATTCAGGCTAAAGATAGAATATGGGAGCGGCGAAAGCAGGCAGAAATTTTGTGCTCTTAAAGTGGAAACGCGGGCTTAATTTGATGAATTTATATATCATGAGGTAAAAATAAAACTAAGGATTTAGCCGACTTTGGTGTCTAATATAAAGAGCCGAGGGATGAATGAGCTTAGTGACGAACAGCTGGTGGCGGAGGCCAAAAATGGTTGCCTGGAAGCTTTTTCTTACCTGGTGGAGCGCCACCAGAATAAGATTTATCAAGCGGTTCGCCGGTTTGTTTCTAACCATGAAGACGCGGCCGATTTAACCCAGGAGACGTGGATGTGTGCTTTCCGTTCGCTCCGGTCTTTTCGGGGTGAGGCCTCTTTTTCTACCTGGCTCTACCGGATTGCCATAAATTTGACCTTGAATCATCTGAAGAGTCAGAAGAAACAGAAAAAAGAAAGCTTAGAAGAGAAAAAACAACGAATCGAGGTTGGCTCTAAACAAGGTTTATCGAGCTTTGCAGCCACTGAAGATTTTGAATTGAGGGAGAAGGTCGAATCTGCCCTCACCAATATCCCTTTGTCATATCGCAGCGCCTTTATTCTGGTGGCTCTGGAGGGCATGAGTCATCGCCAGGCAGCCAGTATCCTGGGTTGCTCTGAAAATACTGTTTCTTGGAGGATGCATAAGGCACGGCGGTGGCTGCAGAAAAACCTGGCTCCTTATCTCCTGAGGTAAAAAATGTCCTGCTTAAGATTTAGAAAATTAATTTCTGACCAATTAGACGGAAAAATAGACCCCAGGAAAGAGGCTAAGCTCAAAGAGCATCTTTCCTCTTGTTCTGCCTGTCGCGATTACCAGGAAAAATTAAGAATGATTCAATCGGTTGTGGCTTCTTTGCCCTTACCCAAGCCCTCGGTTAATTATTGGCAAGAATCAATCGCCAGAATTAAGCGGCGATTAGAAGAAGAGCAGGAAAAAGAGCCGCTCAGAGAGAAAGGGTTAATTTTCTGGTTGAGGCGAAGACCCTGGGTCGTGGCCTTGCCGGTCTTTTTGGCCTCAGCGGCTTTCCTCTGGCATCTATTTTTTGAGATAAAAGAAAAAGTGCCCGCTGTCGAATACATGGCGTCTCCGGAGAGTCTTCCGGCTTGGCTTGACCAGATGGAGCTCGACCCCTCAGATTTTCAAGCGTTTAACGAGCTAATCGAGGCGCAGATAGAAGATTTAGCTTGGGAAGAAATGGCTGATGTTCCCGTCTGGGAGGACCACTGGTTATCCTTAGAAAGTCTTTCAGATGAAGAAATCGAACTCATGCTGAAAGAGCTGGAGGGAGCGGAGCTTCGAGACGAATGGTAAAGGAGGGAAAAAATGAGAATATCAATAGGCATATTTAATCCAAGAATCTTCAGGCTAACTTTTTCGGGAAGGGTGATATCCGGCCTCTTCTTGGGCGCCTTCTTGCTTTCGGATTTATTCGCTTTTCCCGGGTGGGGGAAAGGCAAATGTTTGTTGACGGACGATACCGTGGGTGCAGTCCAGGATGTGCCGACCCGGGAAAGGCTGCAGCAGCAGATGCGAGAGAATATCCTGACTCTCCGTCTGCTGAGGATGACTCGGGCGCTTGACCTGACAGAAGGGCAGGCAGCGAAGATTTTCCCCGTGGCTAATAAAGTGGAAAGAGAAAAAACGCAGCTTAACCGTCAATTGGCTCTGGAAATTAGAGAGCTTCGTTCTCTCTTGGCCATCGCCTCGCCTGAAGAAGCCAAAATCAAAGAAAAAATTCAGAAGATCAATGAATTAAAAGAGGCGATTCGAGCTAAAGAGGCCGAATTTGAGGCCTTTCTGGTTGATAACCTGACTGTCATCCAAAGGGGCCGTTATGTCCTTTTTAATTTTGATTTCGCCCAATTTCTGGGTCAAAATTTAGAAAAAGTCAGGGCGATGCAGCGAAATAAGCCCCAGCCCATAAAAAAATCGCCTTAAAAATTAGCCCGCTTCACTTGACAAGAAAGCCCGATTCGGGTAGGATTGGAGAGTAAAATTTTATTTTGTTTTCTAAAAAGGAAAAAAACGGCTTTCTCATTATTTACCCGCGTAAATGAGCCTAAGAGAGGAAATTATTTGGCCAAAAATGGCTGCCAGCGTAGCTCAGTTGGTAGAGCAGCTGATTTGTAATCAGCGGGTCGGGGGTTCGAATCCCTTCGCTGGCTTAGCGTTGAGGTGTGTTTGCCAATGATCAATGGGCAGGTACCAAAGTGGCCAAATGGGGCGGGCTGTAAACCCGCTGCGGAAACGCTTCGGAGGTTCGAATCCTTCCCTGCCCACTTGAGCGGGAATAGCTCAGCGGTAGAGCATCGGCCTTCCAAGCCGTTGGTCGCGGGTTCGAATCCCGTTTCCCGCTCTCTGCTGAGTTTAAAAGCCCACGTAGCTCAGTCGGTAGAGCACATCCTTGGTAAGGATGGGGTCACCAGTTCAAGTCTGGTCGTGGGCTTGATATAAAATCGCGCAAGCGGCATTAACCCATCTCTTTTGAGAGGAGGAAGGTGAAATGGCGAAGCCGAGATTTGAGAGGCGGAAGCCTCATGTGAATGTAGGGACGATAGGGCATATAGACCATGGGAAGACGCTGTTGACATCGGCGATAACGAGGGTTTTAT
>Ga0209102_1000191_pt1 | contig 42507 bp, 31 predicted proteins | sample ConPoolayeHmetaG_FD_185483 | JGI IMG/M metagenome (GOLD analysis project Ga0209102, IMG submission 185483) | Hot spring microbial mat communities from California, USA to study Microbial Dark Matter (Phase II) - Cone Pool mat layer H metaG... ...
GCGCGATGGGCCGTGAGGGTGGGATTGCCGTTGGCGGAGGCGTTGGTCTTGCGGGAGGTACAGCCGGGCCCAACTTCGGTGCCGCACCCGGCAAAGCGCGTGCAGGCTCCACCGGGCGTGGAGGCGCAGGCCTTCTCCCGGGCAGCTCGGACGGCCGCGGCACGAACGGCCTCTCGGGCAGCTTCCTCGCCGGTTTCACCCGAGGCGCACGGGTCGGTTGCCCCCTCATGATCACATAGGAGAGCCCGATCAGGACGATTGCAAGGATGATCTTGACCAGGGCCGGCCAGGGTAGCGGTCCCTTCGGCGGAAGCTCGAACTGGACTTTGTAGGACTCGCTTCCAAGGCCGACCACATGCAGTACGGGGCCGTCCTCGGTATCGACCACCCACCACTGGTCCTCCGCCAGCCTCTGGCCATCAGCCCCTGCGACGAAGAGCACCGTGCGGTTCGTTCCGAGCAGGAACTGCGAGTACGCCCATCCCTGGACCGCGCGGTCTAACCTCAGGACCGCCGTGTAGTTGTTGTCCTTGGAGGGACCCTGCACGACGGAGCCGCCCACGAGCTCCACGGGAAGGCAGCCGCCCTGCGACTTGAGGAAGACCTGCACGTTCCCTTCCTCCTTGGAGCCGATGATCACAGCGTTCTCGCCCGGCGCCCAGACCGGCACGACCTGGGTCGCGCTGTGGCCGAGCATGTCCGTTGAAGTCACCGTGACGATGGAATGGCCCTCGATCTGGCTCAGCGCGGGCATCCAGGTATACTGGGTGGCCTGCAGCGAGATCACGACGGTTTCGTTGAGCCGGATGACGAGTTCCTTTATGCCGCTGGCGTCCTCCGTCAGCACCCTCATGGCGAATCCGGTGCCGATGGGCTTGTCCTTCGTTGGCAGTTCGATCCAGAGGCTCGGCGGCGTGTTGTCGACCTTGATGCCTGCCGTCCTGTCCTGTGCGAGGTTGCCCGAGTTGTCGCTGCAGTTGATGACGAACGTGTAGGAGCCGTCGCGGAGGGTCGTATCGATCACGAAGGAGGCGCCATATACGCCGTCGCCGGCCAGCCCATCGCCGTGCTTGCCGTCATCGAAAAGCTCGAGCGTGAAGTGTACGGTCTCAGCCGAGCTGTTGGAGACCAGCGCGAGTACGGTCCTGTTAACGCCGGAGAGCGGATCGGCGCACGAGACGGTCACCTGGACCACGTCACCCAACTTGACGATGTCCGGCTCGCCCTTGGCGCCCGAAACTGTCGGACTTGTGTTGTCGACGACGAGCGGGCCGAACCTAACGGTCGCCGTGCGCCCCGCGAGGTCGACCACCCTGACCTCGTAGTCGTACCTTCCCTCCGAATCGGGCATCCTCAGGGTTCCCGTCCACGTCTCCTGGGCGCTCTGCACCAGGGAAAGCGTTCCGAAGGACGCGTTGGCCACGCCGAAGTTGTCGGATGCCAGCACAGTGACCTCGACGTACGGTGCCCACTTGGAGGCGAAGGCGCGGTCGGTCGAGATCGAGATGATCCTGGGGTCGGACTTGTCCACGACGATCCATGACGGCTCTTGGACGGAGTTCCCTGCCTCGTCGGTCGCGCTGATCTCGATCGTCTGGTTCCCCTCCGGGATATCGGGGATATTGAATATCGCGCCGAACCGCCCGTCCCCGGCCAGGCCGTCCCGGCTCTGCCCGTCGTCCCTCAGCTCGTAGGCGTGTCCCCTCAGGAGGACGGTTGCCGCGCTGATGCCGGTGAAGTCTGACATCTGCGCGTTGACGATCAGCTCGTCCCCGACCTTCAGGTATCTTCTTGAGACGGTGATGGAAGTGACCTCAACGGGCGTGTTGTCGACCTGAACCACGATCCAGGTGCCGTTCTTCAGCTCGCCGTCCGAGCACACTGCCGTGATATTGTACCATGAGTCCGGATACTCAAACGTCATCCAATTGTACGTGGAGGTGGACGAGACCAGCTTTCCGTTGATTCGTACCTCGTAGGTGAGGGGATCCTTCTCGGCGTCGGTTCCGGATACCGATATGGGCTGAATTCCTCGCACCTTAGATCCTCCGATGGGGGAATCGATCCGCACGGCTGGGGCCGTGTTCGGCGCTCTGTGAACGACCGTATCCGTGAAGATCTTGTCGTAGCCGTCTGACAGCTCGAACTTGACCTCATACTCGGCCCCCAGCTCGCCTATGATCTTGACCCGCTTTGCGATGTAGAAGGAGGTCCATTCGGTTGCGTTGGCCTTCCGGAAGTAGCACATCGGGAAGACCTGGTCGTTGTCCGGGTCGTAGTACGACACCTCGGCGTAGAAGTTGTGGGTGCCTTCCTCGTCTTCTATCGCCAGGGAGAGGAACACGGGGTATCTGTTGGGCACCGTGGCCTGTACGATCGCGCTTGAGTTCTCCCCGCCGTAAGCGTCCCGCACGACGACCCTGAACTCCAGCGTCTGCTTGGGAGCGTAACCGTCCGAGGGGGAGATCGAGCAGGTGGCGACGTTGTTCCGGATGGTCATGTTCGTCTCCCTCCAGACCTGCGTTCCCGACCTCCTGTGCTGGAGAACCGCCGTCATCGCGTCCCCCTCGACATCGAAGAGGTCGGAGGAAATGTCAAGGATATGGCCCGTCCTCTGGAGGTAGGTCGGGGCGGTGGCGGTCGGATCCTTGTTTGGAAGCTTGAGGGTGCTGACGGTGGTGGACGTGAAGGCTCCGTACTGGTCGCTGATCGTCAGCCGGTACTCGATGGCGTCGGCTGGGGTATATCCGTCCTGGACGCTCAGGCTCGTTAGAGCCTGGGAACCGGTGAGGTTCATCACCTTGGCGGTCCAACTTGTGGCTCCCTGGCGCCTGTGCTCCAGCAGGATCTGCACGATGCTGTCCCCGTCTGGATCGGAGGCCGAGGCGTTCAGGAACGCGATGTGCTGGGTTGGGGATGCCGTCAGGGTCAGGTTCACGAGCACCGGCGGGTGGTTGGGGATCTGGTGCGTGTGGATGGTGGAGTTCGTCGATGCGCCGTACTGGTCCCTGACCTGTGCCTTGAACTCAACGGCGTGGATCGGAAGGTAGCCCTGCTGCGTTCCTATCGTCACGATCGCCGACCCCGCTTGCAAGGACATGTTCGTCACCTTCCACGTGGTTGCCCCGAAGGCTCGATGATACAGGGTTGCGGATGCGATCGCATCGCCGTCGCCGTCGGCCACCGGGAACGTGATGGTGAAGGCATGCTGGTTGGATGCATCCACGATCGCGGGCACGCCGATGGTCGGCGCGACGTTTCCGAGCTGGGACGGGTAGATCGAGCTTTCGGACAGCGCTCCGTAGCTGTCCTGCGCGACGACCTTGAACTCTAGCGTCGCCGAGACGGAGATCCCGTCGGAGGGCCCGAGGGTTGCGCCGTATCTTCCTCCCGACAGGGTCATGTTCTTGCTAGAGAAGCCACCGCCCTGTTCCCTGTAGTAGAGCTTGACCAAGGCCAGCCCGTCCCCCTCCGGATCCGTCACGGTGGCACTGACCGAGAGCGTGTGTCCAGCCCCGCCGGCTGACTGGATGTTGGATATCGCGGGGGCCCGGTTGGGGATGACGCCGCTGTTAGTCCCCGAGGTTGCGGTGGTCTTCATGTCGCTCACTATGACCTGGACCTCGACGAGCAGCCCCGGGACGTAGCCGTCGGCGGTGCCAACCGTTGCCGAAGCCGCGCCCTCCGCAACCGTCATGGGCTTGGAGCTCCACCCGGATCCGAAGAGGCGGTGCTGCAGGACGGCCGAAAGGGCATCGCCGTCGGGGTCGCTCACCGCAGCCCAGACCGTAAAGGAGTGGGTCGTGTTGGACGGGATGATGAGGGGCATGCCCACGGTCGGCGGCCTGTTCGTGATGGCCGGAACCGCGTGGGAGGATGTGGAGGTCTGACAAGTCGCTCCCTTGGAGTCCTGGGCAAGAACGTAGAACTCGACCACGGTTCCCACGGGGTAGTCCGTGGAGGATATCGTGGTTGTGTATGTTCCAGGCGCCGTCCCCGACATAGTCCGGGCGGACCAACTACCGGAGCCCTGCTGCCGATGGTAGAGGGTGGCCGTCACCGCGTCGCCGTCGGGATCGGAGATCGTGCTGAAGACCCTAAAGGAGTTCGTACCCTGGATGTCTGAGGCCGAGGGCGTGCTTGCGACGGGGGGGCGGTTATGGATGACCCTGACCTTGATGCTGTCAAACGCCGCATCCTCGCCGTCGGTCGCGTTGCCGAATACCTGATACCAACCCTCGGGCGAGGCCATCGTGTTCCAGACCTTGGTGCTGCCGGGGTAGGTCGTCCGGTTGGCGGGGTTTGACAGGTCCACAAGGGTAATCGAGAAAGTTAACGGGTCGCCATCAGGGTCCGACCCGGATATCGCGATCGTGGTGGGCCCGAGCAGCACCGTGCCGTTTGCCGGGGCATCGACGTGGACCGTGGGCGGGAGGTTTGTTACCGTGACGTTCACGGCGATATTTATCGTGTTGGAGCCCCACTTGACCGCGATGTTCCCGAGTATCTGGCCCTTGGTCGAGGTGTCCGCCTGGGCCCGGAACGCCCGCGACGTGTCGGGCGGGAGAAAGAAGGAGGACGCCCAGTCGTCAAGCACGGTCACCTTCGGGATGGACTCGGTGACGTTGACCTGAACGCCGGCCGTGCCCGTGTTCGCGACGTTGAAGGACTGCACGGTATAGACGTTGCGGGTCACGGCCACCCTCCAGCTGGTCGGGTTAACCTGAATGTTTGGGGCAAGGGTGTCCCTGACCTTCATCGCCACGGGCACGTACAACCGTCCGACAGCCGAGTCGATGACGATGTTGCCCGAGAAGTCGCCCGAGGTGCCCGTGTTGACGTTGGTGACGATGAGTTTCACCGTGCCGGATGCAGGGACGTTAACCGTGAACCCGGAGAGGTTGGACCCGAACTGGATGAAGCTGGGATGGGTGACCGTCGCGCTGACGGGTGACCCGCCCGAGTTGGACAGAAGAAACGTCTTGCTAGGGATCGAGGAACCCTTCTGGACGTAACCATATTCGCCTATCGTCCAGCTCGTCGGGTCGATGGTTAGCTGGGATGCGGCCAGGATGAATGTTGATGTGTCGGAGGCCGCCGAGTAGTAGGCGGTCACGGTGTATGTCCCTAGCGGGGCGTTGACGGGCATCGACAGTGCGGTTGAGAAGTGCCCGGTGGAGTTCGTGGTGGATGCGGTCTGCAGGAACAGGCCGCCGCTGGGATTGTTTACCTGTATGGTCACGATCGCTCCGCCAATTCCGAAAGAGCCGTATGTCAAGTGCCCCTGAATCGGCACGGGGTTGGTCCTGTAGTACGTGGCTCCAGCGGGCTTCGTCAGGGCAATCGAGTATGACTGGGCGGAGGCAGGGCCGGCGCTGGCCAGCACCACCATCGTCACGATCCCCGCAAGGCGCAGGTTTCTCATGGGCCTCAACATCCACCGGGTCTCAGGATCCAACTCCTAGCTTGGCTGCACGAAGAATGTGTGGACGTATGGGGCCGCAAGTATCCTGACGCCCGCTCCCAACTTGTCGTAGGCATAAACCGTCGCGTTGTACTTGGTCTGGCTTCCGATGTTAAGGCCGAGCCACCAGCTGAGCTGTACCGTAGCCTGCGCGCCTCCCGCCAGCGTCAGCTCGGCATGGATGCCGCCGTATCCAGGGGCCGGGGCGCCCGTCACGTCCTCCACGTTGATCACCGTTATGAAAGTCACTGGCACGCTCCACTGGTTCTGGATCACCGCCCTGACGCTCATCACGTCGCCCTCAGTGAAGCTGTCGGTCGGGGTGTAGCTCGTAAGGTTCAGGGCCCGCAGGGTTGTGGCCGAAAGCACCCTCAGCGGGTATTTGACCTCCACGGTCTTCGTGATGACGTTGTTGAGCGTGTTCGCCTCAAGGGTCACATTGACGTTCTGGGCCGCGGCCCTCAGGGTGAAGATGCCTTCCCCGGCAAGGGCGGGGTTGCTCCTGTCCCAGTAGAAGGTCACGTTAACGGCCTGTCCCGGGTTGAGGCTGAAGGTCCTGGGCGTGAGATTGGCGCAGAGTATGCCGTTTATGGTCAGGTTGGCGGTGATGCCTCCCTCCCAGAAGGATCCAAGGTTTTTGAACTCCACCTTCACTGGCGGGTCGTTAACATAGTTGGGGTTGAGCTGGTTGGCGACGTGTATGGCGTATGCCGCTATGTCGTGCAGCGGCTGGGTCACGTTCGCCGTGCAGGTGATGTTCAGCTTGGGCTCATCCGGGTCGTTTGTCGTTATGATCAAGAAGCCAGTCTGGATCCCCTGCGCGGAGGTGTCGAAGTAGGCCCGGAATCCCTTCGAAGTCCCTGGGTTTAGAGAGAAGACTGATGTGTCGTTTAGGGAGATCTTGGCCTGGCCGGAGCATGACCCCGAAAGCGTTGCCTGGCCGACGTTTGTGATTGAGAAGTCCTTGTAGGCGATGCTTCCCATGCTGACGTTTCCATAGCTCCAGTTCCGGTTGCTGAGCGTAAGATCCGGGTTGACGCCGTATGCATCCGACCCGTAGATTCCGGTTCTGAGGAAGTCGTTCTTGTAGGTCACCCACTTCTTCTGCGAAGAAAGCGTGGTTGTGCCGACCTTGTAGAGGCGCGCGGCCGCGGCGGAAGGCGAGGTCATGAAATAGACAACATCAAGGTAACCGTCAGCATCGCAGTCGAAGACGACAGGGGCATTTCCTAGGTTCGCCCAGTCCGACCCCGGAGCCCGGGAGAAGATCTGGCCGCTCCAGTCGAAGACCCTTATCGCATTGTCAACCGCCACAACCTCTGGCCAACCATCGCCGTCCAGATCGGCGATGGCTGGGGTCGCGATCCTGCTCTGCGAAGGCTGCGCAAGCCAGTCCTTCCTGTTGCCGTACCGGTCGATAGCCACGAGTTTCGTCCCGACGCCTGTGACGATGACCTCAAGGTACCCGTCGCGGTTGATGTCGCCGGCCACCAGCGACGCGGCCACGTTCAACCCCGTGGCGACCGTTTTCTTGAGAGATCCGGTTGACCCCGAGAAATAGCACACCCGACCGTCATCCGTGACCTGTGCAACCTCGACCTCACCATCTGCGTCGAAATCACCCATTATGGGTGACTGCTTCCCAGCGGAGGCCGGGAGCGTTGCTTCCCACTTCACGACTCCTGTTGAGCTGATCGCCTTTATCTTTCTCTGAGGGGGCTCAAGCAGCACGATCTCCACCGCTCCGTCATTGTCGACATCCCCTATGACGTGTGGATGGTCATGTGCTTGCGAGGTGGCAGGCTCTAGCGGAACGGTCATGTTCACCGTCCCGTCCTCCGCGTTCAGAACGACCAACTGATCCGTCCCTCCGTTGGCCCAACGGCCGAAGATGACCTCATACTTGCCGTCCCCGTCCAGGTCATAAAGCGACGGGCATCCGACCATGTCGTAGGTGCCGTATGTCTTTGTCCAGACCGCCGTTCCATTCCTGTACATGCACTTGAGCGTGTTGGCGGGGGTGGCCGCGATTATCTCCTTGGCGCCGTCCCCGTCGATGTCAACGGCTATGGAACTCTGCGTCTCGCCCCCGATCGAATGGGCGGCCTGGTCGCGAAGGACCCTTGTGCCTGTCGCGGTGTTGAGAATGTAGTAGGTCACATCGACGGTCACCTGGGGGTCCTGCTCCCACATCATGCGAAAGTCTATCTCCGTGGATCCGACGACCGTGGGGTTCGCCCCAGGGCCTCCCCCGGTTCTAACAACCCACGAGGCAATGATGCTGGGCTCCGTCAGAGCATTTCCGATCATGATTATGCTCGGCGGGAGCAATCCAGCCAGAAACAGGCTGACTACGACCAAAGCTACGAGAGGGGATCTCGACTTCATGCGGTCACTTCCAGTGGAACTTGGAACGGCCAGTTCGGACTGGTGAGGTTTGAGCGAAACCCGAATGACCTATTATATGTTTTGCCGGCTGCGTTGACGCCTGCTCAGTGTCGTCTCTTTTCTTTGCGGCTCGGCCGAGCCTCATCGGCCAAACTTCTTCTACGAGAAATGGGGATCCACCCCTGCCGCGCTCTCAGATCCCCCTACGGCAGACCTTCGCCGCCTGACGTCGGGTGCGATCGAACCCCCGTCTCGGACCACGCGCTTTTCTCGCGGTCTTCGTGGGAAAGCCGTCGAATGCGGGTCGAAATATTTAAATAGACTCTGGGCCCCTTTGACGCCGAACTTTTTTCTAGCCAGAAGAAGCTAAAGGAGGATAAAGTTTGTACAAAAAGGGATTCTCAGTAGCGACTATCGGAATCGTCCTAGCGAGCATGTTTGCAGCGATCCCCACAGCCGTCGCCCAGGTGCCAAGGCCGGCCAACTACATGTTGGTCGAATATGCCTGGCTCAAGGAGGACGGCGCGGGACCCGAGACATGGAAGCAGTACAACAACACGGGTTGGAACAGGCTGAACCTGAGCTTCAGGTTCTCCAAGGTTGACTTCGCCTATGTGGCTAGGAGCGCGGCGACCGCAGACAGTTTCAACGTGACCTTTATCGTGTACCACAACCAGAGCGCCGCGAACGGGTTCAACAAGACGGGCCACCTCTTCCCCGGTTCCACCCCGGTCTACACCATCACCATGCCAGCGACCACCACCCAGACGGCGGGTCTCTACACCTACCACCTGTTCATCACGGTCTACGACCCAGCGGGAGTGCCAGGGATATACCAGCTTAGGATCAACGAGACCGGCCCGGGATCGGGCTCATCCTGGACGAGCCCTGCGGGCAACCCGAACGTCCAGTGGATGTTCTTCTTCGTTCCAACCGTTTCCCCAGCGATAACCGTCACGGACCAGCTTGGCAGGCCCCAGCCGTTCTACCTGGATGGCCCGTCGCCGTCGACCAAGTTTAACGCCACCATGGTGATCGCGCCTCCGGGCAACAACACCGGCGCCACGACGGCAACGGTGAAGTGGTTCAACCCGGCCGGCGTCCAGATCGGTTCGACCAAGACGGTGCCCATCTATTACGTCGGTGCTGGCAAGTGGGCCGCGCAGAACGTCATCAATGCGAACACCAGCGCGTTCCCGTTCAACGCTTCCTACCCCTACAGCGTGCAGATAACCATGGGCTACTTCATCCAGGCCGGGACCTTCTACGTGCTTTCGACGCAGTGGGTCCAGGTGAGCATTGACGTGACGCCGGTCAAGGGCCAGTGGTTTGACCCAAGCAGCTTCCAGGTTACCTTCACGGCGCAGATCAACACCGGGATGTCGTACAACCCGTACCAGAGCGTGTGGAACATCTCTCTACAGTTCTGGGACAAGGTCCACTACTTCTCGGGCGGCGTCCCAGTGTGGAGACGTGGAGGTGTCCTAGCCAACCTCAGCTGGAACATCACCGGCTACCCGGTGATCCCAGGGAGCAGCTACACCTACACCTACACCAAGATGATACCAGCGAGATGGATCGACAACAGCACTGACAGGTTGAGCGAGTTCTTCGGCGACTACGAGATCAGGTCGGTCCCGATGGCCCAGTTCCCGGCGGTGACTGCAAAGAAGGCCTTCTACGTGGATGACCCCATCGAGGGATATACCTCGAGGGTGAAGGCATCGACCACGAAGGTGGGCATCTTCGAGCAGAAGCCTGCAACGATCTGGGCGAACGTGGAGTTCGACCCGACCTACCTGAGGAGCCGTGTGAACAGCAACGCGGCCTACACGAACAAGAAGACCAACATCACCTGGTACTACCCGACGCCGCCTACGCTGCTCAAGCCGCCTGGTAACTACCAGACGACGATGACGCAGGATGCGGGCTGGCCGTCGAGCCAGTACTGGGCCTTCAGCGATGCGAAGATCAACGCCACCCGGCCGATCGGGACGTACTACATAATCGTTAACGCAACCACCAACAACAACTACGTGGTCAGGGAGCTGATCACTTACAGCGTGGTCTACAGGGCGCTCTACCTGGAGATCTGGCCCAAGTGGCCGGTGTATCAGCCGTGCATGAAGAAGACCATCATCGGGAAGACCTACTACCTCGACGAGTACGACAACGAGGTCCCCGTTGACTGGGGCTTCTACATCTACCAGCTGGTCGACCCCAACGGCGTGGTCTACAGCGAGCCAACCGAAAGCTTGGGCGGGTACGTCCAGGCCTTCGGCACGCTATGGTTCGACGAGTGGGCTCCATTCCCGTGGACCTACACAAAGAAGATCGCTCCGAGCACCCAGGCCCTCGGCGCCATCGTCGATGACTTGCCATCGGACGCCGAACCGGGAACTTGGACGGTCTACGCCATGGCCTTGAACACTAGCTGGAAGAGCACGGGAGTCCAGACCATAGAGCCGTACAGCTACCAGGGACCGGCGACATGCACCTTCGTGGTGAGTGGCGAGGACGTCCACTTCATGATCGACGACATCCTAGCGGCGATCGATGAGACGAGCAGCGTGACATGGGACAAGCTTGCCGAGGTGATGACCAAGTTGGACAGCATCTCGAGCCAGATAACCAGCTTGAAGGACACCGAGATCAAGTCGATCATAACCAAGGTCGACGCGGTCATGTCCAAGCTGACCAGCATGGACACCAGCATCACCGCCAAGCTGTCCTCGATCGAGGAATACTCCCGTGAGATAAGGGCGCTGACCTCGAGGATCGACAGGTGGCGCACGGACCTAGCGACGATGTTGACGGACAACTTCGCCAAGGTGATCGCCGAGGTGAAGGCGGTCAACAACAACATCAACAGCAAGTGGACTGAGCTCGGCGGGCTGTGGGACGTCACCTTCTGGAGGACGTCCAGAGACCCCAGGTCCCTCGCCTGGAGGATCGAGAACGCCAAGGGCGAGGTCCTGACCCAGCTGACGAACACGCTGAACACGATGATCGCGAAGATGGACACGGTGAACGCTGGTCTGGCAGAGAGGCTGACCAACATCCTGAACTCGATCGCGTCCGAGGCGGGAGGCCTTGATGCGTCGGTCAGGGCGACCATCACGCAGAACATCAACTACGCCATCTCAAGCATTAGGGAGAAGGTTGATCAGAGCACTGCCACGACGGGCACCAAGATCGCGGACGCGGCCAACGGGCTGCATGCCAGGTTCGCGGGCGTGATCTCGGAGATCGGGTATGTGAGCGACAAGGTGGACAAGGTCTACGAGAAGGTCGGCGGCGTTGAGTCCAACATAAAGGACAAGGTCGCGTCCGTCGACTCCTCGGTTGGCACCAAGCTCCTTGTGGCGATCATCCTGATCGTGATCGTCCTGATCCTGTGCCTGCTTCCGATCGTCGCTCCAGGGTTCAGAATGAAGGAGTAGAGCCAGCGGAACTCAAACTCAATTTTTTCTTTTTTCTTTTCTCTTCTTTCCTTCTTTTCACTCAGTAGGGTGTATGAGGTTGTTTTTGGTTTTCTGCCTGGCCGAGGCCGGCCCAGTCTTGCTAGAAGATGGGTGAATTCATGCGATGCCCGTGCGCCAGTGAATAGGAAGAACCAAGGTTCCCGGTTCTGGTTCCGAAACCTTCCTGACGCTCACGTCGTCGAAGAAGGATGTTCCGTCCAGATAACCCTCCAGGCCGAACCAGGCCAAGTTCGCCTCGTCAAGGACGGCGGTCTCGGCCACCTGCAGTCCGTCAACGTACATCTTGCACGATGCCGGGCCGACGCTGATCGAGAGCCTGTGCCACCCAGGCGTCCTAGCGATGCTAGTTGCAGCGTAGGAGAGGGGGTAGACGTGGTACACGTAGTGCGTCGCGTTTGCAGCCGGGTAGACCCCCACGCCAATGAAGCTGGAACGGCCGTCGAACAGCCTCAGGATCGCCAGGGTCCTTGTGTCGTTCGCTAGGTCATCGTAGTACCAGGCGGAATATTCGAAGGGTCCGCCTAGGCTTTTCCTCACCTTCGGGTAGAGCTTCGATCCCACCAGAGCAAGCGCGTATTCCGAATCCCTAGCGTGAAGGCGCGAGCCCCTTGCGTTGCCCTGCACCGCGTCCCAATCGCCAAGGTCCGGGGTGACGGCCTGGAGGCCTTCCCAGGATCTCGCCAACCCGATGCGACAGCGGAATGATGTGTCGAAGGCGGAGTAATACAGCCAGATCTCGTCCCCGACCACCACGGGCGAGGATCTGTATATCCTCATGGATTCCCATGTCCCGGGGACGGGCGCAAGGATCGGGTTCTGCAACGACCTCGTCCAGTTGACTCCGTCGGACGACCTCGCGAGGCAGAGGTGGTACTCGGCGCCGTCGTTGGCGACGTAGTACAGCAAGAAGGAGCCATTGTGGAAGATCACGTCGCCGTGCCAGATCGCCTTCATGTCATACGATGACGGAAGCGGGCTTAGGAGCGGGTTCTCAGGCAGCTTGGTCCAGTGGATGCCGTCGGCCGACCTCGCGCCGCACATCCAGACCAGGGTCCTGTTTCCTTCGGCGCCTTCCGAGAAGTACCACATGTGGAAGCCCGTTTCGTTGTGGTAGACCGTGGGGGACATGAGGAAGTCGTGCGATTCGTGGCCCAGCCCCACGTCCGCGGACAGGACCGGATTAGCATCGATCTTGCGGAAGACCTTGCCGTCTTTGGATATGGCGAGTCCTATCCTCTGCCAGCTCTTGTTGGCCGGCCTTCCGGCGTAGTACAGAAACCATGTATCGCCCACCTTGACCACGTCGGGGTCGGCGAGCAGCCCGTCGTCCCACTGGCCTGGATCCCCGGGCTCGATGAGGGGATTCCTCACGCCTTTGTCGGTGAAGTGGATGCCGTCGTTGGATCGAACAAGGCAGGGCAGTTCGGCCGAATCAGGCGGGTAGGGGGTGTAGTACATCCAGAACTTGTACCCGTCCACGCGCTTTGCAAAGTACAGGACATCCGGGTGCACGACGCCCGTGCCTTTGTATTCCTTGATTTTCAGCGGGTTTCCTTCAAACCTCTCGAAAGCCTCGCCCATGGGAAGCGCGGCCTTTGTCTCGAAGGACGTGAAGAACACGAAGGTTTCGGTTCCGTTCGTTCGCGGGCCTGCGCGGCGATTTCCATAATAGAGCCAGATCGTTCTCGTGCCGTTGGAGGGAATTCGCGGCACCCTGACCCAGATCCTCGTATGCTCTGTGCCGATTCCGGACTCTATCCAGTAGGGAAGCTCGGTCAGATCGTCCTGGTCGACCAGGCGGATGTCGCTTCCGTCCGGCTTCATCCTGCGCGCGGAGATCAAGCTCTGGGTGTCGATCTGTACGAGAACCTGATGGTCGATCAGGTCCTCGGCGCTTCCGTTGGCGTCAAGCCTGACGGGCATGCGGAACTTCCAATCGCTGCTCCACCAGTGGCCCGAGTAGGTAACCTCGATCCAGATGCGGTCAAACCAGCCCATACTCGTCGTAGCCTTCTCATCTGCCTTCACCATAAGAGCGAGGCCTTCCAGCATCGTGGCGTTGACCCCAAGGCGGGAAAGGCTGGACGCCCAGGTTTTCGAACCGGCCCTCTTGGATGGCCGTATTTCCTTGGCGCTCTGGTCGCCCACCGCCAAGATGAAGCGGAAGCCGAAACCCCGGCTGCGGTTGGTCAGAAGTGCTTTGACGACGATGCTGTGTATCCTCGATCCTGGGGGGATGTGCCCTTGCCAGCCGGAAAGCACCAGCCGATCCTCGCCCATGCCTCGGATTCCAGCGGCCTTCCCGTCCTCCTTCGATAGCGGGGCGACGACGTCCTCTCCCTCGGAGCCGATGCTGCGGGTTGGCAGGTACTCGGCCCGGAGCCTGCGCGGGGCTGCGAGCAGGACAACTGACCCGAGGCCGATGAGCAGGATGACCAACGTCGCTGCAAATATGGCCCTGGTCGGCCGCTCTCTGTATCGCCTCAGCCCGGGTGACATGACAAGGAGCTCGTACGCCGAGGGTCAGCGCCTCAAAAAAGTTTTGGGGTTCACCCCAACCCTCAACGATTCCCCTCCCGGCGTGGATGTCCAAGGCTATCGGCGGGCGCTCGGGCGATCTTCCTACCTCTTGGTGACGGCCTTCATCAGCAGCCCGATATCCATCTCTGCTGCAAGGACCGGAACGGGAAGTTGCCATGCGGCCAGGACGGCCGGGTGGATCTCGCCCAGCACCCCGATCGCCTGTTGGCCCAGGATCATGCTCGCAGCGCGGCCGTCGATGAAGGCGGGATCGGTGGTCGGCCTCATCTCGCAGCTGGCTCCGAGGGAGAGCAGTATCGATTCTGCGACGCCCTTGATCTGGGTGAAGTTCACCTTCGAGTCCGCCCAGGCGAAGGACAGCTTCCTGGCCGTGCGGCACTCCTGGCCTGCCAGCTCCACCGCATCGCCGACCTCGAAGACGAGCTGCGGGTAGGAGACGTGGGCGTTGTGGGACAGGAACTCCATCACGGATGGTAGGAGGTTTGGCCTGAAGATCGAGAAATTCTGGCTGACCGGATTCTCGATCTCGACGAACGGGACGCTCCTGTTCCCCATCCTCGCGCAGACGTTGTCAGGGCTTGTGAGGATGAAGGTCATTATCTCTTGGAACCCCAGCCCGATCATGAGCTCGCGCACCGCATCGGAGAAGTCCTCAAGTTCGTCGGTGCGTCCCACCGTCGGGATCTCGGGCCGTATCGGCGTCATTCTGTGGTAGCCGTACATCACGGCGACCTCCTCTATCAGGTCCGCCTCGTGCATGATGTCCCCGCGGTAGGGCGGGACTTCAACCTCTATGAGCGCCCCGTGCGGACGTGCGCCGAACCTAGCCTTTCTTAGCAGGACGATCATCTGGTTCCTGCTCATGTTGAGCCCGAGGAGCCTATTGCAGCGTTCGGGGTCAAGGGTTCTCGTCTCCGTGGACAGCTCAGGCGTGATGCGGACGTCCCTTTTGCCGTAGACGAGCTCGACGCTGCCGATCCTCCCTCCTCTGTCCGCGAGCGCGGTCGCGAGCACGTTCAGGCCCAGCGACAGGGCTCGAAAATCCATGCCCGTGGCCTCGACGAAAAGGTTCCTCGTCTGGGGCGTCACCCTGCCGAGCGTGTTGGAGTTAATGATGGGGGGCATCGAGAGAACCTGGTTTTCTGAGTCCAGGAGGATGGGATAGCGGTCGAACCCCTCGAGGAGATGCGCAAACTCCCTGCCTTTGGGGTGTTCGGCGAGTATCCGTCGCGGCGTCATCTCCTCTTCGGAGCCCAACGGGACGAAGGCATGTTCGTCCGGCCGGGTGACCGTGTAGGTGACGGGTGGCTTGATCAGGTCAAGGTCATAGAACCCTATGGCCATCCTCCTCCTGCCTCGCCCATAAGTCGTGTGCATCTTCTCCTGAAGGTTCATGTAGGAAACGATAGCCTGATCGGAAAGCGTCACCCCCCAGGCGCAGCAGGCGACCACGCAGGGCCTGACCTTCTTCACCTTCGGGTCAACGTAAACACGGCCGCCCGAAGGGCGTGTCCTGAACTTCGGCAAGCCGGTCTCGATCCCGAGGTAGCCTTTGAGCGTCCGGGCAATGCCCTCCGCAGATAGAAGGTCTACCCTGTTGCTGTCTAGGACCTCGAGCCTTATCTCCTCCCCCTCTATGGACTCGACTCTGGCTTTGCATCCAAGCATGGCGGACTCCAGTTCCTTCTCATCCAGGGTTCGTCCAAGCAACGAAAACAAGTCTGAGGCGAAAATGCTGGTTGCAGGCATCAGGGCACCACCCGGCTGTTCCTCAGCCACTCAAGGTTGTGCGAGAAGAGTTCCCTGATATCATCAAGGCCCAGGCTGAACATGGCCAGCCTGTCTATGCCCATGCCCCAGGCGATCACGGGGATCCGGACCCCGAACGGCTTCGTGACCTCTTCCCTGAAGATCCCGGCGCCGCCAAGCTCCACCCACCGGTCCTGCGCCGCCGAGTATGCAATCAGGTCGACGGATGGCTCGGTGAATGGGTAGTAGCTCGGGACGAAGGCGTAGTTGGGCTGGTGGGCGATCTCAACGGCGAACATCTCGAGGATGCCGAGCAGATGTCTGAAGGTCAGCCCCTTGTCTGCGATTATGCCCTCGCACTGGTTGAACTCTATCAGGTGGTTCCTGTCCAGCACATCCGGCCTGAAGACCCTCGCTATCGAGAAGTACTTCGCCGACCCGCTTATTCCCCCCGCTAGCGTCCGGGCAGAAAGCGCCGTTCCCTGGGTCCTGCCGACAAGGCGCGAGGCCTCCTCGGCCGACCATTTGTAGCGCCAGCCCGTTGAACCGGTCGTCCAGCCGTTCTCATGGGTCATCCTGACCCTCCTCACGTAATCCTCCTTGGGCAGGACGCCGTGCGAGGGATTCTTTATCCTGAATGTGTCGTGTATCTCCCTTGCGGGATGGTTCTGGGCCTGGAAAAGCGCATCGAAGTTCCAGAAGGCCAGCTCGACAAGGGGCCCGGTCATCTCGACGAATCCCATGGCGACAAGCTTCCTCCGGGTCATGTCGAGGAAGCGCCGGTACGGCTGCTTCTTTGCCGCCCTCGCGGCGGGAGCGGGCGCACTGACATCGAAGGGCTTGAAACCCCTGACCTTCCATTCGCCGGACCTCAGCGCATCGGGCGTGAGGTCGACCATCCGTGTGTCGGATCCAACCTGCTTGGCCGCCGCGACGCCTTCCCGGGTGAGGCATGCGTATCTTTCGACGGCCTCCGTCCTCTCGATAAGTCCCCTCCTCACCAGCAGCTCGGCTGACTCTGGCTGCTGCCCGTTCGCCACCTTCTCAAGCTCGAGGCGAAGCGGGTGTTGCGTCGCCACGGTCCGCCCCTTCTCCGTGGGGCTCAGCACTCCCTTCTCCAGCACGATCAGGCCTTGCGACTTAGCCTGCCCCATGCCAATGGTTGCCAGTTCCCTGCCCAGCGCGTCCAGCGCATCGGCCACCTCCAGCCGACCCGCCCGAACAACCCTCTCGAGCAAGATCTCCTCAGGCAGCCCATCCCTGAGGGCTTCCCTGCCCCTCGGCGTGAGCGAGAACACGATGCGCCGGACGTCCCTTGTCTGGACTAGGCCCCTTTCCCTGAGCATCGATACGCCCGCATAGACGGACTGAACCGGCAGGGAAAGGGTCTGGGCAACCTCCTCGAGCTTCCTCTCGCCGCCCTTGGCGAGTTCCTGAAGCATCTCAACTTCCAATCGGTGATATTCCGCCATCCAGATCATCCGGCAGGGCGGGCGATGCCGCTACTGCGTCAGCGAGATTATTGCCTCCGCGATGTCTCCGTTGGCACGGATGAGGGCATCCCGCGCCTTCTCCTTTGAAGTCTTGGCCTGTGATGCGACGAGCTGGACATCCTCCTCGGATATCTCCGGCGCACCGGCCAGAGCCTCGCCCTTCACCTGGGCCTTCTCCTTCTCCTCCTCGCCGACCACCTGGTACATCGTCTGGCCCATTATCTTTGTCTTGGTTACCTGGGGGCTGGTTATGGTGATCTCGCCTTTTTCGCTATAGATGACCACCTTGCTGACGTTGGGTATCTGTTCGACCCGCATCCCCAACTGGCGCATCATCCTCTCCATCTGCCTCGGGTTCATCCCCTTCATCGGATACATGATGATCCCTTCCCCGTGCTTCTCCTGCACCACCAATCAAGCCTCTGCTTAAGAATCTTCAGATCCGTTCTGAGGGAGGGGTTCTCGACATCGGCCATGCGGTCCTCCAACCTACTGATCAGGTCTTGCACGTTGCTTGACTCCTCAAGCAGGTTGGCGAGCATCTCGCGGGTCCTCCCGATGTAGCATAGGCTGGGCACCACATCGGCAAACGCCGACCATGCCCTGCGGCAGCCGTCTTCGTCCATCGGCAACCCTCAGGATCCCTTCACTGCCACCGTCTGTACCATAGGTCTTCTACCGGATTCATTAATAACATCCACCAAGGGCGCAAGCATGCGTGGAAAGGATATCCTTCTGGATATCTTCCGACAGGAAGAGAGGGAGCAAGTCATTCAAGGTCTGCACGTCGTGCGGGGCGAGGCTTTTCACCACGGACCTTGAGTCCCTCGAGTTCTACGGCTGCCATCCATCGAGGGTTCTCTGCCTCTCCTGCAAGGAGGCCATGGACAGAAGCTCGGCATCTTGGCGCCCCGGATCGCTTGTGCATGCTCTCTCAGCCAGCTTAACGAGGGCAGATACCTCTAGGCCTAACTCCATCGGCGTCTCAACGCTCGCCTGGGTTCTCGTCGGTTGCCTGCTATGTGCATCCGTCGCCATCAGGTCGGTACAGTCCAGGGCTCAGGCACTGCCGTTCGAAGGGGTTCGTGACCTCGTCCTCGTCTATGTTCCCTATAACCCGAACGACGAGCAGGTCACGACGGACTGGTTGGCCCCTTACGTGTCATATCTTGACGAGGATGGGCGGAGCAAGGAATGGCTGTTCGACTCGTTCCTGTTCCTCAGCATCTTCTCGGAATCAAAGGCGTGCTTCTGGGGCTACTCGACGGCTTCGGACTGGCGCTGGTGGATCGACAAGATCTTCGCCGAGGGCGAACAGGTGGATGCGCTCAACAAGGAGGTGGAGAGGGTGAAGAGAATCCTCGGCAACCCGTCAAAGAGGGGCGTCATCATCTCCATACCGTACCCGGACCCAGCCGTGGATGACTTCGGACTGAGGTCCAAAGACGGCCGCACCTTGAGCTTCTCGCCTCACGGTGGCCATGGCGCCAGGGATAGGCTTCAGGCATGTGTCTGGTTCGTGGACGAGGTTGCGGAGAGGTGGAGGTCGGGAGCACACCGGTACAACAACCTGGAGCTAATAGGTTTCTACTGGTTCCAGGAGGAATTACTGGAAGGCGATGCCACTCTGGTGAACGAGCTTGGCGCCCACATCCGCTCGCAGGGTTTCAAGTTCTTCTGGATACCCTACAATTCGGAGTCCAACATCCAGGCTGTGAAGGACTACAGCGAGGGGGATCTTGGATTCGACTTCGTCTGGATACAGCCCAACTGCCACTCCTCCAGAGAGGGCATACAGGAGAGGTGGAACGAGCAAAGGGACATACGTCGCGTCGCGGAACTGGCAGGTTCGCTGGGCGCATCCATCGAGATCGAGATGGATCGGCGCCTGTACCAGACGGGCGACCTGGAGTGCCTCAACTACTTCTACGACTACCTTGACCAGGGGCTGTCCCTCCAATACATCGACAAGGCCCTTGCTTACTATGTCTTTCCCACCGATCTCTACCGCAGCCAGAACCCCATCGTCAGGCGTGCCTACGAGGCGCTGTGCGAGTTCGTCAAAGGGAGGTATAGGCCTGTGGGCTACTTCCTACATTGCGACGTCGGGGCAAACGATGGGTCGTCGAAGGTGTCATCAATCATCCTAGAGTCGACCTGGGGCTGGGGGAGCCCTGAGGTGGCAGATGGGTCGTCCTGCAGGTTGGCCCTGCCCGGGGCTGTCTTCGTTCTGGACCAGCTCGACCCCTCCAAGGATCTCGTACTGGCGGTCAGGTACCAAACCGCCCACGAAGGGCATGTGCAGGTCCGACTTGAGGACTCGTGGGAGACAGTTGGAGAGCTGGTGGCGGACGGCCTCTGGCACACGGGCCACTGGCCGGTGAGGCTCTCTGGCAGCGGCGTCAGACACATTGCGGTCAGTTTGACGAACATCACTAGAGTATCCGACATCTGGGCATATCCGGACGAAACCATCTTCCGCCTGCAATATGGCTCTGGACAAAGCTTTCCCGGTCTTTACTGCGACCATCCGAAGGAGGGCGACGAATGGAGACTCGGCCCCGGGAGAGAAGTCACGTTTGTACATATGGATTCGGCCTCGGTCTGGATCATCGGCGCAACGTACAGGGCCTCAACGCCTGTAACCATGTCGGTGGCCTATCCAGATGTAACTCGGAGCATCGTTCTAGGACCATCCTCGAGTTGGACGAGCAGCTTCTTCTGCACGGAGCGTTACGCACGGGACGGACCCATCCTGCTGAGATTCGAGGACGACGTGGAGGTCCAAGAGATCTGGGCCGCGCCCCGGCGGCTTCACACCGATGTCGGGACATCGTGGGATACCAGCCCACAGCGCCATGACCCAGGCGCTTGCGTCGGTGCGGGGTGGAGTGCCTCGCGAAGGACATACTCCAGTCCCAGGGTGACCTACAGGAGCGGGGGCAACGGTTCCACGATCCATATCACGACCCCCGATGCGTCCGTTCCATGCCTTCTCAGTCTGTTGTACCGCTCCGAGGACGAATTAAGCGTTCGAATCTCCGGCGCAGCGAACGCGAGCGTGAAAGAGTTGCCTGCCGCATCCGGTTGGGGTCTTCACACAATCTCCCTGCCGCCTTCGACGGGCCCCTTGACTCTTGAGTTCATGGGCCCCGTCGATCTAGCGTCAATGTGGGTGGAACTCGCCTGCCGGTAGGCTGCCAGCACCCACGCAATCCAGGGATGCCCGTGATCATCGGCTCAAGGCTTGGGTCGCGGCAATCGCCCCGGCGTGCATCAAGATCACGGATCGCCTAGGCATCCACTGTGCATCATCCTCCTTCTTGCGCGGGGGGCCTTCTGGGAGTAAGCACGAGCACTCTACCCGGCCTTCACATCCGAGAGGGCCCTGTAAATGTCGGTGAAGATCTCCTTCAGTCCTATCCTGATATCCCAGCCCGGAAAGTGTGACCTTGCCTTGTTCACGTTCGATATCCACCAGATGTGGTCTGCCTCTCTCTGCGGGCCGTGCTCGTAGCGGATCTTCCTGCCGGTCACCTCTTCTATGAGGTCGAATGATTCAAGAAGGGATATTGAGTTGGCCCTTCCTCCGCCCACGTTGTAGACCTCTCCTGGCTGGGGCTTCTCAACGAAGCGGTAGAACAGCTCGGCAAGGTCCTTCGCGTGGATCACATCCCTGACCTGGTAACCCCCGTACCCGTAGACCGTTAGCTTCTCACCGGTCAGCGCCTTCTTGATGAAAAACGGTTCCCAGTTGTGCATCTCCACAGCCTTGGCAGCCCCGCCCGTGATGCACCCCATTCTGAACACCCCCGTTTTCAGCCCGTAGAGCCTGGCATACTCTTGGGTGTACAGGTCGGCACACGTCTTGGAGACCCCGAAGGGCGTGTGCATATTCTGATCGATCCTCAGCGATTCGTCAAAACCATCCTTCAGCGCCGGGTCCACCGGCTCGAACCTCTTGCCGACCTTCTGGTAGGAGAAGTAGTTCGGCATCTCGCCGTAGACCTTGTTGGTCGAACAGTAGACGAAGACCGCATCCGGGTTTTCTTTCCTCAACGTTTCAAGGAGGAAGAGCGTGCCCCAGGCGTTCACCTGGAAGTCCTCCACCGGAATCTCTATGGATCTTGGGTGCGAGGGCTGGGCCGCCGCATGGATGACCGCGTCCGCGTCCCCCAGGAGCGGCACCACCCGGTCGTCTCGAATGTCTATCTCGTGGTTTTCCACGCCGATTTCCGCGAGCGCCTTGGCGGTGGGGGCGGTGTCCCCCTCGCTCCCGAACAGCCTGCCGCGCATGAAGTTGTCCACGCTGGTCACATTCCATCCCCTCGCCGCGAAGAGGCTGCAGCATTCCCATCCCACTAGGCCGGCGCCCCCCGTCACTACCACCTTGCGGCTCATGTGCCCAGCTCGCCGACCCTCCTTCAAAAATCTATTTTCGGCGGATCGGCGCGATCTGTGCCAGTTCAAGAGGTGCGTCCGTGCCTAATGCCTCGCCCTGTCGCGGGTTCCCGGAATCATCGCCCTGGCGAGGTCGCCGGGCCTCGTGCCTGGTGCGAAATATTGAAATGCCGGAGTGGCAATTCCTAGCGCCGGTGGCTTGAGGGTTAAGGGAAGATGGCTATTGCTGGTTCTGGCGCTCGGGCTCGTCACGATAGGGCCGGCCAGCTCGCAGGCCAAGGCGCCGACCTACCGGTTGACGATACAGATACACGATTCGCCCGACCCTGGCTCGTACTACCTCTTCTACTTCGCGAACATAGAGTTCGCGCGCTCGGACGAACCCGCGCTGAACCGATCCATACAGATCATCATACCCAGGACCGAGCAGCCCGTCATGGCCGTCTCCGCGTACTCGCCGCAAAACTACTCGGCCCCTAAGATGGTACGACAAGAGACCGACCAAGGGATTAGGTTGACCCTGACTACCGACGCACCGTCGTGCGAGGTGCGGTACTACTTGACCCTGCAGGCGGAATACGGCGGCAGGGAAGGAGACTACCTCTTGCGGTTCGCGGCGCCAAGGCCGGAGAGCCCGGTCAGCGGCGTGACGGTGTCGATAAACTGGCCCAACTGGAACTACGACGTCAAGAGGATCCTGCCCAAAGGCGCGGAGCGCGTCGAGAACATCCTGTTCGAGACGGATCCATACAAGGTGGTCTCGTACTACTGGTACTTCCCCGGAAGCGACTTGGCAACCAGGTTCCCCGACCAGATCTCCGTGACTCTTCGGACCGCGGCAGCCATCTCGAGGATAAATCGCAATCAGAGCATCCTGATCTTCGCCCTCGTGGTGTGCGTGCCCCTCGCGATCTTCATCGCAGTCCATCCTCCGAAACGCGGGGGGCCGCCCGAAAAGGGTAAGCCGTTCAGGATCGAGGAGACGAAGGGCGAGGGCAGGGTCGTCAGGCGCGTGAGGTACAAGGTGAAGTGAACCGGATGGTGTGCGCCGGCCGGGATTTCCAGAGCTAGATCTTTTGAACCCGGGTCGCAAGCGCTCCGCCCAGCGCGCGGTTGGCAGGCTTGTGTCTTAACCAAGCTGGACTACCGGCGCACCCAGGCGTCCGGCATCCTGAGAAACCCTAATTAATCTTTTCGAATTGATCGAGGCAGCCGTGCTGTTCCTGACGCTCGTTGACGCGGAGATCGAGCTCGTTCCGGAGGAAATCGCCACCCACGAGGTCATCGTCCGGCGCTCCAGAAGGCGCCGAATGGATCCCACCGAGATGCTCCTTGACTCCAACCTGGATCACCGCGCCATGGTTGGCCTGGAGGACGGCGCCAGGAGGGGCCGGCCGGACATAGCACATATCTGCCTCCTCAACGCCCTTGACTCCATTCCGTGCAGGGAAGGCAGGATGAGAGTCTACGTTCACACCAGGCACGACATAGTGATGGAGTTTGACCCCAGGACGCGAATACCCCGAAGCCAGAACAGGTTCTATGGCTTGCTTGAGAAGCTCCTTTCGCAGGGCAGGGGGACGGATCTGGTGAAAGTCTGGAAGATGTCTCTTCGCCAGTTGCAGGAGCAGCTTGACCCCGATCTCTCGCTGGGATTCAGCAGGAGGGGCGAACCCGCGGACCTTAGGTCGGTTCTCTCCCAGGGACAAAAGGTGATGGCGATGGTGGGCGGATTTCCAAGCGGATATTTCCGAAGCCCTGTAGAGAAGATGGCTAGGATCGTGAGGTGCTACGACCAGCCCCTGGATGCATGGACCGTGGTGAATCTAATCATATGCGCATACGGAGGCGTACCGGTGGGATAGGCCTTGCGGCGGCCCCATGGCTCAAGATCGGCTCAGAGGAGGATCGCGCGGGAGCGGATTGACAGGTTGCTCCACCTTGCCCAGGCGGAGATTTCGGCCAAACCGGAGAGATCGCTCCGATATGTCCGCCTGGCCAGGGCGATAGCGATGAAGTGCCGGCTCAGGATGCCGCGGCGCTGGAGGAGGATGATCTGCAAGCGGTGCGAATGCCTTCTGATCCCGGGCAAGACCAGTCGGGTAAGGCTGAGGGGATCCCGGCTGAACGTGACTTGCGCAAGCTGTGGTAAGGTCCACCGTTACCCGTATAGAAGCCGCATCACCTAGCTCGCTGCCGCTGGGCGCGCCTCTTCCTTCGCATGCGCTTCTTCTTCCACTTCCATCGCATGCGTCCTTTCTTCTTCCATTTTCTCGGTCTTTTTCCCATGAGGCCACCAAGCGGTAAGCTCGTTAGACGGAGGCCACGAGGCCCGACGAGGCGGGATCCGTGACCGCGGCGCGGTCGCCCGACCGCATTCTTAAATAGCACCTTTCGCGCCGCTTGTAGAAAGACGTATCAGAGGCCTCCTGTCTGGAGAGCACCATGGCTTCGGTTGAGGAACACGTGAACAGGCTGAGGGACGCAATCCGCATCATGGCGGAGAACTGTCCCTGGCTGAACCAGCAGGAGACGAAGGGAGACTACACGAAATACGGCGACAAGGGCGCATTGTGCCGGCCGGAGGAGAAGATCTCCGCGGGGAGGGCCGCGGCGTCGGCCTACCAGACGGTAAGGCACCTGGAGTTCGACCACCTCAACCAATGCAGGGATGCCATAAAGGATCAACTTTCTAGGAGGAGGAACCTCCCGGAGGAAACGGGAGGGTTTCTTGCCAAGGACCTTTTCGAGAAGTGCGAGGCCATAACCAGTTGCATTGCGTGCTCCTGCGGAACGGCCGTCTCGGCATACCACAACTTGGAGAACCTCGCGACGATCTTGGCCGGCGAGGGAGCCGGCCAGCAGCCCTCAGGCCAGGCATGAACTAGTCCCAGCGCGCGGCGCCTCAGCTAACAGCCATCTGCTAGACGATGTGCCCTGTGCTGGGAGCAAAAAGGTTTCTGCGCGAGGCGACCGCCAGACGAAATATCGAGATCAGTCCGAAAATGTAGATGACGGCCGCCCTCGCTAGGTGGTCAAGGAGGGCCGAAGCCATTGCATCCGAGCCGGCGATGTTGAACAGGCCCAGAACTCCTCCTATGGTTGCCTCATGCACGCCTATGCCCCCTGGAGTGATGGGGATCGTCTGCACGACGAACGCCGAAGTGGCTGCTATGACGACTGGGAAGATCTGGACCGGCACGCCAAGAGCCCGTATCGAGAAGAACAGGCAAGCTATCTCGGCACCCCAAACCGGAAAGGACAGGCCGAACGAAAGGAGTAGTGCGGGCTTGTTGGCCCACATCGATTTGAGGCCCCGACCCATCGAATCGATGATCCGAGCCATCCTCGTCAGCCCCGGCAGGCGCTGCAGGAAACCCGTGCCGAATGCCACGAGAGCCATCAGCAGTACAAGGAGGCCCGCCCCTGCAATGAGGAAGACCAGCCTGTCCCATTCGGCCCCGCCCAGCCAGAAGGAGGACAGACCGAGCAGAACCGCAAGCATGGCGACGTCCATGACGCGTTCCACCACGACCGTCGAGAGAGCGACCGAGGCTTCGACCCTACGGCTCGCCTTGCTGAGGGCCACGGGCCTCAGGAGGTCGCCCAGCCTGGCCGGGACGATGTAGTTGACAAGCCATCCGAAGAGGAGCGACGCAAACACCAAGTCCCTACCAGCCACCCTGCCCGCGCTTCTGAGAAGGACGCTCCAGCGCCAGGTCCGCACCAGAAACGAAAGGAAGATTGCCAAACATGCCACTATCCAGAGACCCAGCGACATCCTCGATAGCGCGGCGGACACCTGGGAGAAGTCTAGGAAATAGAACATGGCTATGAACATCAATGCGCCGATGAGAATGGATCCGAGCAACCTTAGCTTCGAGATCCTGACGGTCCCGCTCAGTAGCTCCCGAAGCGCCACCAGGTTGCCCCAGATGAACAGGGACAACAGTCGTCTTCCGTAGGATGGGGCGGATGAGCCGAGGCGGAGCTTGGACTCGCCCCTTTTTCTCGCTCGCCAGGTCACCGGGACCTCGATGCTCGAAAAGCCGGCTATGTGGGCCTTGAGGGGCAGCTCGACCGTGATCTCGAAGCCTTTCGACTCCAGCCTCTCGATCCCGATGGCATCCAGAACGTCCCTCCGATAACACTTGAACGCGTTGGTGATGTCCTTGTGAGGAAGCCCGAAGAGCAGGCCGACAAGCCTGTTGTAGGCCCGGTTGGCGATGAACTTGGCCGGCGGGTAGTCGAGCGCCCTCCCGCCCGGGATGAACCTTGAACCGTAGACCACCCCGTAACCCGTTTGGGCAGTGGATGCGAGCTTGAGAAGGTCGGCCGGGTCGTCCGAAAGGTCACCCATGAACGGGATGACGTACTGCCCCCTGGCGGCCTTCAGGCCATCCTTCATGGCGCAGCCGAAACCCGCCCCCCCTTTTCGATGAACGCACCTTATGCCAGGATTCTCGGACGCGAGCTCGTCCACGAGCTCAGACGTCCCGTCAGTGCTGTTGTCATCGACCAACACGATCTCCCAAGAGTCCGCGAATTCGGATGATTGGAGCGATGGCACCAGGGCACCGACGAGCTCGCGAACGTTCCCCTTCTCGTTGTGCGCAGGCACCACCACTGAAAGCCTTGGGGTCGGCTGCAAGTCTCGTTCACCGCGGACTGGGAGGAGCAGAACGACCGGGGATATCAATATTTGGGGTGCCTGGCGGTCGGCTGGGTGATCGGCCATCGACAGGAACCGGCATCGCGATTTCGCTTGGAATCTTTGGCATCTCGGGCCCAGATCAAAGGCATATCCGTTGAACAGCCGATGTCTCTGTGGCGGACGGCATCCGCGCCGATGGGGATGCCCCTTTCAAATGGCCTTGGATGCCTGCCGCGATCCTATTTATATTGAAACCCGATCCGCCCTCTCGAAAGGGACGGACATGCCCATAGAGGAACCCGAGATAACCAGGTCCATCCTCCAGTCATACCTCAGGGAGCTGTCGTGCAACCTCGAACTTGATGTGGCCGTTGGGGGTGCAGGTCCCTCTGGCATGGTCGCGGCGTACTATCTTGCCAAACGGGGATTCCGAACCGCGATCTTCGAGCGCAAGCTCAGCGTGGGAGGGGGGATGTGGGGCGGTGGGATGATGTTCAACCGGATCGTCGTCCAGGAGGAAGGAAAGCCCGTTCTCGATGAGTTCGGTGTCCGGGCCGAGCCTGCACCGGACGGGGCCAAGGGCCTCTACGTCGCCGATTCGGTCGAGGCGACGTCGGCTTTGTGCCTGGGCACATTGAGGGCGGGGGCGAAGATCTTCAACCTCATCACGATAGAGGATGTGGCAATCCGCCGCGGGGCCATGGTGGGGCTTGTGGTAAACTGGAGCGCAGTCGAGATGGCGAAGCTCCACGTTGATCCAATGGTCGTCATGGCGAAGAAGACCATCGATGCAACGGGCCACGACTCGGAGCTGTGCAGGATGGTGGAGCGCAAGGTCGGCCCAAAGCTGAGAACGCCCACGGGGAAGGTGATGGGAGAGGGTCCGATGTGGGCCGAGAAGGGCGAGAAGGAACTTGTGAGGAACTCAAGGGAGGTCTATCCCAATCTCTTCGTGGCTGGCATGGCGGCAAACGCCGTCTTCGGGGGTCCAAGGATGGGGCCCATCTTCGGCGGGATGCTTCTCTCCGGCAAAGCTTGTGCGGAAAGGGTCGCGGCTGCTCTCGGACGCGCACGATAGACGGATGAGGCAATTGAAGGTCGTCGGTCTCGTGGGAAGGGCTGGAGCTGGCAAGGACACCGTGTGCCAGATCATGGCCAGCCGCTTTCCATCGGTGAGGATGGGCGATGTGGTCATACAGGAGACCAAGCGCAGAGGGCTTGAGCCGACCGATGACAACGTTGCTGCTGTGGCAAACGACCTGAGGCGCACCGAGGGCATGGCTGCGGTGGCAAGAAGGTGCATCGACGCGATACGCGGCTTGGACTCACCCGTCGTCATCGTGAACGGGATAAGGGGTTTGGACGAGGTGAGAGTCTTTCAGGCCGAGTTTCCCCGATTCTTCTTGGTGGAGGTGTGGGCGCCGGAGAGGCTGAGGTATGAGAGGATCATGAAAAGGGCGAGGCCGGATGACGTCAGGGATTTTGAGCAGTTCCTGGCGCGCGATCGGCGGGAGGAGTCCTGGGGCCTTGGCCGGGCGATCGCGTTGGCTCGCCACAGGATCAACAACGACGGGGGCCTGGAGGATCTGGAGGCGAGAACGAGAGAGCTATTGGAATCAATCGAGGCAGATCCCTAAGAGGCCTTCCTGCATCAGCGGTCCGCGTTAGAAAAGTTGGCTTCTCGTTGGAGGGTGGCGGTTGCTCGGCGAGGGCCTGATCCGAGGAAAGGGGGGAGCTAGAACGTCGAGGCGGCAGGAATAGCACCTACCTTTTTCCCAACACCTTTCCCTCCTCGTCGATCTCTCCCCGCCTGATCCTCGTCGAGGAGATTGGCCTGCCGTCCTCGGCATTTATGATCTCGACCATGACTATGTCCAGGGGCTTCATGCCCCGTGCGACCCTCCGGACGTTGATCTTGTGGGCGTTCTGTGCTGTGAGTTTTGTGACCACGATGGCCTGGAGATTGGCGAAGTCGGCCGCGAAGCCGTACTCGTCCTCGATCCGAAAGACGTGCGCGCGATCGGCACATCCAGCGTCCTGAAAGTAGCGCAGGAGGTTGCTTTTCCTGATTCCGTAGGTAGGGATATCCTCGCCCGGCTTAGTCCGCCTCACCATGTCGTCGGAGGTTAGGCCTACGAAGACCTCCCCTCCGTCCGAGAAAGCCTTCCGCAACAGGGCCTTGTGTCCCTTGTGCAGGGGCCAGAACGTGCCGGCGACCGCGATCCTTTCATAGCGCCACATGGCGGCGGGACCTACGCATACATATTTTAAATTATTCTGACCGCCACGACGGGGCGATAACCTGATCAGCGTGCTCTTGTCAGGCTGCGGGCGTATGGGAAAAAGGGTCGCTGCCTTGGCGGCGGGCTCGACCGACATCAAGATCGTCGGAGCCCTCGAGAGTCCGAGGAGCCCGGACCTGGGCAAGGACGTCGGAGAGGTCTCCTACGCGGGCGATCTGGGAGCCAAGGTCTTCCCCGCCGAGGAGATCGAAAGGGTTGTTAAGGAGTCGCAGCCCGATGTCCTCGTCGACTTCACCAATGCCGAGGCTTCCACCCAGAACGTCGTCGCGGCATCCAGGCTGGGCCTGCGGATCGTTATGGGCACGACCGGGCATAGCGAGGAGCAGATGAGCAGGATCGTGGAATCGATCAGAGCAAACAGGGTGGCGGCCGTCATCGCGCCCAACATGTCCCTTGGCGTCACGGTCCTCCTCGAGGCCTGCCAACTTGTTGCCAAGATGCTACCCGGTTACGACGTGGAGATACTCGAGGTCCACCACAGGCAGAAGATAGATGCCCCCTCTGGCACGGCGCTCAAACTCGCCCGCGCAATATCCGAAACGCTTCATATGGACCCAGCAAAGGACATCGTGTCGGGCAGGGCCGGGATTCGCAAGAGAGGCGACCGAGAGATCGGCATCGCGTCCCTTAGGGCTGGCGACATCGTGGGCGACCACACCATCATCTTCGCCGGGCCCGGCGAGAGAATAGAACTCACCCACCGCGCTCACAGCCGGGACGCATTCGCATCAGGGGTTCTGTCCAGCATCAGGTTCGTTTCCAAGGCCGAGCCCGGCATCTATTCGATGAAGGACGTACTGAGGCCTGCCTCGGGTGGGTAGATGGCTCTTCGCAACCTGGAGAGGGAGATGGATCTCGTCCTAAGACACGTGCGCGTCCTGCAGGTCCTGAGCGAAAAGGGCCCCATGGGCATACGCAGGATCTCAAGCGAGACGAACATACCGAGGCACCAGGTCAGGTACTCGCTGAGGGTGCTTGAGAAAGCTGGGGTACTGGTCCCCACTTCCAGGGGAGCCAAGCTCACGGCAAAGGTTGGCGAGTACGTGCGCGATCTTGTCGCCGACTTAGAGGAGTTGGATAAGCGCCTCTCCGGCATCGTGCAGATGGCGCACGACCTCTTTCCCGCCGCTTAGAGCTTCTTCTTGGCTAGGGTCAGGTAGAAGGATAGATCTTGGTCGGCGGGGTCAGCGAGCAGGTCAAGGACCCTGCCTCCGAGCAGCTTGTACTCAGTCTTCTCAAGATCCAGCACGACCTTCTTCTCCCCTCTCAGCTCCACAAGCACTCGTGGGAACTGGCTGTCCCGGTCTATCATGACTTCGGTCACGTTGGACTCCACGATTGGCTTGCCGTCCAATAGTATCTTCATCTCAATTCACTCCCGGCTCCACCGGGTCGGGATCTTTCTATTTAAATAGATGTGTCCGCCTGCCCCGAACGCTTCGCGAGGAAAAGGCGAGCAGCATGAGGAGAACGGCGGCCACCGGGCCGCGGTTCGCATGCGGCAAGACCGACATCGTTCGTTGGGAGTTGGTGGCAAACAATATCACCGCGGAGTACTGGGGCGACCCTTTGCGAGGTCAAGGGAAGTCCGTGGATACCCTGTCTTGAGCCTGACCGAAGTCCCACCCTCCGTGCGTCGCACGGGACTCGGGAAACTTGACACCATCGTTGATCGGGCAGATTCGACCTCGCCTGGTCATACAAGATCATCATTTAACTAGGGCTTCCCAAATCCAACGATGGTGCTGGGGATGGATCTGCGGGAAGAGTTGGAATTATTGGGCCTCGACCAGTCAAGGGTTGCTTTTGAGGCGGGCCGCCAGGAACCGCTGATTTCGGTGAATTCCATACGGACGATCGGGGGTTGCAGCCAGCTCTCGCTTCCCGACGGGGCGGTGGCTTCGTGCGTGGTCTGCCTTGGGTTGCCTGGGCTGAAGGAAATCTGCGGATCCTGGGCATTGACGTGGACGGATCTACAGTACGAGCCGACGTACCTCGCGTACAGGGAGGGGCCGGCCTTGATCAAGGCTGTCCAGCGGCTTTCAAGGACGCCCGACGTTCTGCTGATCCCTGCGGCGGGGATCGATCATCCGAGGGGACTGGGAATGGCGCGGCACGTCGGCTATCTCCTCTCCATCCCAACGGTGGGGGTGACTCGGACGCCGCTGGTTGGACAAGGGGTCGCTATACAACCTAAGGCGGGGCAAGCGCGTGTCGCCTTCACGCGGGGTCCGGGACGTGGGACGATCTACGTTTCGCGTGGCTGGGGCGTCGACGCGGCGAGCGCGGTCGAGATCGTCCGGCTCTGCACAAGGGAACACAGGATGCCTGAACCAGTCTACCTCGCGAAGGCCGTCTGTAGGGAGATGATGAGGGATCTCCGCCTAGCTGGCCTAGGGTTCCCAACGCAGAGCTAGCTGCGGTCCGCGGTTGGCCCCGTTCTCAAGCAGCTTGCTTTTGCACGGCAGCGGGGACACATCGAATAGCCTTTGGCGTCGGTGTCGAGTATCGAATTGGAGAAGAACATGACGCACCTGCGGTCCGCGCAATGTGGTAGGCCGAGCAGATGGCCAAGCTCGTGAACGGACTCGGTGGCGGTTCTTACAAGCAGCACGCGTTCGTCCCCCGCAAGTCCGTAGAAGGAGGGCTCGAGACGGTGGGTCGAGACGACGGCCACCCTGTCCTGCGGGCTCGCCAAGCCGAAGACGAAGTTCAGTTCTGGGACGTACAGATCCAGATCCGTCAGCCCGACCATGAAGTCGCAGCCGGCTAGGTCGAGAGCATTCCTGAGGCACGGGATGAAGTCCTCCGCCCTATGCTGGATCGCTCCCGCCCGACGCGTCCGTGCATGGGGGAGATCGAGGTTCCTGCAGGCAACCAACCTAAGGAAAGGGTAGCTACTCTCCAGCAGCAAGGCCAACCTTCCCAGGTCCAGGTGGACACGGTCGAATCGAGCGAGCCCGACCGATCTAGCTTCGCTCATCGGTCTCAACTATCATTGCGACCTCGTCGCAGTCTGGAAACTTCGGGCATTTTATGCACTCGGCCCATATCTTTTGGGGCAGCTCCGACTTCTCGACCGGCCGAAAGCCGGCCTTCTCGAAATAGCGCGGTATGGCCGTCAGGATGAAAACCCTCCTGATTCCAAGCGCAGGAGCCTCGGAAAGCACGGCCTTGATCAGATGGATCCCGATATGCCTGCCCAGGTGGTCCGACCGGACGGCCAGCGAGCGGAGTTCGGCGAGGTCCTTCCAGAAGATGTGCAGGGCGCAGGACCCCACGATCTCGCCCCCGTCCTCCGCCACATGGTAGTCTCTTATGTTCTCATAGATTTCGCTCAGTGAGCGGGGAAGCATCCTGTTCTCGGAGGCGTAGGAGTTGATCAGCTTCCTTATCTCCTCGGCGTCCCTCACGTTTGCCTTGCGAATCCTGATGGCCATTGGCCGGCTCTCCGATCCTGTCCTGAAAAATATCAGCCGAAGGGGTTGACGGGCTCCTTGACCGCCCAGGTGAGCAGCGGGCAGAGCTTGGTGCAGGAGGCGCAGTGCGCACATCGGTCGGTGATCCAACTTCTGCCCTCGCGGATCTCTATGGCGCTTCTCGGGCAAGACCCCACGCACGTGCCACATCCCACGCAGTACTTCGCCTTGACCAGGCAGTAGGTCACCTTCCGCCCCACCTCCCACAAGAGATCGATTTCCCGACAGGGCCCAACTACGATCCCTCCGTCGATGCCAACCTCGATGGGGACGTGCGAGTGCGCGGTTGAGATGCGCCCCTCCCGGTTCTGGATCGGCCCCAACGCATTCAGAAGGTTCGCCGCCCTCCGGCTGTCGCACCCGCTCAGCTTTGCCGTGAGGAGGGCACCCGAATCGGACCTTGATTCCCGGAAGACCACCTGTTCGGTGCGGGCATGGGGATCATCGAGCTTGATGCAGGGACCTGCCCAGGCCGGCGGATCCCTCCATCGCCAAAGACCCAGAGAAAACCACTCATGCGGCATCTTGTTCATTCGGCCGTGGGCCTCGATCTCCGAGAGGAATCGGGTCGCAGTCTCAGGGTGGGTGCGTTCAAGCAGGTGGAATTCTGCCATTTCGCCGGATGGGCAGACCATGCATCCTATCCTGGCATATCCCCTGTAGTAGAGCGGGTTCATCTCGGCGTTCTCCCTCATCGCATAGAGCCAGACGTGGAGAGCGGTCCAGGACCTGATCGGGCTGGCCGCGATCTGGCCGGGGACCCATGGGTTGTGGGAGATCCGGCCACGCTCGAACCTCGGCTGGGATTCGTACTTCCGTTGGCCCACGAACGTCAGGCAGCTTCCCCCGAAGACCTCTTGGATGATCGATGTGGTTGGGCCGAGCTTGCAGACCTTGCAGCACCAACGGGCGTCCCTGGCCGGCGGCCCGAAGATCTTCATCGCCCGCCAGAACCTGTCGCCGACCGACCTCAACACCAGCCTGTCCTTCAGCCCCATCCTGTTCAGGGTGTGATCCGTGTACTGCAACGTTTCTGGGAACTCTATGCCGGTGTCCACGAAGATGACTCTGAAGTCCTGGATCGCTTTCGCCACCAACAGCAGGGTGCAGAGGCTGTCCTTTCCGCCGCTGAAGGCGATGGCCTTCGGGATCTGGTAGGAAGCGGACACCTTCCTGATGAACTCTAGCGCCTCTTCCTCCCTCTTCCTGAGGACATCCTCGTTGGCCCGGGCGGCATCTACCCAGGACTGGCCGCCGGGCAGCATGACCGGCTCCCTCGGGAACGCCGCCTCTCGTATCTTGGCTGCCATGCCCCGTTTCCGCTGAAGCATCTCTGAGCCGCTCATCCTTGCGCTGCCAACCGAGAACACCCTGCCCTCCGGGTCTATGACCGTAACCTCGTCGCCAGGCTGGATGGACTCATCGGCTTCGACGACGCCGACCGCAAGGAGGCTTCCGCCGCTCAGTATGGGTTCAACCGCGCCCCTGTCAGCCTGGATTACCTTCCGCGTCGACAGGCGGGCGAGCCTTGAGGCCCCTTCGACGGTTGGCTTGAACGCCCAACTGCGGGAGTCCGGGTCGTAGAAGGCCCGCCCGACGATCTTTCCGTCCAGCACGACCTCTATGGCCCTGTCTTGGAAAGGGATGCTGTTTAGCAGGATGAGCTTATCTCCGGGAAGGAACTTGTCTCCGACCCCGATCCCGTAGGCGTCGTCCACGGTGGACCTGAGGAGCTCGATCGACCTGCCGACCGCAGGATAGGCATCTCCCGGGGGAGTCAGCGGAACCTCATGGGTGTCCGAGCCGCAGACCGGACAACTCCTACGCTCCAGGATGGGCAGGTTGCACTTCATGCACCAAGAGACTAGTATCCTGCCATGGTAGATTGCCGGCATTCGAAGACGGTTTTCTGACCGCACCAGATAAATGGATGCGGCATTCTCCTAGGCGTGTCCAGGTGGGTTCGGCCGGCTGCCTTGCCGTTGCACATCCGATCTCCCTGCAAGCGTTGCAAAGGAGGCCGATCAACGGGTGCAGCGCCCCCGAGCTTGCCGGCGCAACTGAGGCTGCTAACCATAGGCAGCGTAGAAGGCGCTGCGCATGCAGGCCGGGCGCGCCCGGGTCCTTGGCCATGTGTGGCGGTGCGAGGCGGCCTATCGCCTTGCCTATCCGCATGGGAGCGGCTTTGCGATCGCTACACGACCAGGCGAGAGATATTAATTGCAGCTTCCTTCGTCTGGCCCGTGTCGATTGCCCGTGTCTTCGCCATCGCCCTATTTGCTCTGACGCTAAGCGCCGCTGCATTGGTCGCTTGGATGCGTTGGAGGTGCAGAAGGCAGGTGAGAAGGGCGGTTCTCATCATCCTGCCCATCCTGGCGCTGGGAGAGTTTTTTGCTCTGTACCCGATCCCGCTCCTCCCCCACAACCCCGCCGTGGCGGCCGAGGGACGGACCTATGGGCCTCGCCCTGGTTTTCCGGTCGTCCTGGTCATGGGCGAGACGGCGGATGCTAAGACCTTCCGCCAAGCCGACTGGAGCGGCGCATGGGCCAACACGCTTGTACAGGAGATTTCTGGTTGCTCCGTGATCTCCGTTTCCCGCGTGGACGACGATCTTCTCCAGGATACTAGCCTCTTGGTCTTGTCAAGAAGTGCGTCTGGTCAACTTGCTGGGACTCAAGTGGCGAGCCTGGAGAAGTGGGTCATGCGCGGCGGGTTGGCGATAGTGGAGCAGCAATCGAACACGCTGTCGAACCTGACGGGGGTGAGTGTGGCAGGGGTTGGAGAGGCGTGGTCGCCTGCGAGGGTGACCAAGGTGGCAGGAAGCGCCCAAGAGTGGGCGGACCTAACGCTGATGCCTCTCGTTACCTCCTGCATGACGTTGTCCAAGAGAGCCGATGATACGACCGTGGCGATGGAGATGGACGATCAGCCCGTCGTCCTGGTCAGACACATCGGTGAGGGAGCCGTTTGTACATACCTCTTCGACGTGGGCCAACAATTGACGGCCCTGCAGCAGGGCGTCCCCTCCAAGGGATTCCGGGTGGTGGACAAGAGGGGCGCCGGCGGCATCGTCGATGCGCCGGATCTCATCTGCAGCTCCGGCCCGTTGGATTGCAGCATTCCTTTCGCCGATGTCTTGGAGAGATGGATGGTTGGATTGTTGGAGGACATCCGGGCGATTCCGCGGATGTGGTACTATCCGTATGATTATGACGGAGCTGTGGCCATCACGCACGACGAGGACTGGTTCGGCGATGCATCGAGTTTTGTAACCGAACACGAGAAGGCCAGTAACTACTCATCGACCTTCTTCATGATCGCGAGGGGTCCTCTGACCTCCCAAGGCCTTGACATCATGAGCGGCCTGGGAGCCGACATACAGATCCACTGGAACAGGGAGATGCTCAGATGGCGGGACAAAGCGGTGCGCAGATGGTTCGTGGTGTTCACTAGGGGCGATGGCAGCTTGAGGAAGCAGATCCGCGTACTGGAGGAGAAGCTTGGAGGCAAGGGCGAGGTGTCGCTGTGCAGAATTCACAGACTAAGCTGGGGAGGTCGGTACACTCGGCCATACAGGATCATGGAAGCTGCGGGTGTGAAGCTCGACTCGACGTTGGGACCAGCTGGAAAGACCGGAAGGGGATACCTTTTCGGAACCGGCCTGCCGTTCCATCCCATAGACACCAACGGCAAATTGTTCTCCTTGTTGGAGGTTCCCTTCCAGATCCAAGCGAGGTATTCCGGGGTAGATCGCTCCTACATCGGTGACTTGCTTCGAAACAGCAGCGTGCGCTACCACGAGATCATCACCGCTCTGTACCACCCATCCGACTTGGTCGAGGGCTCGCCGGTGACGGAGGACTGGTACGTTTTCCACGAGCTTGCACGGCAAGAGAACCACTGGATGATTACCCTTTCGGATCTGGTTGGATGGTGGACCGCAAGGCAAGCAGTGGAAATAGGCAACGTTAAGTGGAACGGCACCTCCCTCAGTTACGATTGCGCGGCCACGCTGGATCGGATGGCGATCATTGTGCCCCTCTCACACAACGGTCTTGCGATCTCGTCCATCTTCGTGGATTCAGGGCCGGCCCAGGCAACGAGAACGATTTCGCTGCAGGGAAGGCAGTACGTGTTGGTTCGGATCGACCAGGGCAGGCATTTCATCTCCGTCGTCTACCGATGAAGGTTAGCGCGGATCTCGATCTCCGGAACGTTTTCGGAATCCCGCCGACTGTGGCTCACGAGGCCCACGAATGGCCATGGCCGTCAACTGGCCCGTTCTTCGCGCTTCCGAGGATTGCCTTGCGCAGCTACGGCAAAGGCCATACCAAGAGACCCCCCGTTTGCACTGTGGCGCTCGCTCGGGCAAGCGGTGGTGGCCTTAGCCATAGCTGTAGCTGTAGCTACAGATAACCTTTAAATCCAAACGGGTCCCAGCCGGCCCAATCAGTGACATGAATGACGTCCCGGAAGTCGCGGCATAAGAAGTGGGGAAAGTACAAGAAGAGCGTGGGGCGCCAGAGAACCGTTTCCTGCGTTTTCTGCGGGCGCTCCGTGCCAAGGGGGAAGGCCACGCCCGTCGAGAGGGGTATGCGGTTGGGCGACCTAAGGTCTTTGGGCGTGAAGCGCGAGCAGGTAATGCTGCCGAGCTACAAGTACTATGCGTGCATAAGCTGCGCCAAGCATCGGAAGCTGATCAAGTAGCCTCTGCGGGGACTGGCTGCGCAGGTGCGGTGACTCCTGCGCACTTGGTGCACATGTTCTTCTCCTTTATGAAATGCTCCGGGCAGACGTAGAACCCGCAGGAGTTGCAGAACGTGCGGTGCCTGTCGCAGATGGGCTCCCTGCAAACCCTGCATCGGATCGTGATGGCCACCGAGTCGCAGAACTTGCACCTCAGGGCTCCCTTCTTCCTCTGCTCCAAGACCCTGGCTCTCTCTTGTGGGTTCACGAGATTCAGCGATGTCGAGTGCACGACCTTTACTAGCCCGCTCGGGGCTGTGGCCGTGACCTTGAACTTGACTCCCAGCGCTTCAACCTCTTCGCCGACGCGCACGGACTGACCGACGATGTCCTCCTTCGCGAACTTCCGGAGGAGCTCGCAGGCCTTGTAGCTCAGGAAGGTTTGGGGCTCAAGGACCACGACCTTCGCATCTTCCAGGTCGGACGTAGTCTTTTTGGACGCGCTCGTCATCCTGACCCTGATCCTCTTCGCCTTCCCCTTGGCAGCGCATTCGATGCACGTGTAACTGGCCTCGTCGTAGCAGTTCTCGCAGATGAACTTGCCGCAGACCAAGCAGTGAGCATTCCCAAGTCCAACGCCGCATATGGGGCATGTCAGGCACTCCTCACAGTAGCCTGCAAGCGGGGCGTTGGGATGGGCGCACTTGTACCCAAATCTCCTTCCGCATTCGGGGCAGGTTTCCCGGCCGAACTCGACGCCGCATATCTCGCACTTTCCGCTGGCCAATCTCAGGCCGAGGCCTTTGCCCATGAAGTGGAGCAGCGCGAACAGTCCGCCCGAGACGGCACTCATGATGACGACCGCGAAGACCGTGTCGTTGAAGACGCCCAGGAGCACGTAGAGCCTCCAGGCGATGCTGAGGCTCAGCACGAAGCCCACCAGGGCCAGGATGTTGCCCATGTAGCGGAAGACATCTGCGTAACCTGTTCTTCTCATGGTTGCCAAGCGGGAACCTCCTAAGCTTCTATGGATACCTCCGTTGGCCTCATGACGCGAACTCTTCCGGGAGGATCGGTCTCCAGAACCTTGAAAGGCATCTCGACGGCCTCTATGGCGTCCCCCGCTGCGAGTCTCTGGCCGATGAGCTCGTTCCTGACAAACCTGTTAAGGATCTTGATCATGGATGCGCTTAGGTAGTGATCGCTCTTAAGGCGAACGGTCTTGGCGGGCTTGATGTCTGGCATCTGTATCTCCTCGTTCACGACCCCGCCGTCCCTCAGGTATATGATCAGGTCGGCCTCGGCCGTTATCTTCGGGTCGTGCGTGCTGACCAGAAGGGTCGAGTGCTGCTCCTCCTGGAGCTCCTTCATGAGAGCCACGATCTCGAGGCCGGTCTTGGCGTCCAGGTTCGCGGTGGGTTCGTCGGCCAGTATGAGCGGCGGATTGAAGACCAGCGCCCGCGCGATGCCAACCCTCTGCTGCTCGCCGCCCGAAAGCTCTATTGGCCTGTGGTGCATTCGGTCTTTGAGTCCCACCCGCGTCAGGACCTCAACCGCCCGCTTCCGCCTGTCTTCCTTGTCCACCCCCGCCATCTCCAGGGGCAGTTCAGTGTTCTCAAGCGCGGTGAGAAGCGGGACGAGATTCCAGGTTTGGTGGATGAACCCTATCGTCTCCTGCCTGAGGATGTTGAGGAAGTCCCTGTCCCCCTTGGTGATGTTCAGCCCGCCGATGTAGACCTCCCCGCTCGTCGGCGAGTCGAGCCCGCTTATCATGTTCAGGAAGGTGGTTTTCCCTGATCCCGACGGCCCGATCATGACGGCGAAGGCCCCTCTCTCTATGCGGATGTTGACTCCCCTTAGGGCATGTACCTTAACCTCTCCTCCCGCGAGCTTGAAGGTCTTGGTGAGGTCCCGCGTGTCGACCATGAAGGGCCCGCGTATCTCTATGAGGTGCTTGCCGAGGTCAGTACTCAAGTCTAAACGCCTCCGCAGGAGCCATTCCCGACGCCCTTCGGGAGGGATACCAGGATGAGAGGTAGCTTATGCCGACGGCCAGGAATAGCCCGAGCCCCATCATGGACAGGATCATGAGCCAGTTCAGACCCCGGAAGTTCCAGGTGAACAGGAACGGCAGCATCGCTGCGAAGAGTCCTATCAGAGCGCCTATCACCCCGCCTATGAAACCTATGATGCTCGCCTCGACCCTGAACATCCTCCGTATGTGCTTTGGCTCCCCGCCGATGGCGATCATCGCTCCGATCTCCCCCGTTCTCTCGAGTACAGCCGTTATCATCGTGTTGAAGGTTCCGAGGGCACCGATCGCGATCGCGACGAGCGCCAGCGCGGTCTGGTAGGCCTCGACCACCACCTCACCTCCTGCTATCTGGCTCTTGATGGCCTGAGAGGTTATCATGAGTTGGACGAACAGGCCTATGCCTATGGCAATGCCTATGGTCGCAAGCAACGACCGGGTGAACCTTCGCAGCAGGTTCCTCACGGCCAGGGAGGTGTATATCCTCTTGCGAAGGAACTTCATCTTCACCAGCTTCTTGTAGATGGGGTTCATGTATTTCGTGACTATGCTTTCGGACGCTGCCTCCAGCCCGTACCTCATGGCTGTCAGCGGGTCGTAGAGGGCGGCTCTGAAAGCAGGGACTATGGAGGCTATGAGGGCCAACCCGACGGCCAGCATCAGGGGAGCTGCTACCAGGGAAACGGTGAATCGAAGGGAGATGAGGGTCGGGTACAGGCGGCTGGCCATGAACGCGATGGAAACGCCCAGCGCCCCGCCGATCAAACCGAGGATGATAGCCTGGATCATGAAGATGCTCATTATCCTGAATATGGTTGCGCCGAAACTCCCCATGATGCCTATGTCGCGGACTCTCTCGTAGACTCGCGTGAACATCATGTTCATGATCACGACCGCGACCGCGATGAAGGAGATCACGATCGTGGTGGTGTGCGCGAGGCGGGTGCTCCCCATGGTCCCTGCCCCTGTCGGCGTGATGAAGTACGGAGCAACCTCGGCCATCTTGCGTAGCGGCACGATCACGTTGTTAATGATGTCGATGCCGCTCACGCCCTCTTGGTAGCGCACGTATATGCGCGAGACGGTGTCCGGTTCCATCGCGAACAACCGCTCTGCGTCCTTGCGGTGTATGAGGATGGTGTTCCCTGACCAGGCTTCCTCTGGCCTACCCAGCCGGTCCAGCGCTGGGTCGTCCAGCGTCTTGAACAGGCCAACCACCCTCAACGTGATGGTGCCATGGGTCGCTCCGCCGGTGGTCCCGCGCTTGGCAATCATCCCGGGGCGCAAGGTTATGTTGTCCCCAACGCCTATGACCCCTATCCCGTACTTCTGGAACTGTTCATGGTAGTACTCGGCCATGTCCACGCCTATCAAACACTCGCCCGGCTGGCTTATGTACGAGCCGTCGGTCACGAAGTCTCTGAGCCCCCTGCCGTCATCCGTAACGACCTTCCTCCACCACGCGTCCTCGGATTCGGGATCGATGCCGAATATGCTCAGCGGCCTCCCACGCATTCTCCTCTCAAGTGCCGTGAGTTTTTGGGCCACGGATGTCCCATTCACATCAATGTAACCTCGAGGGTCCTCCGCGATGAACTCGGTTCGCGGGTTCACTATATCAACGCCCTTGAGATTTCTGATCTCATCAGCGCTGGAAATGGGGGTGTTAGGTTGCCGGAAGGAGTACAGGACCTTGGTGACGCTCTGCCGCTCGGCGGCGTACATCTGCAGATTCATGGCCGTCCCCACGGCGATCTCGAAGTTCTCTGCGAGCGGAAGGATGCATAGGAATGCCGATATCGCAAGCGTGATGCTGGCGACGGTCACCGAGGTTATCAGGAGTCGACGTCTCAGGTCCCGGATCGCGATGGAGAAGGAGCCCATGCATGCACCTCGGCGTTGCCGAAAAGGAGACGATCCAAACCCGCTCGAAAAACTCATATAAATGTTTTCGGCGCGTTGGAAGAGGCAGAATACGCCGTCTTGTGGCCCGATCGTTGACGTGGTGTCTTGGATCCGATATCTGCGTGCAAAGCTTCCTCCAAAGGCGCCGAAACCGATCCTGGTGAAGGGACTAGGGGTCGTTTTCCGAGGCACCGTCCGCAGGCGAACCCGCGCCTCTACATTTTTCTTGGGTTCCGCCCAAAGGATGTCGATGGCCTCCTTCGTCGTGACGGACATCGCATTCATGCCAAATGGGGTCGAGGGCCTACGTCTCTGGTCCAGAAAGCAGACCGCAATTTTGCCTCTAGAAAGAGGAAGGACGATCTCGTTCAGGGTTTCAGGCCAGCCCACGGCCAGCCGGCCGAAGGACCGATGCGCCCTCTGCGATGGGTCTCTGTGCCTGAAGGCAAGGATGGATTGCACGGTCCCCCATGTTTTGTACCTTGCCCTTTTCGGCCGGGCAGCCAAGATCGGCGTCACCAGGGAATCGAGATACGAAAAGAGAATTAGGGAGCAGGGAGCACCGTTTGCATGTGTCGTGGCCAGGTTCGAAGATGGCCTGGAGGCCCGCAGGGCGGAGAGGGCCTACTCGGCTTGGGAGGGCGTTAGGCTCTCTGTCAGGTTCGAGGACAAAGTTGGCGCGATCGGAAAGGTACCGGACGTGTTGGAGGCAAACCGGATAGTGAGGACTATCCCCCTTCCCGCCGTCCCGCAGCTGGAGGACATGAGGCACCTCTATCAGAACCCGGATCTTGACTCGATGGAGACTCCACTGATTCTTGACGGGGACGTGGTCAAGGGCAGGGTTGAGGACACGCGCGGTGAGGCGCTGTACTTCAGGCACCGGGACAACCTCTACGCGTACGATCTGAGGAGGACCCTGGGAAGGAGCCTTGGCCTCGGCGAACACAAGGTGGAGGCGCAGATGACGCTGAGCAACTTCTGAAGGGGTTGCCCATGGTTCCTCGCTTCAATATGCATGTGCATACTTGGCGATCATCATGCGCCAAGCCCGAGATGCTTCTGGAGTCGATCAACAGGAAGGCTCGGTCAGCCGGGCTGCGGTACGTAGGTCTGTCTGATCACATCGACGTTGCTGCGCATAACGACCGTCCCACGCGGAATCGCGAGGATCTGTCGATGGGCTCGTGGGATGTCAATTTCCTGGTGGGTTGCGAGGCAACGGCTCTGTCTCCTAGCCGCGTGGCCGTTTTCGATGACGTGGCCCGTCGGCTGGACTACGTGATGGTCGCGGCAAACCACTACCACCTGGGGGTCGTGGAGAATCCTGCTCGCCGAGAAGCTTCTTCGTATGCCTCTCACTACCTGAGGATGCTCGAAGGGGTCCTAGGCTGGGGCTTGGCCGACATAGTTGCGCACCCATTTCTTCATTCAAAGATCGCCAGGGTACTGAACCCCCTGGATGTCCTTGAGTGCTATGATTGGGATGAACTGGAAAGGATCTTGGTTGAGTCGGCGCAAAGGGGCCTTAGCTTTGAGTTGAGGCCCGGTTCGTTGAGCGCTGCGCCCGAGTTCTTCCGTGAGCTTGTTCGATTGTGCAGGGAAAGCGGGGTGAAGTTCAGCCTGGGCAGCGACGCCCACAGGCTTTGCGAAATCGGGTATCCACCCCATTTCGGCGACGAACTGGAATCGATCGGAGTGAGAAACAGCGATCTCATCGAGCCAGAACAGTTCCTGGTTTCTTCGCCCAGGTGAAAGAGCCCATCGCCCCCTGGGGCGTGACGCGGGAGAGCGACGAAATTGGCCTTCCCGCCCGCAGCCGGCTGCGCCATGGGCCATGGCCATGGCATGAACCCTGAGCCTGAGCTCCGAGCCGCGAGCCCGAAAGCTATAATAGCACATGCTGACAACCTCGCGCATGCCGAC
>Ga0209102_1000192_pt1 | contig 42450 bp, 31 predicted proteins | sample ConPoolayeHmetaG_FD_185483 | JGI IMG/M metagenome (GOLD analysis project Ga0209102, IMG submission 185483) | Hot spring microbial mat communities from California, USA to study Microbial Dark Matter (Phase II) - Cone Pool mat layer H metaG... ...
CATCTCCCATTGATCCGGATTGTCTTTCATCCTAAGGGCTTAGAGCAGCCCAATTTTGCAAGCTCAGTTCGCTTGGTACGGCGGCTTCTTCCAGACGTTGAGCTCACTACCTATTCTCGCTTTTTAGGGTTGAAGTGAAACCGGCGATTTCAATAATCATCCCTGCTTACAACGAAGCTGCCTATCTCTCCGATGCCCTGAATTCCGTTAAGAGTCAGACCTATGACCATGACGCTCTGGAAGTGATAGTTATTGATAATGCCTCCACTGACCAAACAGTTCGAGTTTATTGGGATTTTGTCCAGAACAATGAGCTCCGGTTTAAAATGTGCCTCGCTGAGGAGAAAATCTTAGGTGTTTCCAGAGCAAAAAATAGAGGGGCGACCTTGGCTAAAGGCGATATCCTCCTTTTTCTTGACGCCGATTCAGAGATGAGTCCGAATTTGGCCGAAGTTGTTTCTAATTATTATCAACGAGGCTTTAAGATGGGCATTATCCAGCTCAAGCCTAAATCCTCGGATTGGCTGGCTAAGCATTTCTTTCAGTTGATTGAATTTGGCAAAAGGACGTTCCGCATCGCCGCTCAGATGGGTTATTGTGACCGGCAACTTTTTTGGCTTGAAGGCGGTTTTAACCCCTCCCTTCGCCTCTCCGAAGACCTTGACTTTTTCACTCGACTGAAAAAGAGATTGAAGCAGACGGGCGAGGATTTTAGCTACATTAGCGAAGCCTGCATTTATACGTCGACTCGACGCCTGGATTATTTCCCGCTTAAAAGCGGCTATTTTCTCATTTTTTTCCAATGGCTATTAAGTTTTCTCGGTTTAGGCCGTGAGCATTACAAAGCCTACCGCTAATTAGTTTTATTGATTCTCTTCCATTTTGTATGGGTTAGGCTCGGAGACGTTCGGAATGGCCTCGCTCCCCCTCAGGTTTTTAACGCCGTTTCGTCTTCGCCCTTCTCGGCGCCCGCGGCGCTCGCCTCCCTGTTCAGAGACATAGCCCGGAAGTCCTTTGCCTCCCTTTGGCCTCTCTGTTGATCCTGTTCAGGCTCAGATATTCTCGGCGGCCAGAGGTTCCCTCGAAGGGCGATTTGGGAAGGCTAAATCTTCAATGGTCACTTCTTCCCTCCCGAACTTAGCCCGCAACCCAGCCCAGATAAAATGGAAGAGAACCGTTTTATTCTATTCTTTAAGCTGAGGATGACGCCGATGGAAATCTGTGGCTTGCTGAAAAGCGCGGGCTAGGCTCAGCGCTTTAGCTTCTTCAAAGAGGTTGCCGATGAAGGAGAGACTCGTGGGGTGGCCGCGGTCGTCAAATCCATTGGGAACGACCACCGCAGGATGACCGGTGAGGTTTGTTAAGAGGAGATTAGAGCCGCCGAAGGAGGGCGCAACATAAACGTCAATATCCTTCATTTTTTCCGCCATTTCTTGCATCAGCCGCCAGCGAATACGGTTGGCCTGGATGTATTCTACCGCGGGAATAAACCGAGCCTGCCGAAAAACATTCGGCCAAGCATTGCGAGTTTGACGGGCTAAGAGGTCGTCGCGGTTACTCCTCGTCAGTTCATCAAAGGCGGCGGCCGCTTCCACGTTGAGGATGAAGGAAAGGGATTCAACGGGAAGGTCCGCAGGCAACTCCAAGGGAATAAGCTCAACTCCCAATTTACGGAGAACTTCTAAAGAAATAAGGTCATTTTTCTTTTGGCGATAATCCTTATCAAATTCTTTTTTAAGGTAACCGACACGGATTGCTTTTAAGTCAAGGTTTGGGTCCCAGTTGAAGGGTTTATCAACACAGGTCAGGTCTTTTCCGTCCGGACCCATAATGGCTTGAAAAATTAGGGCGCAATCATCAACCGAACGAGCTATGGGACCAATTTTATCCATGCTCCAGCTGAGAGCCATGGCCCCGGCTCGGCTAACTCGACCAAAGGTTGGTCGCAGGCCCGTGACCCCGCAGCGGGTAGAAGGGGAGACAATCGACCCCCATGTCTCAGTCCCGATAGCAAACCCCACCAGACCAGCCGCCGTAGCCGCCGCTGAGCCTGCCGACGAGCCGCTCGAACCTTGTTCATAATCCCAAGGGTTTCTGGTTCGGCCGCCAAACCAAACATCGCCCCAGGCTAACTCCCCCATAGTCAGTTTGGCGACCAGAACCGCACCCGCCTTCTCTAATTTTTCAACCACAGTTGCCTCTTCCTGCGGAACCTGGTCCTTGTAAGGAGCTGCTCCCCAGGTAGTTCGTATGCCCTTCGTAGCCAGAAGGTCTTTGGCTCCCCAAGGAATACCATGGAGGGGGCCCCGATAGTACCCGGCCGCGATTTCCTCGTCCGCCTTTTTGGCCTGAGCTCGGGCTAAGTCCTCAGTTAAAGTGACCACACACTCTAATTTTGGGCCATATTTTTTCAAACGAAGGAGGTACATTTCTGTAAGTTCAGTTGAAGTTACCTTCTTAGTACGAATAAGCTCAGCCAGAGCAGTAACAGGATAAAAGGCTAAATCTTCTAAGTTCTCCGGCCGCTCGAGCCGGAAATTTTTATCAAGGGGCCAAGGCGGGGAAGAAATGGTTTTTGGGGCTGCTTCGGGCTCTACCTTAGGTTCTTTTGTCGTCAGCGGGTTAAAATAGAGGGCTGGCGGGATTTCGTTAGACAAGATGACTTGGCGGAGCTGGCGGTAAGTTCTGGCATGGCCTCGGAGGTCCTCCAGCATTAGCTTTCTTTCCTTGGGGGTGAAATGAAGGTCGATAATTTTCTCCATTCGAGAGATATCATGAACCTGAACTTTTTTGCCTTTGGTTAAATAAAGGGCAAAAGCACCGCCGATAATTAAAAGAACAACTGTCAAAGAAATAATCAAAGGCCAGAAATTTCTGGACGCCTTCCTTGGATTCTTTTTGTTCATGAAGACCTCCTTTCAGCTCTTATAATTTTCTGGACTTTCCCGATTTTACGATAATTGCGGGGCCAGATGAAAGATAAATTTCTCTGATAAATTGCCTAAAATTAGCGTAGGCGCCAGAATAGAAGGATAGCCATTTTGGATTTCTTCTTCGGTTGCAACTCTCCGTGAATTTGTTTATTATGCCAGCGCCTAATTTTTTAAAAAGATTATTTTTGCCCAGACAATTAATTGATTCGACGGGTGGCCAAGGATAAAGGAGGCATGATGAAGGCGGAAACTGATTGGGCGGCGATTGCGAAGCTAAGATGGGTGGTGCTGATTTTAATGGGCTGGGTTATTTTTGGCGCTTATTATGCCTATGACTCCGTTAGCCCGATCGCTGATTTCATCATGCGCGATATGGGGTTGAGCCGAGCTCAATATGGTCTTCTTTTCAGCTTTTACTATCTGCCTAATTTTATCATGGTTTTGGTGGGCGGAATTCTCCTGGATAGGATCGGCATAAGGCGCGCTGGCGGACTCTTTGTTTCTCTTTGTGCTCTGGGCGTTTTGATGACAGCCGTGGCTTCTGGTCGAAGCTTTGCTGTTATGCTGGCCGGCCGCTTGCTTTACGGGCTTGGTTCTGAATCTTTGATCATTACCCAGAATAAAATTCTTTCCAAGTGGTTCCGTGGTAAGGAGTTAGCCTTAGCCTTTGGTTTAAACCTGACCGTTGCCCGTTTAGGAACTTTTGCCGCCCTTAACAGTGCCGCCCGTATTCAGGCCTTATCTGGTTCCTGGAAGCTGGCCATTTGGGTCTCGGCGGTCATCATGTTTCTTTCCTTAGCCCTTTTCTTTATTTATTCGGGCTTAGACCGGTCCAAGGAAAAGTTTTTCCCGGCGCAAGCATTAACTTCCGCCGAAGAAAAGATTGTCATTAAAGATATTTTTGCCTTCCGGCCCTCCTTTTGGTTTGTTTCCTTGCTTTGCATGACCTTTTATTCCGCCATCTTTCCTTTTACCGCTTTTTCGACCGTGTTTCTCCAGTCCAAATTCGGGTTTAGCGCCGTCAAGGGAGGTTTTTATACCTCGTTGGTGATAACCGGAACGATGATTTTTACTCCACTCTTTGGCTTCCTCGTTGACCGTATCGGCAAAAGGGCAACGATGATGATTATTGGTTCGGTTCTCCTCGTTCCAGTCCATACCTCTTTGGCCCTAACCCCTTTTGCTCCGGCCGCGGCGATGGTTGTTTTGGGAATTGCTTTTAGTCTGGTTCCTGCGGCCATGTGGCCCGCGATTCCCATCATGGTCGAGGAGAAGCGCTTAGGCACAGCCTTTGGTTTGATGACTTTAATTCAAAACGTCGGGCTAACGCTTTTTAATTGGCTGGCTGGCAAAATCACTGACCTTTCCGGCGGTAATTATAGAAATACTATCTTGATGTTTGCCGGTCTTGGTTTGGTGGGCTTTTTATTTGCCCTCCTCCTCAGGCAAGCGGCTTGCCGGGAAGGTAGTCGAATCGAGCTTCCTTCCCATCAAGCCCAGGTCTAAGATAGTCATGGTTTTAGTTTAAGTGCAGGATGATGGAGTTATTAAGGGAGGTTTATGGTTTAAAATTGATAAAAAAGAGACAGGCTGGAAACAGCCGATTCCTTGCTTATGCTTAATATTAACCTCCCGAAAGTTAAAACCTGTGAGGGTCAGTGGAACAAAAACAAAAGTGGCGTCGGGCTCAAAAAAGGATGACAGACTGTTTAGTGATAAATATATTAGGACTTGAAGATTAAGAATTAAAAGGTAACCATAAAAGAATGAAGAGGTGAGGGAATTAAGATTAAAAGTTCGGGTTTGATGTTTAGTCCTAAAAAAGGCTTTGGCCTTCCTGCCTTTTTGGGGGTTATTTTTCTGATAATCTACGCCGGTGCCAACCTTCTTTGGTTAAGCTACGACACTTTGCCGCCACCTTTTGACCAATCAGCCCACGGCTTGATTGTCTTGAAATATCATCAGCTCCTCGACCATCCGGCCAGTCTTTCAGGGAGCAAGCTACTTCGCGGCACTAACTACTGGCCGCCCTTCTTTTATTTTTCGAGCGCCATAACCACCCAAATTTTCGGGTTTAGCCCCGACACCATTGTCCTTACGAACTTCTTTTTTTTGCTTCTGCTGGCTCTGGCTCTTTTCAAATTGGGTGAAACATTATTTAACCGCTGGGTAGGTCTGTTGACTGTTCTTCTTTCTCTAATGTGTCCCCTTGTTTATGCTTTGCTGCGGGACGGTTTGATTGATTTTTCCTTGTTAACGATAGTCGTTGTTGTCCAATATCTAATTATTAAAAGTCGGAGTGGTCTTCATCTTAAAGCCGGCCTTATATTAGCCCTGGCCATGGCGGCCGCTCTTCTCACCAAATGGACCTCTCCAATATTTTTTGCTTTTACCGGGCCGCTTGTTTTCTTAGTTAGCTGGAAAAGAGAGCCCAGGCCTTTCTGGCGTTCTCTCTGCCGTGGGTTTATTGTGGTTATGATTGCGTTGGCCTTGGCCCTTCCATGGTATATAAAGAATTACAGCGATTTTCGCTCTGGCGCCCACCATGCTCTCTATACTGATTCCAAGTTAGAGGGAGACCCAACCCGCTTTTGGCCCTCCTTGGTTTGGTATCTTGAGGCTTTGCGGGATGTCCTTGTTTCCCGCTGGCTTCTGCCCTTTTTTCTTGTCGGTTGGGCGGCCTTTTTTCTCTGGAGTAAAAACTGGCTGGCTCTATCTTTTAGCTTAGCCTGGTTTTTTCCCAGCCTGCTGATTTTTATTTTTATTCCGAATAAAGATGCCCGGTTCATTTTGCCTCTACTTCCTTCCTTAGCCCTTTTGAGCTCGGCCGGTCTTAATTCCCTTCCCTCAAGAAAGACAAGGTTAGCGGTAGCCATGGCGCTAATCATTATCGGCTCTTATCAGTTCAGCGCCATTTCCTTTGGCTGGCCAAAATTTATCGAGCATCCTTACACCCATCAGGCCACTCGAGAGGAGTGGCAAGTAGAAAAAATTTTAACCGACCTGAAAACAGCTTTTCCTGGAAAAGAATTGAGAATAGCGGTTTTAGCCAATCAGCCTTATTTTAACCCTAACCTTTTTCATTTTTATAGTGCGGTTAAGACTTTTTCCTTTAAGATTGATAGCGTGGGCGACCGCCCCCCGAACTTTACTCAACTCACAGCCTATCATTTCTTAATCCTTAAAACAGGCGATATCGCCCTCGAGCATACGGCGCGGCACCGTTGGGCTTTTTTGTCCAAATTCTGGCCCTGGCTGGAAGGGGAGAATAAAGGGCCTTCTTTTATTTTATGGGGTAAGTGGCCGCTACCCGATGGAAGCGAAGCTCTGGTTTACCAGATTGAAAAATGAAAAATCTCTCGCTCTTCTTTTTTTGACTGGTTGCGATAACCGTATCTTTTTGTTATTAATAACAAATTAACAAGTTATTTTTGAACCCAGGCGAGGTTTTCATGAAGCGCGCCATCATTTGCGATATGGGGCAGGTTGTTCTCTGGTTTGATAACCGTCATTTTTATCGGCGGTTGGGGGAAGCCTCTCCTTATGAAGAAGAAGAGATAAGACAATTGGTCAGGGACCATTTTGAGCTCATCGAGCTCTTAGACATGGGCCGGATTTCGCCCCAAGAATTTTATGCCAAGATAATCAGCGCTACCCGAGCTAACCTGGATTACGAGACCTTTCTGGCGGCCTATTGCGATGTTTTTACTCCTAATAAGCCTGTGATTGATATCCTAAGGCGGGCCAAGAGTTCGGCGCGTCTTGTCCTGCTTTCCAACACGGATGTGCTTCGGTTTTCTTTTATCCGGCAGCGTTTCCCTAAAGTCATGATTTTTGATTCTTTGGTTCTTTCTTATGAAGTTGGGCTGATGAAGCCCCAGCCTCAAATTTATCAAATCGCTCTCCAGGCGGCAGAGGCCGAGCCAGAAGAAACAGTATTTATCGATGACCTGGAAGAAAACATTCGACCGGCCAAGGGCTTGGGTATGGCGACTATCCTTTATCGGCCAGAAACAGATTTGGAGCATAACCTTCAATCCTTGGGGGTAAGGCTGGAACCAATAGTTCAAGTTAATAAAAAAATTAGCCAGAAATAAAATAGGATGAACTGGCTTCAAGGGATAAAAGGACAAAATGAATCTTCATCTTCCATCTTGTACGGGCTAAGCAATGTCACGGCTTGAAGGGCCCCCGCTCCCGTTTGGTTTTTCCTTGCGTTGTCTTTTACCTTCGTTGGGCTGGCCGAAATCGTCTCTCTGGCAACGGACGTCGAGTTGGCAAAAAGGTCGCTTAGAGGGGAGAGGAAAAGCAAAACTAATTAAAAGTGGTTAATTCCTTATGATTTTGATAAACGCTGACAGAAAAGAGGTAAGTAAATGACCGAAAAGGCGATTCGGGTTAGGGTTTATCTTATTTTGGCCGCTTTTCTTTGCTTAAATCTAATTTTTCTGAGTTGCGCCGTTAACCCGGTTACTGGACAGAAAGAACTAAGCCTGATTCCCGCTTCCCAGGAAAAAACCTTGGGCGAGGAAACCGATGGTGAAATTCGTTCCCAATACGGAATAGTCGCTGATAAGGACTTGGTTGCTTATATCAAGGGTGTAGGGGAATCCATAGTTCCCCATACTCACCGGCCAGAGCTTGGCTACCATTTTGCTGTCCTTGATTCACCCGTTATCAACGCCTTTGCTGTGCCCGGAGGCTATGTTTATGTTACGAGGGGAATTTTGGCTTTAATGTCTTCAGAAGCGGAACTGGCCACGGTTATCGGCCATGAGCTGGGTCATATCAGTGCTCGTCATAGCCTCCGGCGGTTAAGTCAGATGATTCTTGTCCAGACTGGCTTAGCCTTAGTGAGTGCTGTGGATAAAAGGCTGGCAGAAATCGCCGGCCTCGTCGGTGTCGGCATGCAGCTTCTCTTTCTCAAATATAGCCGTGACGATGAATACCAGGCTGACAGCTTAGGCGTCGAATATGCCCGCAAAGCCGGCTGGTCTCCCCAGTTTATGATTGATTTTTTTTCTGCCCTGGAAAAAATAGGTGACCTTTCCGGAGGTCGCAGTCTCCCTGGTTTTCTCTCTACTCATCCTTTGACCAAAGACAGAATAGAAAAGGTAAAAACGATGCTCACGGAGGAGGACCGCCGTTTAAAAGTTAACCGAGATGACTATCTCCTTAAACTTCAAAACCTGGTCTATGGCGATGACCCGCGGCAGGGCTTCGTCGAGAAAGGAAAATTCTATCATCCCCAAATGAAGTTTGTTTTTTCCTTCCCCGAGGACTGGGCCGTGCAGAATACTGCTTCCCAAGTAAGGATGGCCTCTCCAGATGGCCGAGCCGCCCTGGTTTTAATGGTTGAAAAATCAGCCGAAGATTTAAGAACATACGCCACGCAAAAGGCGGCAACCATCAAGGGGGCAACTTTAATGGGAGAAGATAGAATCGAGACCGGCTCTTTACCTTCCCATCACACTTTTTATTTGCTGGAAAGGGAAGAAGGTGAAACTCTCTATCTTCGCTTAGGGTTGATTCGTCTCGGCGAATTCATTTTTAGTTTTTTTGGTCTGGCTCCCTGGCGCAACTATCCTCCGTATGATGAGAAGTTTAAGGTTTCAATTCGCTCCTTGGACCAGCTTAAAGACCCTGCTTATCTTAACCGACAGCCACTGCGGCTCAATTTAGTCCGCGCTTCAGGGAAGGAGCGGCTCTCTCAGATTTTCGAGCGAACTGGGATGCCGCGCGACCTCTGGCCAAAATTCGCCATCATGAATGGCTTCGAGCTTGAAACCATGCCGCCCGCCAATTATCTAGTTAAAACAGTCTGGCTAAAGGGACAAACCCGACCTTCTCAGCAGTAGGAAATTGGGAAGCAGCCATTCTTCAGAAGGTGAATAATGGTTATAGCGCTGCCTTGGGACGGCCGGGGAGTGGTCTTGAAACCCGGGAACGGCGGGAGACGCGGGCGTTTCTGCGGCGAAGGAAGCTGAGGAGGGCCAATTTTCCTAAGGGCAGGAGATGGAGGCTGTTCGGGACCGCCTAATGGCATCCTCCGTGGTTTGGCTGCTGGCGACTCCTTTTTTCTCCCCTAAGGAATTATTTTTTGATTGTATTATAATGTTTCTTTGCTTGGTTTTGCGGCTTTAGAGCCAGCGGAGCCAAGAGATAAGTTAAGGACCATTAAGACAGTCTTTGACTTGGAGCCTTGGCACTTTGAAAATAAATGAGGTGCATTAATAACTGAGAGGCCAAGTATAAACTAAACTCTGATTATCGCATCATAAGGAGAAAAAAATATGGCATCAACTGAGGATAAAATTAAGGAGGCTCTTTCCCGCGTTATCGACCCCGAGCTTCAACGGAACTTGGTGGAATTGGGCATGGTGCGGGAAATACGAGTGGAAGGTGAAAAGGTTAGAATCAAGTTGGCTCTAACTTTTTCTGGCTGTCCGCTCAAGGAGCAAATCGTTACTCAGGCTAAAGAAGCAGCCCTTACCGTTGCAGGTGTGAAAGAGGTGGAAATCGAGACTACTGAAATGACTGATGAGGAAAGGAAGCGAATCGGACTTGGAGGAGACAAACAGGGGGTAGCGGAGCCTTTTAACCTAATTCACCGTTCGCTGGCTGTGCTCAGTGGAAAAGGAGGAGTAGGTAAATCGCTTGTTTCGGCCCTTCTGGGCTTAGCTTTCCGAGAGACAGGCCAAAGAGTGGGCCTTTTAGATGCTGATATTACCGGGCCGAGTATTCCCAAGATTTTTGGCCTAAAGGAGAGACCAAAAACCGGGCCTTTGGGGCTAATACCTGTAGAGAGCCGAAAGGGAATAAAAATCATGTCGATTAACCTTTTGCTTCCGGAAGAGGACGAGGCGGTAATCTGGCGGGGCCCGCTTATCAGCGCGGCTATTAAACAATTTTGGGGGGATGTTTTTTGGGGGGAGCTTGATTGGCTGATTATTGACCTCCCGCCGGGGACCTCAGATGCCTCCCTCACAGTAATGCAGACACTGCCCACCTGCGGGATAGTTTTAGTCTCCACCCCCCAGGATTTGGCGGAAATGGTTGTCCGCAAAGCGGCTAAGATGGCTTTGAAAATGAAAGCTCCTTTGCTTGGTCTGGTGGAAAATATGAGTTATTTTGTTTGCCCCGATAGCGGTCGAGCCTACGAAATCTTTGGCCCGAGTCGGGGTGAAGAAATGGCTGCCCGGCTAGGCGTTCCTTTTTTGGGCCGCCTCCCCTTGAACCCGAAAATTGCCTCCTTAAGCGATGCGGGCGAGATTGAAAAGCTGCCGCTGGACGATTTTCTTCCGTTAGCCCGACGCCTGGCCGAAAAATTTGTTGATTGAGTGCTAAAGGAAGGGCTGAGGTCGCTTGTTTTAGGCCAAAAAATAGTTAGACGCTGCTCTTTGGCCAAAGATTTTAGGGGAGTGGGTCCTGCTTTTGATTATTTAAGAGGGGAAAGAAAGAGGCGGCGTCGCCGCGGGCCGTCGAATTCGCAGAAGGTGATTCCCTGCCAGGTGCCAAGGCAAAGATTTCCGTCCTTAATGATAATGTAAAGACAACTTCCACAAAGCGAAGCCTTAACGTGGGCCGGAGAATTCCCTTCGCTATGAGCGTAAGGGAGGTCGTCAGGAACCATATGACATAGGGCTAAAAGGATATCTCTTTTAACAGAGGGGTCGGCGTTTTCATTTATGGTGAGGCCGGCTGTGGTATGAGGGACAAAAACAATAATCCCGCCTTCTTTTATTCCCAATGCCTTAACTTCCCTGGCCACCAGCTGGGTTATATCAATCAATTCTTCCCTTGACCTGGTCTCAATTTCCAGCATCTTCATTCTTTTCCTCCCATCTTTATTAAAAGATAAAATAATATTTTAATTTAGTTCTTTTCCCGCTTTAATATAAACCCTGCTTTTTAATAAAAATTGGTTTCCCTGGCTCTTTTATTTTTTGCTTATTTTCTTCAGGAAAAACATGGTCACTTCAAAGCTTGGTTGAGCCAGCTAGAAAAAAGCCTTTTTTAGAGTCAAGGTTTTTTGGCGGGAAATAATAATCAAGGCCAAGAACATTAATTCCCAAAAGGACCAGTTTTAGGGAAGTTTTATTTCTTCGAGCCAGGCTTTCACTTTATCAATCAGAGCCTGGTCCTTCAGCTTAGGAAGAGCTTTTTCCAGAAGTTCACGAGCCCGCCCTTTTTCGCCAAGGTTGAGATAGGCAATGCCGAGATTAATCAATATTATCGGGTCTTCAGGGTTAAGGCTTAAAGCCCGGTTGAAATAATTAACGGCGGCCTTATAATCCTGCTTTTCGTTGCAGGCGACGCCTAAAAGATTGAAGATAGCTGGGTCTTTGGGGTTGGACTCAGCGGCTTTTAAACCAAATTCGATGGCTTCATCATATCTTTTCTGGTCAAGAAGCAGACGGGCGAGAAGAAAAAGGGAAGGGGTATAGCTAAGCGCAACTGCCTGACGATATTCCCTTTCGGCTCGCAGAATTTCACCCATATCTTGATAGACAACAGCCAGGTTATGATGGGTTTCTCCGGAATCGGGCTTGAGCTCAAGGGCTCGTTCCAGAGCCTCAGCCGCAGCCTGATAATTGCCCTTTTTGTGATAAATAACCCCTAAAAGATTATATGAAGCGTAATGATTAGGGTCTAAAGCCAGGGCTTGTTTGAGGAAATCAAGCGCCATATCTGGAAGCTCGTATCTCATGGCCACAACTGCCTTTTCATAGTGATATTGGGGGTCCTTTTCTTTATCGGGCGCAGTCTTTGGTTTGGAAGTAGTGCAAGAGGATGCAAGAAAGATGATTATCAGGATCAAATTAAAAATTTGAAAAATAGAGAAGCGGAAAGTAGTTCTTTGACGTCTATTGATCATGTTGAAATTTTGTCATAAGTCCGCTTTCAAGGCAAGCTGAGTCTAAGCGATGATTCTGGTATAATCATGATTGGTTTAGAGGAAACCTTGTATGGCGCCTAAACCAGAAATTGAAATTTCTCCTGATTTCGAGGCCGCCTTGGATTTACTGGAAAATTCCAAGAGTCATGTTTTTATTACGGGCCGAGCGGGCACGGGGAAATCAACTCTCCTTCAGTATTGGCGCCAGAATACGGAGAAAAAGGTAGCCGTTTTGGCGCCAACAGGGGTCGCCGCTCTAAATGTCTATGGCCAGACTATTCACTCTTTCTTTGGTTTTAAGCCCGATATCACCCTCGATAAGGTGGAAAAGCTATCCGCCCAGCAATCAAAACTTTACCGGGCTTTAGAGACAATCGTCATTGATGAAATCTCGATGGTCAGGGCTGATTTACTTGATTGTGTCGACCACTTTTTGCGGCTCAATAGCCGCGAGCGACGTCTTCCCTTTGGGGGCCTCCAGATGATTTTTATCGGCGACCTTTATCAGCTTCCTCCTGTAGTGACTTCCAAAGAAAAAAAGATATTTTCCGCGGGCTACGAGACCCCCTACTTTTTCTCCAGCCGGGTTTTTAACCGCAGCGATTTTTCCTTCGAATTTATCGAGCTTGAAAAGGTCTATCGTCAGAGCGACCAGAATTTTATCGCTTTGCTTAATGCCATCAGAAATCGGACGGTGACCGAAGAAGATATCAGCCTTCTGAACCAACGGGTTGACCCCGATTTTATTCCGGGCAAAGATAAATTTTATATCACCTTGACCAGCACTAATGACTTAGCCTCGACCCACAATCAAGAGAAGCTCCGGGCCCTGTCCGGAAGAGTATGGATTCATCATGGCCGCCTTACGGGCGAATTCGAAAAATTTGACCGTTCCTCGCTGCCAGCGGATGAAATCCTCGAATTAAAAAAAGGAGCTCAAGTGATGCTGGTCAACAACGACCGCCATGGCCGCTGGGTTAACGGCACCATAGGTCGGGTGCGGGCCATTGAAAAGCACCGGTACGGCCATGCCCTGGTTATTGTTGAGCTTCAGAATGGCGCGGAGGTTGAAGTTGAGCCCTATACGTGGGAAATTTTTCATTATAAATATGATGAAAAAAGAAAAATAATCGAGACGGAAACAGTCGGCAGGTTCCAGCAATATCCCCTTAAACTTGCGTGGGCGGTGACAATTCATAAAAGTCAGGGCAAAACCTTTGACCGGGTTATTATTGATATCGGTCGAGGTGCCTTTGCTCCGGGTCAAATTTATGTGGCTTTGAGCCGATGTACAAGCTTGGAAGGAATCGTGCTGCGGCGGCCCATTCAAAAAAAGCATATTCTTCTCGACTTTAAAATTGTCCGGTTTTTAACCCGCCTCCAGTACCAAAAAGCTGAAGAGGCGCTTTCGTTGGAAGAGAAAAGGTCGCTTGTTAAAAAAGCTCTGGCTCAAAAAAATGATTTAGAGATTGTTTATCTCAAGCCGGATGACACCAAATCGCAACGACGCATCCACCCCTTATCCATAGAAATGGCTGAATATAAAGGCAAATACTTTGAAGGACTGCGCGCTTTCTGTTTTAAGCGACAGGCGGAGCGCATTTTTCGTCTTGACCGCATCCTCAAACTCAAACTCCTTTCTTAATTTAATTCCAAGCTCGCCATTTCATATTCCGGTGTCGTTGGATTTCTACTCCAACTCGTTACATAATTTAGTTCCCAGCCTTGGCCATCTAAGGAGGAGGGGCTGTTTTCAAAGGCGCCAACCAGGATAAAAAGGCTGGCGGTTAGTCCTTGTTCGGGCAGCCGCAAAAAAGGTCGGTTTTGATATAAGAGACAGAACAAATGTTGGCAGCTAATTAAGAAATAGAAAGGGAGAGCCGACGATGCCTATTTGGTCAGCAAAATTCGACCCGACCAACCTGACCATAAAAAATTAAAATTTGGAGATGCTTCCACGAGTGTTTTCTATAATTTCGCAGCTGGCTGACCTCGAAAAAAGGATTAGAAAAATTCTGATAGAGTCCTGGCAATTTTCTTCAGGTCAAAGGGTTGTTGGACCAGGGGGCGTTCCTTGATTATTGGAATTTTTTCTTCAAAGGGGGGACGATTGTTTTTATATATAATTCCTATAGGAATTCTATCATTTCCTTCCAAGGCTTTCTTAAAAGCGGCGAACCGGTCTTCAGGGTTATAATCGGCCTCCAAGTAATAAACCCGCTGCTGGTACCACTCAAACGTGTTAATCTTATTGAAAGAGATACAGGGCTGTAAGATATCTACCAGCGAGAATCCTTGATGTTTCACGGCCTGCTTTATCAATTCTTTTAGATGTTCCGGCTCGCCCGCAAAGCCCCGGCCGACAAAGCTACAGTCAAGAGCGACGGCCAGAGCCACGGGATTTAGTGGTTCTGAAATGACACCAAATGGCTGGTTTTTGGTGACCATTCCCTCTAAGCTCGTGGGCGAAGCCTGGCCTTTGGTCAGTCCATATACCTGGTTATCATGGACGAAGAGCTTGACGTTGATATTTCGCCTCATGGCCTGAAGGAGATGGTTGCCTCCTTCGCCGTAGCAATCACCGTCCCCAGCTATAGCCACCACAATCAGGCTGTGGTTAACGAGGCGGATGCCAGTAGCTACCGGAAGTGTCCGGCCATGGAGGCCATTGAAAGTATGGCAACGGATATAATGAGGAAATTTTCCCGCTTGGCCTATTCCGGAAACGATGATCAGTTGATGGGGCGCCAGCTCCAGTTCAACCATCGCCTGTTTAAAAGCTTTCAGGAGGCTGAAATTGCCGCATCCTGGACACCAGGCCGGCGACTGGCCTTCATAATCTTTTAAGGACAGCATTTATTTCTCCAATCAAAGACTCTAAGGTAAAGGGTCTTCCGTCGAATTTATTGATTAAATAATGAAAAGAAAATCCTGTCTCAGCCTTCAGCAATCTTGCCAGTTGACCCGTGGCATTATTTTCAATACCTAAGGCCATTTTAGCTCTTTTTAATTTTTCTAAGAAATCTAATTTTTTGGCGGCCGGAAAGGGATATATTTCATTAAAATGAAACATAGCTATTTTTTCCTTTTCCACCAGGACATCCACAGCTTCTTTTAGCAATCCGTAGGTAGAACCCCAGCCGGCAATTATTATTTCTGGGTCAGGATGGCCATAGAAAGAAGGCGGGTTGATTTCCTCTTTTATCCAGGGTAGTTTTTTAAAAAGCCTTTTATTGACCATCTTTATTCTTGTTTCGGCATCTTCTACTATATGTCCCTCTTCGTCATGTTCGTCGCTATCGGTAACCACAAGATGCTTTGCTTCTCCAGGCACCCCGAGCGGCGAAACCCCGTTGGAAGAGAAAGCGTGTCTTTTGTATTCATTAAGTTGAGCGAACTTTTCTCCTCTTAGCCTGTAATCTACATATTTTATCTGACTTAAATCAAAACTCTCAAAGGACCAGCGGGAATCAGCCAAATACTGGTCAGTGAGGATAATTACTGGAATTTGATATTTTTCTGCCAGGTCAAAACCCTTGTTGGTAAGGTAAAAGGCCTGTTCTGGAGTTCCGGGAGCAAAAATTACTCGCGGGAATTCTCCGTGGGCGGCGTGAAGCGCAAAGAGTAGGTCAGCCTGTTCAGTCCTCGTGGGAAAGCCGGTAGCCGGACCTGGTCGTTGGCCCAGAGCAATAACAATGGGTGTTTCCGTCATGGCCGCTAAGGAGAGGCCTTCGACCATCAGAGCAAACCCGCCCCCAGAACTTCCGGTCATCGACCTCACGCCGGCAAAAGAAGCGCCGAGAGCTAAGTTTATGGCAGCTATTTCATCCTCGGCCTGTTCGACGATGATTCCATATTCCTCAGCCTTGCTGGCTAAATAATCCATTATTCCTGTAGATGGAGTCATCGGGTAAGCGGCATAGAATTTGCACCCCGAAGCGATTGCTCCCAGGGCTAAGGCTTCGTTTCCTGTAATAAGCCCTTTAGCTGAAGCCAAAGGAGCCACCGAAAAAGAACATTGCAGGCATTCTTGGCGGGCAAAATTATAGCCCGCCGTGGCCGCGTCGATGTTGGCCTTTATTACCTCAGGACCTTTCTTTTTAAAAATATCCCTAAGGAGGCCAAGCAAAATATCCAGTCCCATTCCGAGCATTCCCAGCACAGCACCAATGGCCACCGAATTGGCCATTATCTTTTGACCTCCATGTTTTAAAGCGAGCTGGTCAAAGGGGACATCAAGAAAATAGGGTTTTGCGTATTTTTGTTTTAGAGTCGTCGAATCATAGACTATTTGTCCTAAGACACTGAGTTCCTTTTCATGCCGCTTTATGCTTTCTTTATCGAGGGCAACGAGGAGGTCGACCTTTTCTCTTGAGGCCATTACCGGCCGGGTAGAAAATCTTATTTGGAAAAAATTATGCCCCCCCCTTATTCGCGACTCATAATCCTGATGGGAGAAAATATGATAACCAGCCCGGGCTAACACCGTGGCGAGGGTATCGCCGATGGTCTGAATGCCCTGACCGGCCTCCCCGCCTATTTTTATCGAATAATCCATACAAAAATTTTAATATATTAAAATGATTTTTACAAGAGCCGGCCAAAAGGCGGCCAAAAAGCATATAATCAACTGTCTTTTTGACCAGAGGGATTCTCAATTAATTATCAAAAATCAATTCTTGGCTCTTGTCTATTTCTTCCTGGGGTCAATTAGCTTTATCTCAAGCCTTTCCCATTTAAGCCGCTCGAAGCACTGGTGCCTCCAGAAATGCACCGTCACTGTTCTGGTCTTTGACGCCGTTCTCTCGTCATTTTTATTGGCGGCCAGGCAACTCGTCTTGCTGACCACAGAAACAGTGGAACAGTCTTCCTTCCCCGCGGTCAGTGCCTTTAGCTGACTGCGGCTCAGACAGCCCGAGTGCCCAAGGATTCCCTTTGTGAAAGATTGAAAAAGGCTAAGCCTGCGCTGGAGGCTTCCGCTAACTCAGACTTAGCTTGCCAACAACGCGGCCCAATTGAGGGGGAACTTAATTAATAAAAATAAAAATTAAGACTTTGGCTGCGATTTTTATTAATCTCTGCAGATTCCCCGACGCAAGCCAATAGATTAGCTCAATAAACCATCATCTAAAGGAGTTAAAAGATAAACTCGTCGATTTCACCAAAGACCTTTAAAATGACCCCAGCATCAGTTCTCATGCAAGTCGAAAAAGAAGGGCCGGGTCGACTTAAGGAGATAATTCAGCGGGCGCCGCCGCCACCGCCGCCGGCGCCCCTCCCGCCTCCAGCCGAAGAGCCGGAACTGGTCGAAGAGGCGACAGCGCTGGAAAAAGCCTGGGAAAAAGAGCTGAGAGAAGCGTTAAAGCTATCGAAGGCGGCATTAAAGTCACTAATCCTGCCAGTCACACCAAGGCTAAACCAGCTTATGGATTCTAAGGGAATCTTAAGCTCCTTCATCGCTCTGAGTACCTCTTTGGCGACGCCCAGCACTGTCCCGAAAACAAGGTATTTTTCCCAGATAATTAGAGAGGCCGGCGCGTGCTCTGAAAGCAGAGAAAAATCCTTTAAAAACTTTCTTAGGGCGCCGAGACGAAGAGTGAGGAGCTTGCCTTCGGCCGTATATTGGCGCACAGGTTTTCTAAAAATGAGGCTGAGGAGGGTGTTGAAGAATAACACGCCCGGCAACAAAACCGGGGTGGTAATAGTTGGGAGTAAGCCGGTTCCCAAAAGAACTATAAGGCTTAAAATGGTTAAAATAATCCAGGCTATTGTCCAAAGAGTGAGGACTTTTTCTCCTTGGCTATTAATCCAGCCTTTTTTACCATAAACAGCGCTCCGCACCGACTTATCGAACTTGAGCTTAAAATCAGCTAAGTTCTTCTTTTTCAATTCTGAGATAAGAACTCCGGTCTTGCCGGCTAACTTTTCCCATTGAGTGAGGAAAAGCCCCAACTCTGAAGGTAGTGACTCTTCTTTACTCTTGCCGGTGAGAATAATTTTATAATCTTTAATTTTCTTTCCGAGGAAACCTTCCCTTTCTACTTCCTCAATCTTTATAAAGCCTTGTCTGGCCAGCTCTAAGGTAGAAGCGACGACTCCTTTCGGCGAAACCGTTTTCCCCTGCGAGATAATCATGTCAGCTTGAGCCGGAGAAACCTCTTCTGGTACTTCCTGTTCGTAATCGCGCTCATATTGAATTTTTGGCTCTCGGCCATAGCGCAAGTAAGTCCTTATAGGGATAATTAGCCCGATTAAAAACAGGGTGGCAGCCACCGGCCAAGAAGCGGCAGCCAAAATTTTTAGGAGGCGCTGCTTTCTTGCTTCTCTCTCTTCCCAGCTCTGTTCTTCCCTTAGAACTTTTTCTTTCCCCAGCCCGGCTATAGAAATAACCTTTGCCGGGTCCGGGTTGGAAAGATAGGCCCGAGGAAAAACAACTCTCACTTCTACCCACTGTCGTGCCGGGATATCGCCGGCATAAGCAATTATTTTTCTAAAATCTTTGGAAATCCCGATTCGGCCTTCTACCTTAGGATGAAGCCAATACGCGACATCTTCCTTCACTTCAATTGGAGCTGGCAGGGTTACCTCCACCCAAAGAGCCGGAAGGGACACGGCCCAGTCTCCACCCCAAACCTTGAAATAGAATTCAGCCACGTCATCATAAACTTTGAGTCCCTCCCAGATTTCGTAGCGAAGCCGAAAGGTCTTGTTGGTGTTAGCTGCCCGGTAAAACCAGGCGATGCGGTATTCGCGGCCATCCTGGGTAAAATCAAAAGTATCTGGAGTTAAGTCTGGAGTTTCTTGTTGAAATCGGTAAGGAATTTCTGCCCCCTCTCTGACTTCGCTCACCGCTGGGTTTATAAGTTTGAATTGGTGCTGGGGAATGGTAACCCAAGCGGTGGAGAAGGAGCCAGAAAACCAGTAAGTTAAATCCCAGGTAACGGCAATCGAGCCGTCATTCTTAATCTGGTAATAAACCTGGGCTTTCTCCAAGCCGTATTCTTTTGCTTGAACAAAGTTTATGACGGTTAGGAGGAGGCCAGTAATTAGGGTCACCCTCTTTAAAAAATTCCCAAGGCGACGTCTTTCCATTTTTTTTCTCCAATTCAATTGCCCTTTGCTTATCAGGCTTATAAGGTTAACTATACCAAAATTGCTGTTATCTGCAAATCAAGCAGACTCTTTTCAGATGGGTTTTTCCACCAAATCGGGAATCATTTTAACTCCAAAGTGCGAGAGTAAAATAAGGTTATCTTTTCTCTTTAACCACTTGTTAGCCCATTCTCTTTATTGAATCGGCTCGCTTATATTTTATCCAGGCTGGTTTGAAAGCTCAGTCTGAGATGGAGAAAGCGTTGATTGAAGGTTTAGCCTTCCTGGATTGACCTTCGAGGAAACCTCCGCCTGCCGAGGATGTCTGAGCCTTGGCAGGAAAAGCGGGGAGGCAAAAACAAGAAAAGGCTACGAGGCAGCATTTGGGAGTAGCGAGGTGAGTCCCTTTATATCGTGAGTAGCCCTAAGAGGGGCAGAAATTAAAAGGTCTTTTTATTATGGAAATCATAAAAAAACCCCTTGACAACGACGAGTGAGAAGTGTAAATTTAGGGCAAGTCGGCCCAATATGTTGTGTTTTTTCTTTTATTTATAACAAAATATGGCATGCCAGCTCTAATTTAGGAGCTTTGCCTGAAGCTGGTTTTGAGGCCGATATTTTGAATGTCCGGTGATTAGGCAAATGATAAAGGTGGGTAAAAATAGAAAAGCTAAGGCAAAAGAATTTAGGGAGGAGGAGTTTAAAGCCGATGAGTGAGATAAATTTGGGCCAACAGGGAGGTAAGTCGATGATGACCAAAGGGATTGCCAGAATCAAAAAAAGGGACGGCACGGTGGTCGATTTCTGCCAGGATAAGATTACCGAGGCCGTATTTAAGGCCATGCGCTCTCAGGGGGTCGACGACCGGGCCGCGGCTAAGCATGTTTCTGACATCACGACCTTCATTCTGGAAGAAAAGTTCGGCGGTTTCACCATCCCTTCAGTTGAGCAGATTCAGGATGTTGTGGAAATGGTGCTGATGAAGCAGGGATATCACGAGGTGGCCAAGGCTTATATTCTTTACCGGGAGAGACATAAGGATATCCGCGAAGCTAAGCAGACAGGTCTCAACTTAGAGCGGTTGATTAGAGATTATATCAACGACCGCGACTGGAAGATTCGAGAAAACAGCAACGAGGGCACGATGAGCTTTTCAGGCTTGAACGCCCGCCTTTCCGGTGAAGTCCTGGCCAATTTTGCCTTGAACCAGCTTTACACGGAAAAAATTAAAAAAGCCCATTTAGACGGTGAATTCCATATCCATGACCTCACCTATCCGATTGTTGGTTATTGCGCTGGCTGGTCTCTTGAGCAATTACTCCGTAAAGGCTTTGGCCATGTACCCAACCAGGTTCATTCCTATCCCGCCCGCCATTTGGAAACAGCCACCCTCCATATGGTCAATTTTATCGGGACCATGCAGGGAGAATTTGCCGGGGCTCAAGCCTTTTCTTCGGTCGATACTTTGCTGGCGCCCTTTGTCCGGGCCGATAACCTTTCTTATGAGCGGGTAAAACAGGACATCCAAAAGCTGATTTTCGGGCTAAACGTGCCTTCTCGCTGGGGGTGGCAGACTCCTTTCTCTAATCTTACCTTTGACCTGACTGTGCCCGAAGACATGAAGGATAAAAAGGTCGTGGTGGGCGGCGTCGAGCTTGATTCCTGTTATGGTGATTACCAAGCAGAGATGGATATGATCAACCGGACTTTCCTCGAGCTGATGATCGAAGGCGACCAGAAAGGTCGAGTTTTTACCTTCCCTATCCCGACTTATAATATAACAAAAGATTTTAATTGGGACTCACCCTTGGCTGACCTGCTTTTCCAGGCAACGGCTAAATATGGTATTCCTTATTTTCAGAATTATATCGGCACTGACCTCAACCCGGGTGATATCCGGGCGATGTGCTGCCGCCTCAATCTTGACCAGCGAGAATTAATGCGGCGGCCTGGAAACATTTGGGGGCCAGGCGATTCCACTGGTTCTATCGGCGTGGTCACCATCAACCTTAATCGCATCGGCTTTGAATCACAAACTAAAGAAGAATTCTTTGCCCGGCTTAAATACCTTATGATTCTGGCCAAAGAATCGCTGGAAACCAAGCGCGAGGTCGTCTCGACCATGCTCCAGCGAGGTCTAATGCCTTACACCCAGGTCTACCTGGGCCACTTTGACAACCATTTTTCAACCATCGGTGTTTGCGGCATGCACGAATGCTGCCTGAATTTCTTGGGTAAAGGCATTGGCACTCCTGAGGGCAAAGAGTTTGCCATCGAAGTTCTCCTGTTTATGCGGGAAGTACTGCGAGAATTTCAGGAGGAGACAGGCAATCTTTACAACCTGGAGGCGACTCCGGCTGAATCAACCTCTTATCGCCTGGCGCGGCTGGACCGGGAAAAGTACCGCAACATTATTACGAGCGGCACTGATAAATTTCCTTATTTAACCAACTCTACCCAGCTTAACGTCGATGCCACCCGTGATATCTGGGAGGCGATTCGTCATCAACAGGATATTCAGCCGCTTTATACCGGCGGCACTATCTTCCATAGCTTCCTTCCCGAGGCCATAGACCCCGTGACCTGCAAAAAATTAGTGCGAAAAATTGCTGAGACTAAGCTGCCGTATTTCAGTATCACCCCCACTTTTTCCGTTTGTGAAGGCCATGGTTATCTCAAGGGTCAACACCCTGCTTGCCCCCACTGCGGCGCAGAAACCGAGGTCTATTCCCGGATTGTGGGCTATCTTCGTCCAGTCAGAACCTGGAATGACGGTAAACAACAGGAATTCCACGACCGAACTCCCTATACCAAGCTTCTTTAGACTGCGACCATGGAGTACCTGCTTTTTACCTATCCGAGTTGCGAGAAATGCGCTGCCTTTAAGGCCAAATTGAAAGAGTTACCTTTGGGCGGGAGAGAGGTTGACCTGGCCCAAAAAGAAGGTAAAGCGCGGCTGCGTGAATTTCTTAATTATATCCGCCGCGATGAAAAAGGGGCTATTGTTTTACCCATATTTATCGTTTTAAATGAGGGTCGAGTGGAGAGAGCTTTGAGTAGCGTCGAGGAGTTAGAGTCTTGGTGGAAATCAAGGGTTTAGAAAAATTTGCGCCCAAGGATTTTCCCGGCCATATCTCAGCAACAGTTTTCTTAGGCGGCTGCAATTTTCGTTGCCCCTTTTGCCATAATGCGGAGCTTGTCCTTCGGCCCGAAACTTTACCGACTTTTCCGCTGAATTTTTTCATTTCCTTCTTGGATGACCGTAAAGGCTGGCTGGAGGCGGTCTGTGTTACGGGCGGCGAACCGCTCCTGGACGAAGATGTAGAAACCCTATTGCGGGTAGTCAAAGACCGCGGGCTACTCATCAAGCTTGATACCAACGGCTCTTTTCCTGGCCGCCTGGAGCATCTTCTCCGGGAAAAACTCGTCGATGTTATCGCCATGGATATTAAGGCTCCCTTGCCTAAGTATTCTAAGGCCACGGGAACGAAAGTCCGCGAAACTGACCTTCAATGGTCCATAGACCTGATTCGGAGCAGTGGGCGTCCCTACCTATTTCGGACAACTGTTGTTCCCGGACTGATTGACCTTAAAGAAATAAAAGAAATCGGGGTCTGGTTGCGGGGGGCGAAAATTTATCAGCTTCAGCAGTTTTCGCCCAAAAACACGGTTCATCCCCATTACCTTCATGTCCGTCCTTATGACCGCGAGGAGATTCTCAAGATGGCGGAGGTAGCGCGAGAATATTTTGGCGAGGTCAGGGTTGAGGGAGTCTGATTCTTAAGAGATTATTTTAGGGGGAGCTAAGATAAGGGAAAATAATGGTTATGCTCAAGGTTTTTTTGGCTGAAGGGCTTTTTCAATTTTGAGCTTGATTTTTGCTGGTGCCGGTCATTCATTTGGCCTGGAGGAAAGAAAAGGTAAGGTGAGAAAAGGATGAAACTGAAGCTCAGGATAAAGAGGCTAAACCCGGAGGCCAAAATGCCCAACTATGGCCATCCAGGAGATGCGGGACTGGACCTTTTTTCCAATGAAGCGGTGGAGCTCAAACCGGGTGAAATAAGAGCTGTGGCCACTGGTCTGCAGATGGCTATTCCGGCTGGTTATGTTGGGCTTATCTGGGACAAGAGCGGTGTTTCCCTTCGCGGTCTTCACCGACTGGCCGGCGTCGTGGATGCTGGTTATCGCGGCGAGGTTAAGGTTGTCCTGGTCAATCTGGGAAAGGAAAATGTTTTCATTCCGAAAGGGATGAAGATTGCTCAGATGTTAATTCAGCCCGTAGAAACAGTGGAGGTAGAAGAGGTCGAAGAGCTTGATTTAACTTCGCGGGGGGAAGGCGGATTTGGCTCAACCGGTCAATTCTGAACATTTTCTATTAAGTTATTTTGGTTCTCTACGATTTCGCGGGTTTGGTCTAAAAGCTGAGTAATAGATGAAGAAGCGACCGTTAGAGGCTCACCCTGGCGGAATCGCCCGAAGGCGAAACCTTCGGCGGGCGAGGAAATCAAAACTAAGCGAATATCCGAACTAAACTGGTTAGAGGGAAGGATAAAAGGTGAGCAAGGGCTCTTTTGATAGGTTTATTATGAGTGAGGCGAGTTATGGACACTGAGAAAGGCGAAGACGAGACGGCTTCGGAAACCTTAAGGGAACGAAGCCCTTCGGGATGGGTCAGTGTTCGACCTATATCAAAGAAAGGAGGGCCTTTAATTTGGGTCTTTTTCTTTTTTTTGATATAATAAAAAAGATATATTTAATGGATGATGGCAGATTAAAGGCCAATCCCTGGTCAAATGAGTGAGACAATTGAGGCAAGAAATGTGGAAAATAGTTACTGGCGCTGTTGTCGGTGCGGCGGCCGGCTACCTTTGGTATAGGTTCGTCGGGTGTCGCAGCGGGGCTTGCTATATTATGCGCCACCGCACCCTTTCCGTTATTTATTGGGCTCTCTTCGGCGCTCTTTTAGCTAATTTATTTTAATAAAATCAAACCTTGGCCAAATTTAGCGGCCGTGCTTTAGGCTCAAGGCGAGATTAATACTTAGAATAAATGATTTTCTTCTTAGCGAATTCACCTCGGGAGAGTTCATGGTCCATGAGGCTAATTAAATGAATATCAATAAGATACGAGAGCGACCCAAGGGAGTTTCTACTAAAACTGCTCATCGAAAGGCTCCCGGCAGCCTTTTGACCCCTTTAATTCTCCAGGTTTACCCGCCCAAAACCCGGAAGAACCATTTTTTAAAACGGCTTATATAAAGTGAAAGAGAATTGAATAAACTAACGAGGGCGATGCCCAAAAGAAGAAACGGGTTGAGCGGTTACCGGAGGGCGGCGGTTTTTTTCTCCACTTGTGATGAGAGCGATACTCAAAAGAGAAAACGGGTTAAGAGGATTAAAACAGGGGTAGAAAGAAAGATTAGCCAGACTTCTTGCTGCTCAAGGCTGCGGAGTTAGGTCTATTTAGGCTGGAAGAAAAGGCGCTTAAGAAGAGAAAGCAGATTGAGAAGAGAGAAGGCGGCAAGAAAGAAAATTGGCCATAGAATCATTGATTAAAGAAAGATAGAACTTGGCTTTCTTAGGCTGATGAAAAAAATTAAGAAAGAGGCATCAGCGATAAAAGAGGAAAGAAGCAATTAAATAGAAAGTGAGGTAGATAAAATGCCCGAGAATAAAATCGAGGTAAGTTTTCCAGGAAACTTAAAGGTGGCGGCTGACTACAAAGGACACCGGATAGTGACTGACCAGCCAGCCTATGCGGGTGGCGAAGGCTCAGCGCCAGGGCCTTTTGACCTGTTTCTTATTTCCATTGCCACTTGCGCCGGGTATTATTTTTTGGCCTTCTGTCAAGAGCGAAAGATTCCGACGGCAGGGGCGCGGCTAACCATGAGCCTGGAAAAGAACCCGGTGACAAAAAGGATTTCCCGGGTAACTATCGACCTTTATCTTCCCCCTGCTTTTCCCGAAAAATATAAGGCCGCCGTAAAACGAGCCGTAGATACCTGCACAGTTAAAGTCCATATCCTGAACCCGCCGGAATTTGAGATTCGCCTCTTCGGATGATTGCTTCGTTCACCCAACTTTCGTCTGAGGCAGTGGCTCAAGGTCTCCTGGGTCTATGCTTGCTTAATAGCTTCACTTAGATAATTTTCTTCTCTGCTGGCTGAAAAGGTAAATTTGTGACACCGTTTTCCCTCGAGGAGCGCTGTAAAGTTGAGAATAAGATTCCCCCGGATATCAGGAACGCCTTTAAAGGGAGGAGGCCGTCTCTTCGCAGGGGAGTAGGGTGCGTGAGCGACGGAAATCAGATAAATTCTTCCTGGCCCTAAAGAAAGCCAAGGAAAATAATAGCTAAATTAATTGACTTAATTTATTGGATGGGATAGAGTGGCTCCGGTGGGAAAAAGGGGGCTGGAGAGGGATGGGACCAGGGAGTGAGAAACCCCATGGTACGTCGACTCCAGACATTTTTCCGGGAACATTATGACCTATTTATTATCGCCATTGTTTTTCTGGGTATAGTGGCTATTGCTGTCCTGGTTCGGTATAAACTATCTTTTTTAAATTTTTTCTTTCTGCCGGTTATTCTGGCTGGCTACTTCTTGGGCAAAAACCAGGGGGTTCTGACGGCTTTTCTCTGTGTCCTTCTTATGGCCATTTATCTTTTTTTCCTCCGCCGCGATTTTTCTTTTGCTTCCCTTTCCAGCGATGAAATAGTTAGCCTAACCACCTGGGCCGGGTTTCTCATTTTAACGGGTGGGATTGTCGGGATAGTCTCTGACCAGCGTCAAGCCAAAATGCGGCATCTATCGCAGGCTTATATTGGCGCCTTGGACGTCATGCTGAAGTATCTAGAGTCGGCTGACGAGGAAAGACCTCATGCCGTGCGGGTGGCTCTTTTGGCTGGCCGGTTGGCCGAAAAACTCCAGTTAAGCCGCCGGGAAATTGAAAACATTAAATCGGCTGCCCTCCTTCTTAAGGCTGGCGATATGGAAGCCAACCTGCCTTTTTTTGAAGAAGCGGCCACCTTTATTAAAGGCGAAGTCAAGAAACCCGGCGGGTCTTTTAAAGACCGGGAGATGGTTATGCTTAACACCACGGCATCTCTATTAAAAGAAATTAAGCCGATCATGGACGGATATTATCAGCATTACGTCCGAGAAGCCAAAGTGATGGACAAGAATTTCGAAGCTATTCCCCTGGCTAGTAGCTTAATCGCTCTGGCTGATACCTATGACTGTCTTTCTACCCGCATTTACCCCGCGAGCTCTGAGGAAAAAATAACATCGTTGCTCGATTTGCAGAAACTCGGCGGCCGATTCTTTCCCGAAGAAGCCGTTAAGGCCCTTTTTGAGCTTATTGCCGCCTCCCGCTAAGGGGAATGGATTCTCCACGTTCGTCTCTTTTAGTCTTAGGTATTGACCTGGCTGGTTCACCCCGCCGACCTACGGGTATCTGCTTTCTTCAAGCGATGGAAGCCACAACCTTGGTGGTTTATGAAAACCAAGCTATTTTATCCCTTGTCAAGGATAAGGGCCCGGACTTAGTGGCTATTGATGCGCCCTTAAGCCTTCCGCCGGGACGAACCTCTATCCAGAGGCGAAATGAAAACCATTTTCGGGCCTGCGACCAAGAGCTCAGGCGACGTCGCATTCCCTTCTTTCCGATAACCCTTGGACCAATGCGTCAGCTAACAGAAAGAGGTATCTGGCTTCGCCGCAAGCTGGAGGAAAGAGGAATTCGGGTAATCGAGGTTTATCCTGGCGCGGCTCAGGATATTTGGGGTTTGCCACGGGCCAGACGTGACCTGGCCGGGTTGAGCCGTGGGCTAAAAAAAATGGGGCTTAAAGGCCTGAGACCTAAAGCTACGGCTGACGAACTGGATGCAGCGACGGCCGCTTTGGTTGGGCTTTATTTTTTGCAGGGAAAGGCGGAAATTTTAGGTGAAGTGCAGGAGGGGACGATTATCTTGCCTGCGGGCCGAAGGACAAACTGAAGACTTCGGGCGGCGCAAGCGCCGCAACGGATAAAAAAAGAAGTCTCATTTATAAAGCCCCATTTATTACGACCGGTTACCTTATTGCCTTGATTATTTTTTCAAGAACCGGCCGAAGAAATCTTCAGCGGCATGGAAAGTTTTCAGCCAATTAGCAAAAATCAGAAAATCATGGACTTCATCGGGAAAGACGATTAGCTCATGATAAATATTTCTGGCGCGCAGGAGCTGAACTAGGCCGGTTGTTTGGGAAAAAGCGACGTTGCGGTCATCGTCACCCTGGATTAATAGTACGGGTGAAGTCCATTGGTCGATGGCGGCGACGGGCGATGATTTAAAGGCAATGCTATTGGTGTCGAGCGAATTACCCCAGAGATGGACGCCGGCTATGTCTACTCCCGCCTTAAAGATATCAGAGTTCCGGGCGAGTCCCATCGCCGTTAAATAACCGCCATAGGAAAGTCCCCATAAACCGATTCTTTCCGGGTCAACATCAGGCCTGGATTGCAAATATTTAGCTGCCGCCAAGATGTCCTGATATTCTGAGGCTCCCTGCGCCCCACGATTAGGTGCCATCCGAAAGTCTCGGCCGTAGCCTATTCCAGAGCGGAAGTTGACGGAAATCACCACATAACCCTGGTTGGCGAAATATTGATTAATCGCGTAGGCCATATGATAGAAGTACATGTAATGATAACCGAGGAGCATCTGTCGGACCGGACCCCCGTGCATGAAGATAAGGGCCGGCCTTTTTTCGCCTGGTTTAAGGTCAGGAGGTAGGAAAAGCTGATTATGAAATTTTAAGCCATCTTCGGCCGTCAGGATAACCTGTTCGGGAACAACATGGGCCTTTAGAGGAAAATCAGCGGGAAGGGAAGTAATTATTCGGACTTGGCCGCCGTCAGCCGGCACGACGGCTACGGACCGGGGTCGACGGGCATCACCATAGAAAGTGGCCACCCATTTTCCTGAACCCAGCGGGGCGGGCTCAGTCTCAATGCCTTCGCCCGTGGTCACTTGCTCTGGTGTTCCACCCGAGGTGGGAGTTTTCCAGAGATGACGGCGGTCGATGTCGCCCGCGTTGCTGCTGTAATAAAGCCACTTTCCGTCAGCCGAGAAACCAACGAATTCCGCTTCCCCTTCGCCGGGAGTGAGGTTAACCGGCTGAGCGTCGAGATTGCCTGAAACCGGAACCGAATAATAATGACGCCAGTTATTCCTTTCTACTTGAAAAACAAGGCTATTATCAGCCCAAACGATGTTGCGCACCGCCCGAAAAGCCTGGTCATCCAGGGGCTCCTGCCAGATTTTTTCGCCAGCGCTCGTGGCGACATCGGCGACCCAGAAAGTTAATGTCCGGCCGTCAGCAAACTTGGCTTCCTGAAAACCAGGCCCAGAAGCAATCTGAACCGGCTGGGCTGGCGGAGCCGGTTGGGCTGGCGCTGGAGTGGTAGTAGGCGGAATAACCAAAAAGCTCGGTGGTCTGGTAGCGGTGGCTCTGGCCTGAGCGGCGGCTACAATCTGGCTAAAGGCCGAGCCAGGTCGGCGAATAAAAGCAATCTTGTTCCCGTCAGGCGACCAGGTGGGGCTGGTATCACGGTCAACTGAAGGGGATAAGTAACTTATTTTGCGGGTAGCGATTTCATAAACTCCGATAAAGCTATGGTCTTGCCGGTCGCTAACGAAGGCTATTTTCTGGCTATCGGGCGACCAAACCGGGTTACTATTGGTTCCCCAAGTGCGGAAAAGAGGTTTTAACTTCGCCTCATCGTCTGGACGGCTGCCACCTTTTTTCTCTAAGACCTCAAGGGAGGCACCATATATCTGACCGTCTTTAACCCAGACAACCATCTTGCCGTTAGGGGAGAGAACCGGTGAGGTACCAGCGGCCACTCGGAAAGGTTGGCCAACGGCTGTTCTTACCGTCCAGATAGCTTGCTCGGTGCCGTCAGGAAAATGAGCCGGGTTAGCTACCCAGCCTTCGCGGTTGGCGTCATGGCCGCGAACATAAACAACGACGGACCCATCGTCGGAGATAGCGACGCTGGAAAGGTCGACTCCGTCATCGTGGGGATAGTTGGTCAGGCGTTGGGGTTTAAAATCAGGGGCGGCGGCGGTAAAAAGGTTTCTTTTACCCTGTTGAACTTCAAGCCAGGCAATCCGGTCCGCTTTTTTGGCGGCCACTAAGCTATAGCAGAACGGGTAGCTTAGAAATTGCTCGATGGTCAGTTTCTCTGGCGCTTGAGCCGCGAAAAGGAGACGGCCAAAGAACAAAAATAGACAAAAAAAGAGGCCCAGAACCACGATCTTTTTTGGTCCTTTCATTTTTCCCTCCATAAAGCTTGCCTCGAAAAGCCATCGCCTTGAAGGCTCTTTTTATTTTAATCCTTAGCCCTTATTTTGCAATTTTTTTGATAATCCTTGGTGATTTAAAATTTATCCCATCGCTCATCTTCCAACTCGTGTGGTTTGGGAAATAGGACGCCCTGGATGGCCCTTCTCTCTGGCTTAGGCTTCAACCCAACCTAAAAATAGGAAGGAAGCCAGAAATAAGATAATTAATAGGGGAGAAATAAGATAGGAAAAATCAGGTAAATAGGTGAGCTGTCACCAATTTTTATTTTACATCTCATCTCATCTCATCTCATCTCATCTCATCTCATCTTGCCTTGTCTCCCTTTTCTGCGGCTGAGGGCAGATAAGTTTAAGGGCCTTAGGCCAAACCTCGAAGGTGATTTGCTGGCGCCAGCCAAGAAACTCGCCGTTGTATTGGATGGGCAGCTTTTCCCCGCGCAGGGTAAGACGCCGGGCCTTGAAGTGACGAAGCCGAAGTTGTTTCCGGCCAAAATATATTGAGGGAAGAGAACGAACGTATTTAAGACCGCTCATTTCAAAGAAAGTAATATCGAGGAACCCGTCGTCCGTCTGAGCTAAAGGGGCAATACACCATTTGTAGCCGAAGTAATTAGTCTTGGTAATAACAGCGTCTAAAACCTTCAGTTCCAATCTCAAACGGGAAAAAGCTTGCCCTTGATTATCTACGGCCGATTCCAGCTCAACTTCCCATGGCTGAGGTTTAAGACTTAGAAGTTGCCGGCCCGCCCAGACATGCCCCCAGAATCCAGGAAGCTGGTGCTTGACTTTGGCTTCGGTGACGGATGCGGTCGCTCCAACGCTAATAAAGCCAGCCACTTTATCTTCAAAACGAACTAAATCCACTAATCGCACCTCGCCTTGCTGAATGATTTTTAAAGCTTTTTCAGGGCATTTAGGAATACCAAAGGCCAGGCGGAAGGCGTTTCCGCTACCGAAGGGAATGATGCCAAAAAAAATGTCATTTAAGCGGCCGGCCTTGGCTAAGCCTTCAAAAACATCGGCAATAGTTCCGTCGCCGCCCACCGCAATAATCGTCTTCAATTGCGGCGCCATCTCCCGAACTAAATTAACTGTGGATTGCTTAGTTCCGGAAGCGATTTTAATTTTCTCGCCGAAGAGTTGTTCGATTAGTCGCTTCGCCCTTAGGCGCCGTTGCCACTTTCCTGCGGCCGCTTCTGGGTTGACGATTAGAGCTAGCGGTTCAAGCTCACTCGCTCCAAATTTCACTTTCGCTCCTTTATTTTAAAGTTTCCGCTGTCAGTTGGCGCAAACGCCAGCCGCTTTTAATAATCAATTCCGGGCATTGAGCCGCCTATTTTATTCATTCCAATTTCCTGTTTCCCATCATGTGATTCATAGCTAATTATAGATTTACTCCCCATTTCTATTTCTTATCATTTCTACCGTCCAGCTATCTTCACTATATTCATCTATTGGGGAGCTTTTCTCCCCGCCTTCTTCTTTCTCTTTCTATAATCCCTTGTTCTATTCCCTGGCTGGACCCTCATTCCTCAGCCCTATTATTTTGACCTAAGATTGGGGTCATTGGAATTAAGTTGTTTTTTGGCCTGCTGGCTCTTGTAAAAACGCCGCAGAAGAGGAATATTAGCGACGGCGATTAAAATAATAAAGAGGGTGATCAAAAAATAGTCGGGAAATTTAACTAGCCGACCCACTTCCGCCAGAATAAAAAAGCGCGGGCCGCGGGAAAGAAAAACAGCTAACAGGTATTTCCAGAGCGGGTAATGGGCAAAAACAACCAAAAAGCGAAAAGGATAAAAAGGTATGGGAGTAAAGCCCGCTACCCAGAGGGCTAAAAAGGGAGCGCGATGAAAGAGAGCCACGGTTTTCTGGATGGTTTTCCCTTCCTTGATTTTCTTAAAAACCCGGAGGTCGGTCACATAATTAAAAGCAGTGTAATTAAGAGTTTCAGCCAAAAGAGTCCCCGCAACGGAGGTTAAAGCGATGACCAGAGGAGAATAAAACTTGGCAAAGAAAAGAAGCACCGGCTCATGGGGAACAGCGGCGATGATAAACTCAGCTGGAAAGCAATAAAAGAACAGAACCCAAAGACTCCGGCTGGTTTGAGCGGTGGAGTTCGAAAACCACCAGACGAAAAGGACAAGGACGAAAAGAATTTCAGCCGCAAAGATTGTTGTCCGCCACTTGGGGGAAAGCCCAGGCCGAACTTCGGTTAACTCGGCTTCTGCCCGGTTATAAGAGGCAGTTTCAGGATTATCAGTTGTCATTTGGTTTTCGTCCGCGTGACGCCCAGGTTATCGAAGAGGAGATAGCGCGGTGGTCTTTCCGTGCCGGCGCGGATACTGGTATAGCAGGTGCCGCAACTGTTTTCGGCCCTGAAGGCCTTAAGCTCCTCAAGGCTTGAATAATGACGGATGATTAACCCGCAGGGAGAGAGTCGGCCGTCGGGGTTAATGATAAAGAAGCGCTGGCCAGCTCGGCAATGGGGTATCTCTCCCTGTTCAAAATATTTTGGCATTTGCCGAAAGACATAATCAGAGGTATAAATTGTGCCGTATTTTCTCTTATAGCGCCGCAGGGTCTCGATGGTGGCGCGAAAAGCTGGTAAATTGGCTGAGGAAATCATAAAATTTTTATTATCGGTCCTCATCCAAGTATAAGTGCTGAAATTGAGCCTTACTCCCCATTGTCGCGCCAGGTCCGCCAACGAAACGGCCTCGCGAAAGTTATCATTCTGGAGCACGCAGGAAAGGGTAATCGCTTTTTCATCGAGGGGGGTCAGTTCCTTGACCAAATTCTCAATCTTGCGGAAGAGGCCGGGAATTCCCCTAAATTCGTCATGCCTTTCGTCGGGATAATCAAGCGAAAGGGAAAACTCGTCGACGCCGGCTTGCCTTAGACTCTCGTACCTTTTTCGATTAAGCAGAGCACCGTTAGTCGTGACCACAATAAAGGGTGGTCGGTTAGGACGGCGGATGGCGCGGATAATTTCTTCCAAATCAAGGCGCAGCAAAGGCTCGCCGCCTGAAATCTGGGCTACTACTGGCTGAAGCCAGCGGCTAAGCCGGCCAAATTCATCGGCCGTGGCTCTTTTTTCCCCGGGTATCGGGCCGCCTAAGTGGCAATGACGGCAGCGGGCGTTGCAGGCATAGGTTACTTCGAAAGAAATGCAAAGCGGCCGTCCGGTCAGATAATTCCTGATTCCTCTTATTAGTAAGCGGAGGTCGCGACGGATTGAGCTCATGGGACCACCTCTTTAAGCTGATTTTCCGGCTTGGGCGGCAACAAACCAGGTTTTTGCCTTAGCCAGAGGATGGAGCGGAGCTTGACAGCGACTAAGCCCGAGGCAAAAACCGTAGCTACTACCTGCCACCGAGGAAGAAAGATAAGGAGCAAAGCCACAACCGTGGAGTTGGCAAACTTAGCTCCTGGACTGAAATTGTAGCGGTAGACTTTTTTGTCCACCTGGTAAAAATAATTGGGTGAAATGATAGGGTATTTAATAAATTGATAACTGAGGTAAAAATCGACGAAGGCGAAATCAACCAGATAAATAGCGATGGGCAGAAAGAGCTGCGGGTTAAAGCTGAGAAAATTGACATAGAAAAAGATTGATTCGACTCGGTCGGCGATAATATCGATTTCAGCACCCAAAATAGTTTCCTGTTTGGCCCAGCGGGCCAGTATTCCGTCAGCCACGTCTCCAGCCCAGTGAAGGCCGAGGCCGATAAAATTGAAGGTCGGACTCGACTTGATTGCGGCCAGAGTGAAAAAGATTAAGGAAGCAACCAGGCGAACCAAGGTGATAATATTCGGGAAGCTGTAAAAGCTTTTGGGGTCGAGCGGGGCCAGAAAGCGAGGTCTTATTATATTCATTCGGGCTTAGCGGCTGATTATTCGGCCACGGAGAGTCGAGGCTTTGACCTCTTCGATGGCTTCTGGCCACTGAGGATTATACTTGCCGTCGCCGTTGGTATCAATGAAAATCGGGTTGGTCACAGCGTAGGGCAAGACGGCATCTCTTAATTGGCCAGAATCAGAGGGTTGTTGAAGCAGAGGATAAAGGCTTTTCTTGCCGATAACCTCAGCTACCACGGCTGTATCCTCGCTGACTTGAATGGTCACTACCTCCTCCATTTTGACGACAGACCGGAATTTTTCTTTGACCGGGAAGATGAGACGATAATCACCGTTGAAAATTAACCTGACCTCGTCCACCTCGACCCAGGGCGCGGCCCAAACTTTTATTTTAAAGGAAACTGGGCCGGGTTTTACCGAAACCAGGTCTCCGTAGGTAAAAGTATCATTAACCCTAAGGTCAACGAGGGGCCCTGTGCTGGCAAAAGCTTTGCCTTGACGGATAGCCTGGAGGATGGCTTGCAGGTCGACTGCCTCTGGCTCCTTTCGGTCATAAAGGACATATGTCCGGGAATAACCAGGCTCGCCGCCATCGATAGTGTGGCTGTCAGAGGAGCCAACAAGAGGATAAAAGCGGCCGCGGTTAATTAGATGCAGCCAATCCTGAAGGGCAATAGCATTAGAAGAAAACGGTGCCGCGCCGTTCATGACTTCTAAAATGTCGAACCCAAAATCAAAGGTTTCCTTAACCGTCGAGGCCGAGAGAAGGTCAAGTTGATAATTGTTGAAATAACCTAAGGTTCCGGCTCGGGGATGGTTCACCTGGAGGATCCCCTGTGGGCTTTTCGCCCGGCTGGCGGTAAAGAGCGAACCAACCACTTCGGCCACCGGATCAATCGCGCCCTTCCTTTCTTCGTTCTCTTTGTAAGGCAAGGGATAAACGTTGAAGTGAATCATATCAGGCATGGTAACCTCAGTCCCGCTGGCCACAGTTAGCTCTTTTTCGAGGCCTAAGCGCTTCAGGACAGGCGAATAATCGGTAACTATGTTATGGTCGGTGGCTATAGCGACCTCCACGCCCTCGGCAGCCAAGGATTGCAGCCGAGCCGCTATGTTTACCGTTCCGTCAGAAAAGATAGTATGCATGTGGGGGTCAAGACTGATTAGCCCCGGTTTTTCCACCACCTGGTCGACAACAAACCGCAGTTCTTGAGGCGAATCAGCGATAATTTCTACCACCCGCTGGTCAAGGCTGCATTCTGGCCCGCGCGAGGCAGATACAAAGTAAGTGCCAACCGGAAGCTCCAGCTCTAACCCTTCAGGCGGAGGGAAACAGGAATTCTTAAAGGTTTCAAAGCTGCGGCTGGTTTCAACCGGGTTTTCAGGACGAAAATAGGGAGTGCGAGTTGGCTGAAGACCGATAAATGTTATCTTCCCCGGAACTGGTTTTCCTTGGCTATCTTGAAGACGCACGCTGAGGCTACCCATTAAAGGCAAGCGGAGGCGAGCTTGATTTTCCTGGCCCTTTTCTATAGCGAGATAGGTTTCGACTACGGCCGGGTAAAAATGGCCCCTCACTCGATAGACCCCCTCAGGCAAAGGGAAATCGACTGTCGCTTCAGAGTCCTCGATAATTGCCCGGAAAAAGGTAGAACCACTTACAACCTGGCTGACAATTATCTCTTTCCAGCCGGATATCTCTGTGGGCAAAATGATTCTTGCGGGAAGAGCCCTAATTTTAAGCAATTCGTAAATTTTTTCTAAGAGTCGGCTTGGCCGGGCATCAGTTAATAAAATATAGTTGACTTTAAAGGAATCGCCCGGAGCCAGACGACCAGGAAGCGGCGCTGAAGCTTGAGTCACAGGGTTGAGATTAATCCAGGCCAGGGCGTGCCGTCGCTTCTGGTAGAAACGAAAATTTAGCGACCGATGATAAAGCTGGTGGAAGGGGGTAAAGGAATAGCTATGAAAGGCGTCAAAAAGGAGAGAATAGCTTAGGTCAGACCAGGATTCTTGGCCAGTATTAGTTATTGTTGAGGTGATATCGACTCGGCCGGCATTCAAGTTAACTGTATAGGTTGTCTTAACAGAAAGTTTTTTTCCGTCGGCGGAGGTAAAAGCTCCTGAGGCTTGAATAACAGCTGGAGCCTGATCCCACTTAGAGGGAAATTTGAATTCGGAGTAATTTATATACCGGGTTCGGCTCTGGCTCCGTAAGACGGGGGTGCCGACGTGAACCTGGCCGTCAGCTTCGCCCTCGGGTGGAGCGATGCCGATTATCGTGCCTCTGGCATCTCCGCCGGCATAATTAGCGTGAGTCATAATCGTCCGGGAACTACCGCCAAAAATGACCTTTAAACCAGTGCCAACCAAAAGGACATCCCCGGGCTCAGCTAAACGGCTCAGTCGCTGCGGAAGCTCTTGGGATGAAGTAAGAGTTATCGGCTTATTTTCCTGGGCGAGGAGGGAGGAGAAGGCAAAAATTATCAGCCAAATAAAGAGAAAAAACTTGGCTCTTTTAAGCAAACTTTGCCTTCTGGGCAAAAGTGATCTCACCTTAGCCTCCTTTTTTCCTTTATGAGAAAATAAACCTTATAATAAAATACGATGAAAAGGCAATGTTTCTGTTAAGCGCGATTAGATGAAAGATGGGAGGAGGTTTAACGAGGGCTAAGATGGAGAAAGAACGAATTATCGTCTCGAAGGGAGTCAGATTTCGGCTCAGGGTAGAGAGTTCCAACCAGCCTGATGATTATCGCAAATATGAGACCATCCGGAATGAGATTTGGGGGTTTCCTGACGACCATCTCTCAGGTACGAGGAACCTGCTTTGCGAAAATTTTCTTCATGAAGGAAGCTCTCTTTTTATCGCGGCCTACCGCGAAGACCCGCATACTGGCTGGCGGGAGGATGAAGAACATTTAGTCGGTTTTGCCTATGGTTTCATTGGCGTTCGGGATAAAGACTTAGCCTTTCGACGCCAGGACAACCTCTGGTTCTATGCCCAATTTCTCGGAGTTAAAGAGGAGTGGCAGGGTTTCGGCCTGGGTATAGCGATTAAAGAATGGCAAAGAGATATTGTCCGGGATTGGTTTGGGGTCAAGCTCATAGTGTGCACTTATGACCCTTTAACGGCGGTTAATGCCTACCGCAACGTCCATTACTTCGGGATGCGCGTTCTGGAATACCGCCTTGCACCCTACGGTGAATACGGAGGTCGACTCAATCGCTTAGACATACCGAGCGACCGATTTTTTATGGGCTGGGACATAGCGGCTAAGGCCAAACGGCCAGAATTAGATGGACAATTTCTCCTTAAGGATAGAGCCCGGATACTAAATCGGGTCGAGGAAGTTTTGGTCGAGGCCAAAGATGGTCCGGTTCAGTTAGAGGTAATTAAAGAGATAAATCTTTCCCCCACCGTCAGTCCTGTCCTAATCAGGATTCCTCGAGATTTTTATTTCATGCTGCGAACAACAGACGTGCTTGACCCAGAAGGGCGTCGGATTCCATTGGACTGGAGGCTTCAAACTCGAGAGCTTTTCCTCGCTTTATTTAAAAAGGGTTATAAGGTGGTTGACTTTATTGCCTTCTCCGAGGCGCCTCAAACCGCAGTTTACTACGTTTTAACTAAGGATAAACTTTAAGGGAAGAATAAGAACCTATAAACTTATATCGGCAAAATATAATATAATTTTAATCTAATAAAGTTTTTTGGAAAGGAGCTATTATGAGCCAATTAGGACACGGTCAACTGCGTCTTCTGCTAACCGAGGCCCTCAAGTTAGAGCTAAGAGGAAAAGAGTTTTTCCTGAAGGCGGCCGAAACCACCAACAACGAATTGGGCCGGAAAATGTTCCATCATCTGGCCCAGGAAGAAGTTCATCATCTCGAAGCCTTCAGTCGTCTCTTTACCGAGGTTTTAGGCACAGATGACTGGAAAAAGGAAATTGCACCGGAGGAGTTAAAAGAAAATTCGGCCGTAATCGAGAGTCTTATCAGCCGAATGAAAGGCGCTACCGGCAAAAGCGACTTGGAAGCGATTTCAATTGGCTTAGAGCTGGAAAAGAAAGCTATCGAGCATTTTGGCCGAGCGGTCGCGGTTTGCCCGGACATCAGGACAAAAGAGATTTTCGAGAGGATTGTGGCTGAGGAGAGATTCCACTACGACTTGCTCCAGGCTCAACTCGATTCGCTCCAGAACACAGGTTTTTGGCTCGATACCTCAGAATTCAGGATGGATGGCAAATACTGAATCAGGCGGCTGGTCCTTAGTTTAAAACCGTCATTTAGCTGCCCCGAAAACCCCTGTTTATAACCGAAGAAGGTCTAAAGTTTATATGAGGCGGGTTCCGCTAATCGGCTCTTTCGCCAAAAGGTTGTTGATTTATTGGGCTCTTATCGACTGTTTTTGTTATAAAAACAAAAAGATATAAGATATTTTAGAGGGGCCGCAAGCACCTTGGAAATGAAAAACGATTTATTCTCGTTCTAACCTTTAAAAGGCGACTTATGTAAGGCCCTATTAGAAACCCTTATTTTCTCCGAAAGAAGCGCCTTTTTAGGCGAAAAAAGCTAAATATTCAGGATAAATAAGCGCTGAAACTACCTCCCTTTCTAAGCCTGACCCTTCTTAATCTTGCACTATATATTTGACCGTGATAGAAGTAAATGCCTGTAATAAATCAGTGATTTAATGATGAAATGAACTCACCACGAGGCCAGCGAACAAAGGTGGTAAAGTCCTAAGGTTAAGAGGAGGAGACAAAGGATGAAGAATGGACCCATTAGAAAGATTAGTTTAGTTTCCTTAGCCGTTTTTCTTTGGGCTTTAGTTGGCTTCAGTCAGTTCGGTTGCCGGGTAAAACTTGAGGAAAAAGACCTCGTGACCCGGGCTCGCCAGCTCCATGCCCGTGTCTTAACCGTGGATACCCATTGTGACACGCCGATGATGATGCTGCGACCAGGCTGGGATATAGGCGTTCGTCATGACCCCGGGTTAAGAGAGAGCGGCAAAATTGATTTGCCGCGGATGAAAGAGGGCGGTTTGGATGCTCTTTTTTTTGGCATCTATGTCGGCCAGGGGCCGCGCACTGAAGAAGGATACGCTAAAGCTAAGGAAAGAGCAGACCAGCTTATCCAGGCCGTTCATAAAATGGTGCGAGATTATTCGGGGATAATCAGCCTGGCACTGACGCCTGATGAGGCTTATCGTTTAAAAAAAGCCGGCAAGCTTGTTGCTTTTATGGGAATGGAAAACGGCTATCCGCTGGGTCGAGACCTTTCTCGCCTCGAGGATTATTATCAACGGGGCATTCGTTATCTGACTCTCTGCCATTCTCAAGACAACGACATCTGTGATTCTTCCACTGACCGTAATAATCCCGAAGATAGAGGCCTTAGTGACTTTGGCCGCGAAGTAGTCAGAGCCTGCAATCGGTTGGGAGTAATGGTTGATGTTTCCCACATCTCTGATAAGTCTTTCTGGGATGTCCTAAAGGTTTCTGAAGCACCGGTCATGGCCAGCCATTCTTCTTGCCGAGCTCTTTGTGACAGCCCGCGGAACCTTTCTGATGAGATGATTCGCGCCTTGGCTAAGAAGGGCGGCGTCATCCAGATTTGCTTTCTCGGAAGTTATCTCCGTACTCCCAAGCCAAACCCAGAAAGGGATAAAGCTATTAAGGAGCTTGAAGCTAAATATGGAGGTAATCTTCGAGCGCTTCAGGATGAATCCCTCCGGCAGAAAGCCCTGGAAGAGATGAATGAGATCCGGCGACGCTTTCCCTCTGAGATGGCCACAGTGCAGGACGTAGTCAACCATATCGAACACGTGATCAAGGTGGCGGGAGTTGACTATGTCGGCATCGGGACTGATTTTGACGGTGGTGGCGGCGTCGAAGGATGCAATGATGTAAGCGAAATGTATCGAGTGACCGTAGAGCTTTTGCGTCGGGGTTATGACGAAAAAGCGGTCGCCAAGATCTGGGGCGGGAACATTATGCGGGTATTTAACGAGGTCATCAAGGTTTCGCAGCGCCTTCGAGCCAAAGGCGCTTAACACGCCGCTGGCCATTGAGATGATAGCTAAAAGTCTTCAGACGGCAAATTTTAACTCTTTGAGAGCGGAGCTAAGTTAACCGCCTCTCTTCTATTCTAGATGGGCGGGTTTGAGGGCTAAGTCGGGGGTGCAGAAGCGAGGCCATCCCGGAGGCATCATTGCCTAACCCACCTAAGACAGAAGATAACCATTAAATTTATGACCTTGTAAAAAAACAGTTTATTGGATGCCGTGGCCAAAAGCACGATAAGAAAATAGTTCTCTCGCTCTTAACTCAGGACAGGCCTGCCGGGTAGAATCTCGAACTTATCGAAAAGGAAAATTGACGGAGAAAAGAATTAATTTTGTGGGTGCGAAGTTAGGAGTTTTTCAATCAGAGGAATGGCAGAAAAAAGGTCAGGGGCGATGGCTTGTGCCTGACTAAAATCTCCTCCCTGCGAGTAGAGAGATGGTACAGCTATGACGTAGCAGCCGGCCCGACGGCCGGCGATAACACCGTTGGCTGAGTCCTCCAAAACGACGCATTCGGCCGGCGCAAAGCCGAGCTTAGCACAGGTTAAGCGATAAATTTCGGGGTGAGGCTTTCCCTGATTAACTTCATCCGATGCTTGGAGAACAGCAAATTTTGACCTTAAACTTAGCTGGTCAATAATCAGGTCAAGAAATTCTTGCTGGGCCCCAGTAGCAATGGCGAGCTTAAGCCGCCGCGAAAAAATGCTGACTATAGTATACAATCCAGGCATGGGGCGGAGGTCCCGAGCTATTTTCTGGCGCATTAATTTCGTCCGCAGGGCGAAAAGCTCTTCTGCTGAGGCCTCAAGCCCCAATTCTTGGCTGAAGAGAATCAGGCTTTCGAGGGGCTTACGCCCCATCATCCGCCTTAGAGTTTCTTCGCTGACCTCTCGGCCGAAGCTTCGAGCCATATCCTTTTCGGCAGCAAAATAAAGACGCTCGGTGTCGACCATCAACCCGTCCATGTCGAAGATAAGCGCTTTAATCATCCCTGAATCCTAACCAATCAAATTTTTCAGCCCCTCATTCTACCAGAGTTGAGTCCTTCTTCCCAGCAGGCCAAAGCTCAAAAACGCCGCAAAATATTAAGGAGACCAGATTAGGCGGCCGGCAGCCAACCTAAGTTTGCATGCTAGGAAATTTTTTGTTGACGCCCAAAATTCCTTATTTTTGCCTGAAAGGAGGGTCATAAAAATTTAGAGGATTCTCTTCCATCTTGTATGGGCTAGGCTCTAAGATGTTCGGGATGGCCTCGCTCCCCCCTCAGGTTTTTAACGCCGTTCCCTCCTCGCCCTTCTCAGCGCCTGCGGAACTCGCCTCCCTGTTCAGAGACATAGCCCGGAAGTCCCTTGCCTCCCTTTAGCCTTTCCGTTTGTCTCGTTCAGGCTCAGACATCCTCGGCGGCCAGAGGTTCCCTCGAAAGCCGCTTCGGGAAGGCTAAACCTTCTATGGTCACTTCTGCCCTCCCGAACTTAGCCCGCAAACCAGCCCAGATAAAATGGAAGAGAACCATTAAGAATTTAGTCGGTTTAGAGAGCCACAGCCAAACCAAAGTAAGAAGGCAAGGAAGGAGCGAGGAATAAGGCCTGGATAAAGAAACGATGGTTGCAATGGGGCAGAATTATCTCTATAGTAAAATAAGTTATTCATGCTTTTGAAGTTAAGAATTAGTTTAATCCTAAGGCTTTTGGTTATAGGGGGAATTTTAGGTTATGCCCTGAACGGGAAACAGGTCCAGGAAGGGGCCCAACCAGGAGGAACGCTGCGACTGAGGACTTTTAGCCCCGTCTTGGCCCCGTCGCTTGACCCGGCTTTTCCCGATGAGGAGGCAACGACAGTCATCACTGACCAGATTTTTGAGGGTCTTATTCGTCTTGATTCCAGCCTGCAGGTTGTTCCTGAACTGGCGGAATATTGGGTTATTTCTTCTGATGGCACTAAATATATTTTTTATTTGAAAAAGGGCATCCGCTTTCACCACGGTAGCCAGCTCACGGCTAAAGACGTTAAAACCTCGTTGGAGAGGCTTATTCAACCCGGTGGTGGCGCCTTTTACCAGTATTTTATCCATAGGGTAATAGGCGCTAAGGATTTCTATGAGGGGAAAGCAACAGAGGTTAAAGGGCTTGTGGTTCGTGATACCTATGTTATTGAAATTCAGTTGGAAGAGCCTTATCTTTCGTTGCTTTCAGTATTGGCCGCTCCGTTTTGTAAAATCCTGCCCGCCGACTTGCTTCAGGCTCAGGGGAGGAAATTTTTCTTCAAACCTTCTGGCACCGGGCCGTTCAAATTTGCTTATTGGTTGCGTGATTCGCGGCTAAATGTTATCGGCGTCAGACTGGAGAGGAATGAGAGTTATTATGCTCGCAAACCTTTTCTGGAAGCTATTGAGTTTAGCGCTAACTTTTCCTTAGACCAGTTTCTTGAACAGGATATCGACATCATTCCCTATTACTCTCGTTCTCTTTCTCGAACCGATTGCCAAGTCCTGGAAAGCGACTCTTTCCGGCTTATTTATCTTGGTTTTAGCTGTCATCGGCCACCCTTTGATAACCAATTAGTGCGGCGGGCGGTAGCTTTGGCTCTTGATAAGCGAGATTTAGTTAGAGCTTATTTTACTTTTGAAGCGATGCCTCAGATTCTGAATAACGTCATTCACCCCCGGCTGCCAGGTTTTTTCCCGCTGGAAGTGAAGGAGGAACGAAATGTTTTGGAGGCCAAACTGCTTTTAGAAAAAGCCGTTGTTACTCCCACCGAGAGCTTGTCCCCGATTGATTTTTGCGTCCTGAAAAACGACCGCTGGCGAGGCGAAAGGCTTTATCAGCGTCTTCGAGAACAACTGGCGGAAATAGGCCTCTCTCTTCGGCTCAAAATAATTCCTTCTTACGGAGCGACAGGGACGCTGAAGAATCCCTATTTGGTTCTTCTTACCTGGTCCCTGGACTTTCCCGACCCTGAAAACATCATCCGGCCCCTTTTTAGCGCGGGTTCGGAGTTAAATCGTCGCCTCCTTCATTATGAGAGCGAACGGCTGGAGAATCTTTTGAGCCGGTCTGAAAAGGAAAAAAGCTGGACTCGTCGCAACGAAATTTTCCGGGAAATGGAGGCTTGGCTGCTCGAAGACTTGCCCGTCATCCCCCTCTTCCTTTTGAATCAAAGATTGGCCGTCCAGCGCTATGTCCACGGGCTCAAGGTCCCTGCCCTCGGTTTTTCCTTCCTTGATATGTCTCGAGTTTGGAAAGGAG
>Ga0209102_1000194_pt1 | contig 42288 bp, 40 predicted proteins | sample ConPoolayeHmetaG_FD_185483 | JGI IMG/M metagenome (GOLD analysis project Ga0209102, IMG submission 185483) | Hot spring microbial mat communities from California, USA to study Microbial Dark Matter (Phase II) - Cone Pool mat layer H metaG... ...
TCCTCCACAAGCACAAAAGAGGGATAGGCTTGCAAGGTATGGTAGGTATGGTAGGAGGGCTCTGCAGCACTGGCTCAGGAGGGAGTACAGGTCTGCCAAGGTTAGGCAGTTTGTCGACAAGCTCAGCGCTGCTTGTCCCTACCTGTTTACCGCTGTCAGGCATCCTGGTGTGGAGTTGACCAACAATCGCTCGGAGCGGGCTTTGAGGACGCTTGTCGTGCAGAGAAAGATCATAGGGACTCTCAGGAATGGGAAGGGTGTAAGGATGTATGAGAGGATTCCAAGCCTTCTTGCCACATGGGAGCAGAGAGGCCTGGACCCATCCCAAGCATTGTCCGAAGCTCTAACCCAGAGCTGGAAGGAGACCTCACACGACCAGACCAACCAAGGCGCGAGCTAAATACGTACCCGCGTCTCTCTTCTCTAGGCTGAGTGATTTAAAGACTGAACATTTATCACTAGTTCAATATTTTTTGGAGCATTCAAGAACCCTCCATAGGGACCGAGTATCACATACGCAGACATCTGGTTGGAGGTAACAGATTGAAGGAAAAGCCACCAGAATTGGAGGCCGGCAGAAACACGCACGAAAACGTCATCTACGCTTGCTTCGGCGGATTCTCAAACACCGGGATAACCGCTGCGCTGGCGAGCATCGAAGCCGTAAAGGAGCTCGGATTGAGGAAGGCTGCCATCGGCTGCCTCGCGGGCCTGCCAACCGACGTCGCGCCGGTCTTCGCCAAGACCAAGGCGGCCAAACGGATTGTGTCCGTGGACGGTTGCCCCTTTGAGTGCAGCAGGAAGACGCTCGAAAAGGCAGGGTTCACGGTTACGAAGAGCATCGTGCTCGTCAGGGACATCGGGATGAAGAAGAAAGCCCTCCACGAGGAGGTCGAGAAAGGCTCAAAGCCGTTGATGGACTACGTATCGGAAGACGATGTCAGGCGTGCCAAGGAACTCATAATCGGGGCTGTGTGCAGCTAGGGCGAACGCGCAAGAGATCCGGACACGCCTATCAGAGTTGGACGTCATGGCGGGAACGGGACCATTGAAGGTCGAACCCCCCGAGGGCTATCCGCCCGAAACGGGCCGGTACCTTAGAGGCAATGACTACTCCCCGGTGGCTGTGGTGGCAATCCTTGACACCTTCGACTTCAAGATTCCTCCCGAGCTTGTGAGGCTCATCGAGGTAGCCATTGAAGCTGGAGCCGCGCTTGCAGGAACGCTTCAAACGGAGAACATCGGCATTGAGAAGTTGATCGCAAATGTGGTGGCCAATCCGAACATCAGATACTTGGTCATCTGCTGGCGAGAATCGCCTGGACACCTTCCGGCGGATGCGTTGTGTAAGCTCATCGACAACGGGGTTGCACAGGACAAGAAGCGGACCATAGTCGGGGCCAGAGCTCCGTCGCCCTATCTCCCAAACATATCTCTGGAGGCAATCCAAAGGTTCAGAAAACAGGTGAGCATAGTCAACCTCATCTCGGAAGAGGATCCCAAGAGGGCGATGGACCCGGAGATGATAAGGAAGGCCGTCCATTGCTGCATCCAGGAGAAGCCCACCGAGTTTCTAGGCTACACCCTCCACGATCCCGGAGCATGGCCCGAGCCTGCCATCTGCAGGAAGATATCGCTGAGAATAGAGGAGCCTTGGAAAAGGGAGTTGAGCCGGAGGGAGCAGGAGATCCTAGACCGGATCAGGAAGTCCGCGAAAAGAGGCGATGGATGACGAGTCGCGATCCTGGGGGCTCCATCATATCCGGTTCCAAGATTCGCAAGAACGGAGAGGTTCTCAAGAGGCAAGTGCTTGTCGAGATCTTCGAAGGGGATCCCTTCGAGGGGTGCTGTGCGCCCGTGTCGGTTTCCGACAGTGCGGTTAGAGAGCTTCGCAGCCTCTTGGCCCGCCGGCAGGCGATCATCAACTCTTTGAACAATCACTTCGCCGACCGCATTCGGATCGAGAGGATGGTTCTAAGCCGCAGAAGGCCTGCGACTTCCTATCCTGATTACCTGAAGCCCCACCTTGGCAAGGTGGACCCGCCGGTCATCTTCGTGAACGGCCGCCTCGTTTGGCACGGCAGCTTCCCGGCCGAGGGGCACTTCAAGGAAATCGTTGAAAAAGCTCTGGCGAAGGGTCTGAACGAAGAATAGGGGATCTCTCAACCGCGCGATGGAGAACCGCGTCGGGTGTCTGCAGTTTCGATCGATCGGAACGGGGAATGATCCACCCTCTGTGTCTGTAAGCGCAAACTCGCTGGGGGAGTAACGACGCACCCGAACCGTCTCCGGCCCCGCCGTGGGCGCGGGCCGGCGCGCGATAACCCACGCCAATCCCTAGTCAAGGCCAAGACGGCAACCGGACCGAATATCGTGAAGATCTCCGGTCCGGTCCCTGAGGGGGACGGAGCGCATCGAGGAGCCTACGCATATTCCGGCCCAGAATCAGCCTCTTTGCGGATCTGGCTATCTCGGCGCAGGCAAGTGGTGCTATCCCAAGAGCGGGGTCCAGATCCGTAAGGTCGGAGCCGAACACGATCTTCTTGGGATCGACCCGATCGACGAGATCCTCCACCGGGCGGTAGCCAAGAGGCACGCACGTACACTGATACACGTTTTCCAACTCGTTCACAACGTCCGCGTAGGCCAGGCTGTGGTGCCCCATCACGAAACGAGCACTGGGATACGCACCTCCAACCTGCCCAAGATACCCCGCAACTCCCCAATCGTGCTTCAGGATCAGCATCTCCTTCTCCTCAGCGTAGGCGAAGACGGCCTGAAGCTTCGCCTCGGAGGTTCGCCTGAACTGGTACTCGCCAATGATCTTAACCCCTACAAATCGTGGCTTCCTGCATCTCTCCAGCTCGCGGACCTAGCTCTCCGGGCAGTTGAGGTTCAAGGTTACAAGCCCGTGGAGGCGCTCCGGATGCTTGGAGGTGCTGGCGGCGATGAGATCGTTCCCCAGGCGCAAGTCGGGATTGACGCCGGCGAACGAGAATACACAGGCCTCGTCGATTCCAAGAGCATCCACCAGGCCTATGACCTGATCATCCCGACCGTAGGGGATGTGGTAGTAGTTGAAGAAAGCGCCCGGATGGGCATGTGCACCCACCACTAGGCAGTTCAAGGGGGCGCCCGAAAGCACGGCCTCTTTGATGGGTCCAGCCCTCATATCCTTGCCCCTTTCATCAGGCTCTCAAGGTTGCCCCTGCGACCATCGCCTTCTCCTCCTCCGATATCTGCGAGTAGGCAACCATGGCCACGGCCGAGGAAGGGTCTCGATACGGGACCCTGGTGCCAAACAGCAATCGGTCAGGCCCAGACTCCCTACAAACCGAGTCGACTCCCCTCTAGAGCCAAAGCCCCGACAGATCCAACATCAGGTTCTCGCAGCGCGACATAGCCTGGTATGTTCGACGATTGGACCGGTAACGGAATTCAGAGGCTACGACGGGAAGGTCCGGATGCGCGAGGCACCTCGTAGGTGTCGCCCATGCACCACTCCGCCACATCGAAGAAGAAGCCTTTCCGGTCAAGGTTAGGATCAGCGCCCCCTGGCCCTGACTTAATCCGACTCCATGAAAGCCGGAGTCTCCCAACCGCCCAGAACTCGGTAAAGGTACGGAAGATCCGCAAAGGCGAGAGAGGTACTCTTGGAGAACAGCCTGTTCGGCTGCAGCCCATTCGAGGTGCCCACTGAAATCGAGAGAAACCGGTTGCCCAGACCCATGCCGCTCGGAGTCTGGACCAGGTAGCTACCTTGCGCTTTCACGATGCCCGGACGAGCACGGGCGACTGATAAACGCAACGACATAGCATGCCTTCAGCTGACAGCGATGACCAGCAGCTCATCTCCTGCATGCTGGGAGTTTCTTGCGACCGACGGCCCCCGGCGAGACCTGCTTCCCGGGCTTAATGCACCAAAGACTGATCAGTCTGCGGTGATGCGACAATGCCATCGAGGAAGACACTGCTGGACGAGGAAGACATACCAAAGCAGTGGTACAGCATACTGCCGGATCTGCATAAGCCCCTGCCTCCGACCATCGACCCGAAGACCAAGGCCCCCGGCGCCGGCATAGTGCCCAAGATATTCCCCAAAACAGATCTTAGCCCAGGAGTTCGGCCCAGAAAGATGGGTCAACATCCCGGATGAAGTCAGGGAAGCCTACAGGCTCTGGAGGCTACTCCTCTCTTCAGGGCGGTTGGCCTGGAGAAGACCCCCAAGACGCCAGCCGAGATATACCTACAAGTATGAGGGGGTCCGAGCGATCTGATGGAATATGTCTCAAAGGACGATGTCGATCGTGCGAAGAAGATCATAATAGAAGCCATCACGGAGTGACCGAAGGGTTGAGCCCCGGCGCACGTCCTTCGCGCATCTTGCGTCCTGCGGACCGGCATAAGCGCATGTCCGGCTCGACCGCCCAAGAGCGAGCCGTGATGATCTCTCAGGCAAGGGTCGCGAACCCAGCCTTTGAAACATTTTTGAGAGAGATTTCGTATCGAAGATGATGAATATGAAACCCTCGGCCCCCAAGCGCGAGCTCAGCGTCTTCGAGAAGTACCTCACGATCTGGGTCGGTCTCTGCATACTGGCTGGCATCGGCCTAGGCAAGGTCGCGCCCGGCCTATCAACCGCGCTGGATAGGCTGTCGGTTGCCCAGGTCTCCATACCCATCGCGGTATGCCTGTTCTTCATGATGTACCCCATAATGGTCAAGATCGACTTCAGCGAGGTCGTCAAGGCGGGGAAGACCCCGAAGCCGGTGGCACTCACGCTGTTCGCCAACTGGGCGGTGAAGCCCTTCACCATGTTCCTGATCGCAACCTTCTTCCTTTCCGTCTTGTTCAAAGACCTTCTGCCTGGAACCGAGATCGTCAAAACCGGTGCCGAAGTCTACCTTTACCGCTCCTACATATCGGGGGCCATACTCCTCGGCATCGCGCCGTGTACGGCCATGGTTCTGATGTGGAGCTATCTCGCCAGGGGGAACGACGGCCACACGCTCGTCATGGTCGCCATCAACTCGTTGAGCATGCTCTTCCTCTACGCTCCCCTGGGTGGATTCCTCCTGGGAGTTAACCGCATGCCCATACCGTGGGAGACGATAGTTCTGTCCGTCACAATCTACGTTGCCCTTCCCCTGATCGCCGGCTACTACTCCCGGCGCGAGCTCATCAAGAGAAAGGGAATCGAGTGGTTCAGGGAGAGATTCGTGGGCAGGCTGACGACGGTGGCGATCGTAGCGCTCCTAGCCACGCTCGTCATACTCTTCTCGCTGAAGGGCAAGATGATCGTCGAACGTCCGCAGACGATACTTCTGATTGCCGTGCCGCTCTTCATCCAGACATGGCTGATCTTCCTATTGACATACGGTGCCGCAAGGCTCTTGAAACTCACGTACGAGGACGCCGCTCCTTCGGCGATGATCGGCGCGAGCAACCATTTCGAGGTCGCCATTGCCACGGCGACCACCCTTTACGGGCTCAGCTCGGGGGCGGCATTGGCGACGGTGGTTGGGGTCCTCATCGAAGTGCCGCTGATGCTGACGCTCGTGAAGTTCTGCCTGCGAACGCGCGGATGGTTCCGCAGCAGCCGGGCACTGCAACCATAGGATTCCTAACCGTTCCAGCGCGGTTCTTTGGCGATTCCCCAGCCAGCTGTCGCGAGGCTGTAGGTTGGCTCATCGGAGCCGCCCTAGCAACGAGGGGCGGCCACCTGAGCCAGCGATCGAACGGCGTCAAGGACGGAGGTATCGACGAGCGAGTAGAAAACCCACTTCCCCCGCCTAGACTCCTTGATCAGACCTGCCTCCCTGAGGATGCCAAGATGGTGGGAGGCTGAGGGCTGGGATCGGTTGATCAGAACCATGACCTCGCACACGCAAAGCTCCCCTTCGGACCCGATCGCCTTCAGTATCGCGACCCTCATCGGATCTGCCATGGCCCTAGCGATCATCGCGACCTTCGAGGCGTTCTGGTCGGGTGCCATAGACCTGAGCTTGCGTCGAATCTTCTCAACATCGGCCGCCGAGGCCCGTCTTCTCCCCGTCCGTGCCTCCACGCAGCGGGCGAGCCTCTCGTCAGCCTTCGATGCCACGAATCCTGATAGCGTTTCCAGCACAAATAGGTTTCACACCAGAGAGCCTGGGTGCCGCCAGAGACCGGGGATTCATCTGTGCATCCCTAGAGCCGACGCTCGATGTCCCGGTAGCCCTCCTCGCTGTACTCAAAGAACCTCCTATAGGAAGCGCAGAAATCGGTTCGGCTTGGATGAAGCCGATCTGGCCTGTGATACCGACACCCACCATAGCAGAGGTCCAGCCATGGGCAGTCCTTGCACTCACGCGGGAGCCCCAGCTTTGCCCGTCCGAACTCCTCAAACGGGGTGCTCTCGGATATCCTGCCGAGCGAGCTTTCCATGAGGTTCCCCATGAGCATGCCCCGATCCACGAAGAAGTCGCAAGGGTAGACGTCCCCGTTGTATTCCACGACCAAGTACTCGCCGCACCTGGGACCCAGCGTGCAGAGTCCACCCGCAGCGCCCATCCTCGCGGCCAGAACCGAGTTGAAGAGCCGGATGTAGACGTTTGGGAAGTCTTCTCTCCACAGATCGAACATGCGGCAGAGGAACTCACCGTACTGGTCGGCGGTGACGTTGAACGGTGCCGGGTTGCCGGCTGCATCGAGTTCACGGCAGGGGACGAACTGGAGGTACCGCACGCCCCGATCGACGAAGAACCGGTATATGTCCTCCCATCGGCAAGCACTGAGATTGGTTACGACCGAGAGAACATTGAACTCCACGCGGTCCTCCTTCAACAGCTCCAGACCCGCCATCGCCCTGTCGAAGGTTGGCCGCCCCCGCCGCGTTCGCCTGTAGGCGTTATGGATGTCGGGTGGGCCGTCCACGCTTATGCCCACGAGGAACTTGTACCTTTTGAAGAACCTGGTCCAACTTTCCGACAGCAGGGTGCCATTGGTCTGGAAAGCATTCGAAACCGTATGCCCCCTTCCGTGGGCCTCCTGCAGCTTGACCGCCCGGAGATAGAAATCAAGGCCGGCCAGCAACGGCTCCCCGCCCTGCCAGCTGAACGATGCGTGCTCGGTCGATATCGCAAGGTACTGCGAGATCATGGCTTCCAGGACCTTCTCGCTCATGCACGTCCGGGGGCCCGGATGGTATAGCTCCGATCTCCTGGCATAGAAGCAGTACTCGCAGGCAAGATTACATCGGGCTGAAACGGGTTTCACCAAGAGGCTGGAGGGAAGCATCACGTAGTGCTCTGGCAGCTGCCTAAAATTGTTACACGGATAGCCGCATGCGGGCCGTCCGCGTTCCGCGTTCCCCGAGCCAAAGTTTTCAAGCGATGAGCGCATATTACCTGGAGGAGGCAGGATGAGTGGACGAGCTTAAGGGGAAGAGGATTGCCATCTTGGTTGCCGAGGGCTTCGAGGATCTCGAGTTCTTCTATCCGCTGATCAGGTTCACCGAGGCCGGGGCGGATGTGGTCGTGGCGGGGTTGACCAAGGACGAGGTCAAGGGCAAGCATGGAATCGGGTTCACGCCGACGAGGACCGTGAAGGAGATTGCGAACGAGGACTTCGACTGCGTCATCATACCTGGGGGGAGCGCTCCCAAGAAGCTGAGGGAGAGCCGTGAGGTCCTAGACTTCGTCAGGAAGTCGCACGAGAGGGGCAGGATACTTGCTGCGATCTGCCACGGCCCCCAGGTGCTGGTCTCAGCCGGGCTTGCGAAGGGAAGGAAGCTCACCGCCTACAGGGCGGTCAAGGATGAGATCGTGAACGCCGGAGGGGACTTCGATTACGTTGAAGTGAGGAGGGACGATAACATCATAACCTCAAGGTTCCCCGAGGACCTTCCCGCCTTCTCCAAAGCCATCATATCGGCCCTCACCGCCTGAGGTGCGGAGGCTGGGTGCGATGAGCGGAAAACGCGTGTATGCGGTTCTCCTCCTTTTGGCCTTCATCCCCGGCATCCTCCTGTCCGGCTGCATAGGGCCGAAGGACTCTGACCATGATGGACACCCGGACGAGGAGGACCGTTTCCCCGACGACCCGAACGAGTGGGTCGACAGCGATAACGACGGGGTGGGCGACAACTCGGACGCCTTCCCGCACAACTCGGAGGAATGGGCCGATACCGACGGCGACGGCCACGGCGACAACTCCGATGATTTCCCCAACGACCCCAAGGAATGGATCGACGCCGACGGCGACGGAGTGGGCGACAACTCGGACGCCTTCCCCAATGACTGGGAAGAGTGGGCGGATACAGACAAGGACGGTCACGGCGACAACTCGGATGCTTTCCCCAACGATCCCAACTACCACTTGGTCTGCCCGGAGTGCAACGGAACCGGCGTCATCCCCGAAACCGTGGAGTTCAACCACACCGCTCGGGGCTGGCTTTCGGATCGGGGCACCATCTCATCTGACTGGCACGTGTACATCGAGGTCACCAACCTTGACAACGAGGATGGGATCTTCAAAGTTGAGGCTTGGGTGATAGAGAAGGGAGAGGAGGCATGGAGGGGCGCCGACCAGCACGTCATTGCCCCTGGCCAGACCTACACCTTCGATTTGAAGGCCAGCGGGTTCAGCCAGAGCGTCAACCAAGGCAACCTGCGATACAGGGTGAGACCGCCCGCCAGGGAAGTAGGCCCCGCCGTTACATGTCCCACCTGCGGGGGGACCGGGAAGATCTAGCCGGCAGGCGAACCTTCCGGCCCGCCCGAGCGGATTCGTAGCATGCCTGGGCGATCTCAACGGACTTGAGGCCATCCATCCCTGTGACCGGAGGCTCTCTATCCTCGGAGATGCATCTGACGAAGTCCTTGAGGACCAGCCCCACGGTGAAGTCGGGCTCGGTTATCCTCTCCTCCCTCCGGTCGCCTGCCTGCGCCACAGTTATCAGGCGACCGTATCTGTCGGCAAGAAGTTGGCCCCCGTCGGTGGCCACCTCTATCAGGTCCATCCTGCTCCCGGAGCACATCGAGGCATCGCAACAGACCAGACAGCCTGGAAACTCCAGCACCGCTGCGAAGGAGTCCTCGACGGACGTGCCCAGCACCCTCGCGGTCGAGCAGAACACGCCCAGCGCCTCGCGTTCCAGCAGAAACCTTGCCTGGTCGAAGAGATGGACTCCCAGATCCATGAGTGCCCCGCCGCCTGACGCCTCGGGGTTCTCCCGCCACCCGGGCGCCCGCTGTTGCCTCTTGCACATCGAGATCAAGTATGGCGTGCCCATCGAAGGAATCAAGGCCTTCACCCGCCTCACTAGTGGATGGTATCGGAAGTTGTGGCTAACCATGAGCTTGACGCCGTGCTTGCGAGCCGCCTCTATCATTTTCCTTGCCTCCTCGACGTTTCGTGCGATCGGCTTCTCCACGAGGATGTGCTTGCCGCCCTCTGCTGCCGCAACGGCGATCGGCATGTGAAGGTCGTTGGGCGTTACGATGAGAACCGCGTCGACCTGGGGATCCTTCACCAGATCCCGGTAATCGGTGTAAAGCCGATCGATCTTGAAACGCTGGCCGAATTCCGCAAGCTTCTCCTTGTCCCTTCTACACACAGCCACGAGGGCCGAGTCTTTCACCTCGGTCTGGATGTGCTCAGCATACCTAGTTCCGTGTCTTCCCGTACCGACAAGCCCAAGCCCGACGGTCAACCTACCACGCAACCCCCTCGGACGAGAACCTGAACTATCTTTCGGGCTGAGAGCAAGGGCAAAGCCGGGCGAACATATTTCTCCAAGATGCTGGGTGGGATCTTGGGTAGGGACGCTGCTTCGCATCAGGGTGGTGTCGGCCGGGAAGGTCAAGAACCGCTTCGTCGCGGACGGGATCGAGGAGTACAAGAAGAGAATATCGCCCTTCGCGAGACTTGAGCTCGTCGACCTCAAGAAGGGCTTCTCAAGAGATTCCCGCAGGGGCGAGGCATCGCGGAACAAGGTGCCGAACTCAAAGGCAAGAGGCGGCCTGACGGTGGCCCTGCATCCCGCAGGCAGACAGGTATCGTCTGAGGAGTTTGCCGAGTTCCTGCGAGGCAGGGAGGCCGTCGACTTCCTGATCGGCGGCCCCGAGGGGCTTCCCGATCATATCGTGGAATCGAGCGACATCTCGCTTTCCCTGTCGAAACTGACCTTCACGGGCGAGTTGTCGAAGCTGATCCTGATCGAGCAGATCTACCGGGCGCTGACCATACTGAACAATCGGCCCTACCATAGATAGGTGGACTGGGAATGTCTTCTAGCCTTGGCTGGCTCATCGTGAGTGCGGCCGTCCTGCTGGCCCTGATCGGGGCCCAGGGAGTCTGCGCCTACCTGAGCTACGTGCCGATGAACGGTGCCTTCGAAAGATACGATGACGCAGGGAGGCCGCTCAACTGGACCCTTCTCAGTGCCCCATCGTCAGACGGCATGAAGACGACCGCGGCTCTGGTGAATGACTCGTACAAGGGGCTGAAGGCACTCTACCTTGGTAGCCTTGGGACGGGCCGCGCCTCGGCGAGGATCGAGATGCCCATCGAGTACAATGCTCTCCGAATGCTCCATTCCGGGACCGCCGAGTTCTACTACAAGGTCCTGTCGTCGGGGGCCTCCGGGAGGAACATCGACTTCAGGCTCGACCTCTTTGACCAGCACGGCAAGGTCGTGGCCGGCGTCCAGTTCTCGCCTCCCAGCTCCCACGTTGCGGATGGCATGTGGCACAGGCACACCTTCAGGCTGGACATCAGGGACTCGAGGACCGCGAAGTACATGGCCCTGTCCTTCAGCGTGAACGGGGCAGAAGAGAAGGCGCCCGGGTCCTGGATCGTGGACGAGCTCCAGATATTCGAGGCGCCGGCAGCGGTCAGGATAGGGTTGATCACGTGCACTCGGGCTCTCGTTGAGGTCGGCAAGCCCTTCGCCATCAGCTTCAACCTGACCAACGAGGGAGGTGCCTTCTTCCACGACCTTCACTCCCGGATCATCCTTCCCCGAGGCCTTCGGGTTGTTGGTGAAGAGCCAGAGAGGATCTTGGGCGTTGTGGAGCCGGGATTGGCCTACGAGGTCAGCTGGAACCTGGTCGCCGACCGGCCCGGGACATACCCCATAGAGATCAACATCTTCAGCCCCAGTGACGAGGCATTCAATCCCGGTCCTCTGGCCACCGTGGTGGGGGCTGGTGGTTTCTCCCATCCGGCGTCAAGGCCGAATCGAGCAGTGTGCTCCGTCACCCAAGAGGAGATAGTTCTCGAGAACCCGTTCCTGCGCCTGGTCTTCCCGGTCGCCGAGGAGGGCTTTGGGCTGTTCGGCCTCCAGTGCTGGGACGGGTTCTGGAGGGACATGGCGGTTTCAATGCCTCTGGGACATGCACTCTTCGTTGCCCATCCTGGCAAGAAGAGTTTGCTTCTGCTGACCGCCCAGGCGTACGACTATGGACTCGCATCAGCGGGCGCCTGGCTTTCGCTCCAAGGATGGATTGCGGATGATGACGGGGTGACCTGGGCAGTCTCCTATCGGTTTGACCTTGCAAACGATGCTGCGCACGTCGACATCAGCTTCTCGGTCCGGACCAGTGCGAACAGGAAGATCCTACGCCTATCGGGTCCGCAGATTCTCGCTGGAGAGGGGAGCTTTGGCACGGCGAGGGGTGAAGGCCTCTTCTGCGGCCTTGAGTACCTGCTTCCGGGAGAAAGTTCGTCGGGAACGGACTTCGTCTACCCGCCCCGGAACCTCAGGGCCGTGCCACATCCGCTGAAGGTAACGATTCCCTTAATGGCGGTGGAACAGGGCAACTGCAGCATTGCGCTATCCTGGGATCCGCTCGAAAGATGGGACGGGACAAACGCCCTGATCTCGGCCAAGTATCTCTCGCCGAACTGGCCGCGGAACCAATCCAACCACGTCATGGCCCTCTTCGTCCCCACGATCCCCCGCTGGGTGAACGAGAACGAAGATGAGGCGACAACCCCTTATGATCTGGACGGGCCCGTGACGATCCACTGCCAGGTGTTCTGCAAGGCGAATACGGATGTGCTCGGGACGCTCCTCTGGTGGCTTCGCGAACACGGGGTGCCATCCCCGCCCGACAAGCCTCGAAGCTTCGAGGAGACCATTGACCTCTGCGTAGCTTGCTTCAAGGATATCTGCTGGGTCGAGTCGGCCAAGGCTTGGAGACATACCCACCTCTCCGACCCGGCTTGGATCTTCTGGGACCCACTTGTGGCGCTTCCCCTGTGGCACCAATCGGCCCTGACCGACGATGCGGGCTTGCGAAGCGAGATCCGGGCCCAGGTGATGGAGGCTCTGGCAGCGACGGGTGGATGGGGGGTGGACATGGACCTGGCGCTCCACCTCGGCGAGGTTGAAAAGGCCCTGGCCAGCGGGTACAACTATGCCCAAGCCCTCATCGACTCTCAGAACGACGACGGATCCTGGCCCTACACGCCCAGCGACAAGAGACATGAACTGCTTGGGCGTCCCGGAGATACGTCGTCCGGCTGGACCGCCAGCAAGGCGAGGTTTCTCCTCAAATTCGGCAGGATCACGGGCGATCCCAGCTCGATCAATGCAGGCCTGAAAGCACTCGAGTACCTGGACACCCAGAGAAGACCAGAAGGCGCGCAGACCTGGGAACTTCAGCTCCACGTGCCCGATGTGCTGGCTTCTTCGTACGTCCTAGAATGCTACCTAGAGGCGTACCGGATAACGCGAAACCAGGACTACCTGGAGAGGGCGAGGTTCTGGGCTCTCAGCGGGTTGCCCTTCATCTATCTCTGGAACCCACCCGACAGGCCGATCATGAGATACGGATCCATACCCGTCTTCGGCGCCACATGGTTCGAGAGCCCGTGGTTCGGCGTCATCGTCCAGTGGAACGGCTTGGACTACGCCTACAAGCTTCTGGACCTGTCCAGATACGATGATTCCCTGCCGTGGAGGACGATCGCGGAGGGCATCACTGTCTGCGGGATGCAGATGCAGCGCTACCCGGGCGGCCCGCACGCCGAGGTTTCCGGCATGTACCCCGATGCCTACAGCGCTGTCAAGGGGGACGATGCATACTATTTCGACATCAACCCTCGCTTCATCGCCCTTTGCGCCTTCGGGCTTATGGGATACGACGAGACGACCCAGACCGAGATCCTCCCCGTTGGCGAGGGGAGGATTCACATCAGCACGGTGGGAAGGATCGGGAACTCGAGCTTGCAGGGTGGTCTGCTCACCTTCGACGTCCAGTATCCAGTGAGCGATTCATCGTATGCCGTCATCGGCGGCGTCTCCAGGCCCTCCGCGGTCACGGTCAACGGCGAAAGCATAGCTGAGAGCCAGGACCTTTCCAATATCGTCCAAGGCTGGACATACAGGAGCGACGGCATCCTAGTCATCAAGATGGTCCACGCGGTGGTCGACCGCATCGTGGTGGCGGGAGTCCGGTACCAGCCGAGCATGCGCTTTGCGCCGGAGCCCATCTGGGAGTTCGAGTCGTACGATTCCGAAGGCTGGATGAACACCAACATGTTGACGCCCTTCCTGGTCCAGAACGGAACCCTTGCCACGAGATCGACCGGCCCCGACCCGTACATGGTCGGGCCGAACATCCAAGTCCAGGCGAGAACGGATGACATCGTGACGATCAGGATGAAGCTCTCTGCAGGACAATATGCGCAGATTTTCTGGATCCGTAGGGGCGCCGGCCAGTACAGCGAATCGAAGAGCATGGTCTTCCCGGTGAACCCCGATGGGCAGTTCCACACCTACGAGGTGTGCGTCGGGCGGAGCCCAGAATGGAACGGGACGATCACCCAGATCAGGCTCGATCCGACGAACGTCGCCGACGCCTTAGTCGAGATCGACTACATCAGGATACCCGAGCCACTATTCGGATTGCTCGCGCTCCTCGTCATTGGACTAGCTGGGAGGAAAAGTTGTGGTTAGCCCTGCACAGATACTGGTGAACCAGGTCGGCTACGACTTGGAGAAGGAGAAGCGCTTCGTCGTCCAAGCGAGCGGGCAGAGAATGCCCGCTAGGTTCTCGGTGATCGACGCTCAAGGCAAGTGCGTTTACAGAGGGACCCTGAGGAAGGCGGGCAGGATCCAGCAGTGGGGAGCCCTCTACTGGACCGGCGATTTCTCCCCTTTGAGGATCGAAGACACCCTGCGAATCCTCATCAAGACCCGCAACGGCCCGATCCTTTCCCACCCCTTCAGGGTTGGGCGGGGCTTGGTCTTTGGGGAGACCGGCGAGCTTGCGCAGAGGTTCTTTTACTACCAGCGGTGCGGCACCGAGGTGGAAGGGTGGCATCCGCCCTGTCATCTTGACGACGGGGTCTTGCCCGACGGGTCTCACCTAGACGTCTCGGGCGGATGGCACGATGCGGGGGACTACAACAAGTACAACGGCGGCACCCCGCTGTCCGTCTTCGCCCTCACCTACGCCTACGAGAGACATAGGGACTACTATGATCGGTTCAAGACCCGGGCGGGAGTGCCGACGATCGTGGACGAGGCTCTCTGGGGTGCCCGGTGGCTGCTGAAGATGCAGCCTGTGCCGGGCAAGCTGCTGGAGAGGGTCTTCTCCGGGTACTCGTACTGGGGCCCGCCGGAGAAGGAGACGGACAACATCCCCGGCAATGGCGATGACCGCCCCATCCAAGGAGAGGCGGGGCCATGGGCATCAGCCCTTGCATCCGCGGCCTTCGCCAAGCTCTCGCCGTGGGGTGAAGGTCGCTTCTACCTTGAGGTGGCAGTAGCGCTTTGGGAGAAGGCCCGGGAAGGCAGTCCACACCTTGAGTCCGACGCCGCGCTTCTCCTTAGCGACCAAGCCCTCTACGCCAAGACCGGACAGAAGGCCTACTTGGACGACGCGTCACGCAGAATTGCCAACATCACGTCCGCCCAGACCGAGGAGGGATGGTTCGCCCTGCCCGACGGCACGCCACACTACTCGATAACCCACCTAGGTTTCCCAGCTGCATGCCTGGCAGAATTTGGACTATCTGGAGACGGCGGTGCCGATCCCGAGGTGACCGACGCAGTCACGCGCTATCTGGACTTCTCGATCAAGATCGCGAGAAACCCGTTCCAGCTCTCGACGATCTACTCCAAGGACGGATCCATCAGCTTCTTCTACAGATACCCTGAGCCGACCAGCTGGTACGTTGGGCAGAACAGCCAGTACCTCTCCCAGGCATGGGCGGCCCTCGTCGGCTTCGCGCTGACCGGCCGAAGAATGTTCAGACGGTATGCGCTTGCCCAGATCAACTGGGTGCTGGGAACCAACCCCTTCGGCATATGCATGTTCGAGGGCAAGGGATCGGTCAACCCCGCCGTCTACCATCACCGGTACAGCGCCATTCCGGGCAGGGAACGCGGGGCCGTGCCGGGGTGCGTGCCGAACGGGATAGTTAGGATGTCGGTGGATGAGGATGCGCCAAGGTTCGACATGAGAGCATCGGGGCGGCCAGCCTACCAGAGCAACGAGCCTTGGCTTCCCCACAACGCCTTCTACCTTCTGGCCTCGTCCTGCCTATAGGGGCAGAGCGATCGGGCGGCCCCTCTCGCTGGATGCGATGGCACCGAGGCTCAGCTCCAAGGACCTGAGGCCTTCCTCCAAGTCCACGGAGGTGGGCTTGCCCGCTTTGACGCAGGAAATGAATGCCTCCTCCTCGGCGAGATAAGGGCTCCTCTTGCCGGTGAACTCGGCCTGGGAGTCCCTCCACTTTATGACCACGCGGCTCGCGTAATCCTCGTACTTCAGATGCTGCGCGATGACCTTCAAGCCCGTCTCGCCCTCGACGGCCGCGTTGGTTGAGGTTACGACGCCGATCGCGCCGCTCCTGAAGCTCAAGAGCACCGCCGAGACATCTTCGATGTTGTAGTTCTCAAGGCCAACGTTTATCCGGGTTGCCAGGAGCGCTTGAACCCTGCCAACCTCACCGGCCAGCCATCTGCACTGGTCGAATATGTGCGTCGTCTGCTCGGTGATCTGTCCCCCGCTCAACTCTCTCCTGACCCACCAAGGGACGTTGTATATGCCGCCCCACCATTTCCCTTCGACCATCCCAATGGTGCCCCCCTTCTCCAGAAGGATGTTCCGCGCCTCGACCCTCCCGTCGTTGAAGCGCCAGTGGTATCCCATCTGATTAACGATCCCAGCGGCCTTGCAGACCCTCACTGCCTTCTTCGCGTCCTGCAGTTTAACGGCCAGCGGCTTCTCGAGGAACACAGCGATCCCCCTTTCAGCGGCGGCCTTCACCGGGTCTAGGTGCGCGGATGGCGGCGTGCAGATGAAGACCGCCTCCGGCTTCTCCTTGTCCATCATCTCTCGATAATCGCCATAAGCCTTGGGCACCCCGTAGTCGACCTGAACCCTGTTGGCCCGAGCCTCGTCCAGGTCTGCCACTGCTACGACCTCGGCGTCCTTGGCACGGGCGAGATTCTCGACGTGGACCCTGCCGATTCCACCTATACCGATAACGGCCACGCGCATTTTCTCACGGTCACGGCCGTCCACGCAGACCTGAAAAATGAACTCGTACTACCGTTTCGTCCGTAACTCCTGGGACCTCCTTCCAAGTCTAAGGCAAAGATAGAGGCCCCAAATGAGTAGCACAGCTCCGAGGCCCATGAGGCTGGCCTGCTGGTAGAACTCCCTGTGCACCCTGTTGATCTCCTGCTCGAGTACCGCCCGCATCTCAGGGGGAACCCAGAACGGTATATCCTTCGTGCTGTTCGTATTCTTGAATGCAGTCCATGCGCTTACAAAACCCGGGTACGCCCAGACGATCAGGACAGCCCCGAGAACCAGTACGGAGGCCCTGATCAAGATGTGCCGTCGGGACCTTGTCAGCCGAATTTTCACCGTCAAGGAAAGACCGACGTGTAGGGCAGGCTCAAATATCTTTATCGCGTGATCCGACGCTCCCGCGGGCCGCCCGAAGCCCAAAGTCAGGATCAACTTTTCAAGGGCCGGCGAAACGATGCACAGGGATCGCGTTGGAAACCGAAAGGCCAGAACCAAATGACCAAGGTCCGGAAACGCCCCGACCCGAGCCCGCCCAGCCGGGCGGCGAGCCGGACTGGGCCCAGCATCCGGACGCGGCATACCTAGCCTACATCCTCAAAGAGGTGGAGCTCATAGGCGTCAGAACGGACAGGGTTGCCAGGAACACCATGATCATCACGGCACTCCTGGCGGTCGGCATCATAGTCGTGATAATAGTCTGGCTAGACCTGATCGGGGCTCTGCCCTTCTTCTGAGAGCCGAAGTAAGCTTTAAGTAGAACGCCCGTCCCGTGCACCCAGCACCGGAAACAAAAGATTCGCGGAAGTGGTACGTTGAAGAAGCAAGTCGGTTGCGGCGTCATCGGCCTCGGCTTCATCGGGAGCCGGGTGCATGTTCCAAGCCTGAAGGGGATAAAGGCGGCGAGGCTGGTAGCTGTCGCGGACATAGACGAGAAGCTGGTCAAGCGGGTGGCCGAGCCCCCGATCAAAGGCTTCCTTGACTACAAGAAGATGCTCGACGACCCCGAGGTCGAGGCCGTCTGGGTCTGCCTTCCCAACTTCCTGCATGCGAAGGTCACCTTGGACGCCCTCAGAGCGGGCAAACACGTTTTCTGCGAAATGCCTCTCTCAAACAGGTTGGACGATTGCGCGGAGATCGTGGCGCTCTCAGAGAAGGTGGGCAAGTTCGTGGTTCCCGGGGCAACCTTCCGGTGGACCCCGAACTTCCTCAAGGCGAAGGAGATCATGGATTCGGGGCAGGTGGGAAAGCCGACCATGTACTACTGTCGGGAGTACATAGCCCCCTCGGTTCTCGCTGAGCAGTGGCCCGCGGGAAGCTGGGCATGGGACAGGTCCAAGAGCGGGGGGACCAGCTTCACCCTGTCGGTGTGGGCAATCGATCTGATGCGTTGGTTGGTCGGAAGCGAGATGGTCCGGGTCTATGCCTCGATATCCCGGGTGTCCCAGCCCAAGTACGGCGGCATCACCCCCGAGAACTGTCAGTTCCACGTCACGCACGCAAACGGCGTCACTGGGGTCTTCGAGCGCAGCGAGAACAGCCCACGCTCCATGGAGGGAGCAGAGCTCCGGATCCTTTTCGACGACAACAAGGGGATATACGCCCTCGACAACAACGTCGTCGAGCTCCACCAGGAGGAGTACGACAAGAGGGTGTGGAAGTTCTTCGCCACCGGCACTAGGGTCTGGGGCCATCAGCAATTGGACAGGCACTTCGTCACCTCCATTCTGGAGGGGAAGCCGCCGTCGGTGACGGCGATCGATGGGATGAAGGCGGTTGAGGTCGCAACGGCCATGGCAACGTCGGCGCAGACCGGCGAAGCCGTCAGACTGTAACCCTGGGCACTGGGGCCTTGATTCCGCACAGCGCAATGCCTAGGGTGCATCGTTGAAAACATCTACGCGAACCGCTATAACAGCGGTTCCAGCAGATCCTTTGCCCGGAGGATGTCGATCTTCTGCTGGGGGCCGTGAATCTCCCTCTCGATGGTGACCGGCCCCTTGAATCCCTTGGCCTTTAACCGAGGGATCAGAAGGTCGAACCTGACCCTCCCCTGCCCAAGGGGGTCTCGTGGCCCAGGACCTCATCCCTGTTCGGCCAAACCCCATCCTTCGCGTGCATGCCTTTGACGTACTCTCCCAGGATTTCCGCCGCATCAAGGGGGTTCGCCATTCCATACAATATCAGATTGGCCGGATCGAGATTAACTCCGAGGTTGTCCGTTCCCACGTCAACGATCGTCCTCTTGAGCGTCGAAGGAAGCTCCTGGCCGGTCTCGAAACAAAAGATCTGACCATTGTCCTCGCAGTAGCGGGCCAGATCTCTCATCACCTTGACGAAACCCCCATACACCGGGTCGCGCTCATCGTCCGGGATGAATCCGATGTGAGAGGTGATGCTGCCGATTTCCATTTCCGCGACCAGGTCCGAGAACCTCTTGGCAAGCGCCAGCCTCCTCTTCCTGTGCTGCGGGGGGACAAGGCCCATCGTCGCCGGGCCGTCCCTGAGGTTGAAAACCTGGCCCTCGAAAAGGAGGAAGAACGAGCTTATCTCTATGCCCGTCTGATCCGCCGCCTCTCTGAGCGCCTTGGGGTCAATCCTGTCCACCATCCTTTCGGCCGTGCAGGCCAGCTGGCACGTTGGTATCCCGACTTCAATCACCCTTTCGAAGCTCTCGACCGGATTATCCGACACGCCCACGATCAGTCCCAGCTTCATCTTTGGCATTGCCTCACCGCCGCACACCAAGCCTGACCGGAAGATTAACCTTTCGGGCTCCTTGGTAGGCTTGCGACGGACCGAACATCCGGGCAGGAAGGGTAAGAAAGTTATAAGGTGGGCTGGTCAACGCGACGGATAGTGCTGGGGATGAGATGATCGATTCTGCCGTGATCCTTGCCGCGGGACGGGGCACGAGGATTTGGCCCTACGGAGAAACGAAGCCGAAGGCCGCCCTGCCGGTTGGGAACGTGCCCATAATGACACGCCAGATGAGGTGTCTAAAGAGTGTGGGCGTCAAGATGTTCACCATAGTCACGGGCCATCTGGAACAACAGGTGAAGAGCATCGCGCTCCGCGAGGGCGCTGACGTCACGTTCGTCCACCAGCCGGATCTAAGCGGGCCTGCTCAGGGACTGATGCTCGCCCTAGAGAGGTGCGATGCAGATCCCATCTACGTGGTGTACGGCGACGTGGTCGCAACCGTGGAAAGCTACAAGGCACTGAGGGATTGTTGGAGAAAGGACTGCGACGCAGCCGTGCTCGTCCATAAGCTTGAGGGTGAGGACCCGGCCGAGTGGTTCTGCGCAAGCGTGGCAGACGGCCAGCTTCAGTCGGTCTCAGCCCACTCCCGCGGGGAACACTCCCACAGGCTCTGCGGGATCGCCGTCCTAAGCGAGAAGGCTGCTGGATACGTCGAACGACACCCAGGCATCTCGACCAAGCTGGATGTCGGCGCAATGCCCGCGATGGAGGCCGATCTCTCCCAGACGTTTCAGGACATGGTTGACGGCGGCGAGAAGGTTGCGGCAGTGGAGACCAGGGATTTCTTCGTGGACGTGGACAAGCCGTGGCACCTCCTCGAGGCGAACGGCCGCATGGCCGAGTATTTCAACCGCAGGCTGAAGAAGGACGAGATTTCTGACGGGGCTAAGATCTCCGAGGACGCGGACATACAGGGGCCGATACGCGTTGGTCCCAACTCGGAGATCGGCAAGCGGGTGGTCATACAGGGGCATGTCAGCATAGGCGCGAACACGACGATCACCAACGGCGCCATGCTCGGACGGCACATCATCATCGGGGACTCATGCAAGATCCGGGACTATTGCCAGCTCGGAACCTACTCGGTCGTCGGCAACAACTGCGTGATCGGCCACTGCGCCGAGTTCACGGGTGTCTTGATGAACAAGGTCTACCTCTACCACTACTGCGAGCTTTCGGGGGTCATCGGCACGGCAACAGACATAGGCGCAGCAACCGTTTGCGGCACCTTGAGGTTCGATGATGGCAGGACGATCCACAACGTCAAGGGCAGAAAGGAGATGCCCAGAATCGGGAGCAACGAGACCTACATCGGCGAATACTGCAGGACGGGCGTGAACGCGATCATCATGCCGGGCGTCAAGATGGGTCCCTACAGCATACTGGGGCCGGGAACCATCGCGTACCATGATGTCCCGGCAAGAACCCTGGTCCTCGCCAAGCAGGAACAGGTCACCAAGGAGTGGGGCCCTGAGAAGTACGGTTGGTAGCTGGCAGGCCAGGGTTGCAGTTTGGGGCCGGCCGGCCATTTTCCCCAAACAAGATTAAAGAGATCCGGCCGGGGCGTGCCTAGGTCATGCCCGGGATCAGGGTCGCCATAGTTGGCTTCGGCGGCATGGGGCAGGGCCACGCTCGAACCCTCTCCGGACTGGAGGGAATGACGTTGGTGGCGGTGGCGGACCCAGCTGCCGAGGCGCGGAAGGTAGCCCAGGACCGAGGAATACCCGCGTTTCCCTCCCACCTGCAAATGATGGACAAGGTCAAGCCGGAAGCCGTCATAGTCTCGTCACCATCCAACACCCACGCGAAGGTCGTGAGGGACTGCTGCTCAAGGGGGATACACGTGTTCTGCGAGAAGCCGCTCACCACGAAGTTCTCCGACGCAGTCAGGGTCAGGGACGCCGTAAAGTCATCCGGGATCGTCTTCTCGATCGGCCTCGTATTGCGCCACAGCGACGTCTACCGGAAAGCTAAGGAGGTTGTGGAGCGCGGCGACATCGGCGATGTCGGAATGGCGGATTGCCGATACTGCGGCTACATGCTCGGCCGATACGAATACGTCTTCTCGCGCAGGCTCGGGCGAGGGCTGATCAACGAGCACACCATACATATGATCGACGCCATGGAATACGTGCTGGGGCCGGTCGCCTCAGTCTTCGCCCAAACCGATGCGACGGCGGAACACACCGAATACAACGCCGCCATCCTGATGAAGCACGAAACCGGGCCCTTCACGGCGATCTCCGGAAGCGGCATCTCAAGGCTTCCGGTTTACGCCCGGATCACAGGCCTGAAGGCCGAACTCCTCATCGAATCCAACCAGCGGCTTGTATTGAAGGATTCATCGGGGGAACGCGAGATCCTGGCCGCCGAGCTCGGGTATCGCAGGGAGTTGGAGGATTTCAGGGACGCCGTCCTCGGCCGCCTTTCCCCGCACACGGGGATCGACGTCGCATTCTCCTGCGCCCGACTCATCGAAGCCATCTACAGGTCGGCCAAGTCGGGCAGGGTGGTCGGGCCAAGAAGCCTACTTGATTAGGAAGGCTCGCGTCTCGACTAGCTTGCCGTCGGCGAGGATCTCGACCGCGCACATCTGCGGCCTCCAGGATCTAAGCGCCCTGCCGTCGATGCAGATGAGGAGGCCAACCTGAACCCCCTCCTTTACCCCAGTTCGCAGTCGGAGGACCCCCAAGGGCGGAATATCCCTCAGGCGCGGCAGGGACGAGACCGGCTCGCGGTCCCGGTATGTGATCTTTTCCTCACCGACATCCACCTCCAGGGACTTGACCGTGTGCTCGACATCGTAGAAGAAGGCAGGATATCCCTGGTAAAGCCCCACGAGATGCCCCGAGCGGTTCATGAGCACTGCGAAATCGCCAAGTACAACGGGCCTTTCCCCCTCGCCGCCTCCTATCCTCTCGGGAAGGAAGATCTCCTGGGCAGGCTCAATGCTTAACAGTATCAGCCGATGCGTCTGGCCGTCGATCGAGACCCGAAGATCCTGGGGTTCACACCGAACGCAGAGTTCCGATGCGAGCTGCACGATGTCGCGCCAAGCCGGTATGCTTAGCAGTGCCTCGCATGCGTCGGTTGAGTATTCCTTAACCCCGAAGAGTGCCCTCGCCTCCGCCAGCCGATCTTCCGAGACCGACCTGAGCCAGTGCAACTTGAGAGCAACGTCCTCAAGATCGCTCCTTGCCACGAGGCTTGCGGCGAAGTAGTACTCCGTCTCGGAGTAGAACATCGTCTCGGGCACGCCGATCTCTATCACGGAGAGCTTCAGTTGGGCGGATCCCTTCAGGAGAAAGAAGGCGATCGAGGACGCCGTCAGGGCCACCAAAAGTACCCCGGCTAGGCTCCTGTCCCTCATTTGGTTGCCTCTCGCGACCTTCGGCTAGGTGCTGAGCACGGGATCCGCATCGAAAGATGGGACCCAGGCGTCTACGGCGTCATATAGTTGGCTTCGAGCGTCTCAAGCTCGCCGTTTCTATAGACCCTGATCACCTGGAGCATTCCCCTGGGGTTGGAGACCGTCGTCCCCTTCAGGGAGAAGATGATGAAGAGACGGTCGTCCTTCTTGACGTCCTCGAAGGTGACCCTCCCGAACAGTGGGGCGAGCATGATCTGCTCGTACTTCCCCTCAACCTCGATCTCGCTTACGGCCCTGTAGTACTTGGACTCCTCGTTGTGGGTTATGGTCAGGTCAACGATCGTCCTGTTCCTTGAGTAGTAGTAGTCCGAAACCCCTTCGAAGTAGAAGAATATGGACCCGTTGGTCTGGTTGAGCCAAACGACGTAGGTGGTCGTCGTATCTAAAACCGTGTAGTTGGGCGCCGTTGCCCTCACCACGTCGGTGAAGTCGTACATGTACATGTCGAACTCGTAGGTCTTGGTCGCGTTCTTCCACTTGACCGTGCCATTCCACATGTCGACCTTCCCCCCGATCCTGGCCGCCTCATCCAATAGGCTCTTGATCTTGGCGATGTTTGTGATCGTCTCGAAGGCGGTGGAGCCAGTGGTCTTGTTGGGGTTTATGAAGCCGATGCTCTCCTTGGCCACGCGGCTCAGCGTGTTATACTTGACCGTCACATCCACGAGCGGCTTTCTCGCAATCATGCTCAGCACGAAGGCGTACTTCTGCTCCATCGACGAGAGCTTGGCTGGGAACTCGTTCCTGAGTATCGTCACGTCTTCCTTTGCCCGTTCGCCTATGATGAAGAGCGTGATGAGGGTCGAGAGAACAATCGCTATCCCTATCACGCCAACAAGGCTCCTGTCGACTCTCATTTTACCAACCCTGGCTTCGTTCCGTCATTCACCCTACGGCTGTTTCTGGGTCGGCGTCTCAGGCGGTGCCTGCTCCGCGGCTGCCCTCCTCTGCCTCGCCGGGATAACGAAGCAGAAGTAGGAGATTATCACGATCAGGACAACCCCAACCACGATCAGCAGGACAGAGCGCATCAGCTTCGAGCTCTTCTCCTTCTTCAGGCTCTCCTCGACCCTTGCCTTCAGGTCCTCCTCCTCCTGCTTCATCCTGGCGAACTCCTCTTTGGCCCTCTCCATCGCTGCGGTGTACTTCTTCTCCTTGTTCCAGGCGAAGTAGACCGCGTTCTGGAAAAGCTTCTTGAAGTTGGGGTCGCCGAGGAACGCCCTCTCGAAGTACGAGTCGTCCGTCGGTTTCACTGAGATCTTGTCCGTCCCCGCGAAGGTCACCGAAGTCCCGTTCTCCTCGTATACCACCACCAGGGGTGCGCCCAGCTGCGAGTCGGAGAAGACCTGCGTGTACGTGCCTTTTGCGGGTTCGAGGTGCTGGTAGGTGGGCGTCCCAGTCGTGTTCATGTGGATGACGAACCTTGAGTCGTTGAGCATAAACTGGTCCGCCACGCCCTCCGCGATCGGGTGATCCGTCGTCTTGACGTAGACCAACTGCCTCATCGAAATCCTGGTCTCCCCGGGCTTACACACGGGCGTGGGCACCGGCCTAAGCGCGCCGGTCGTGGTGTTCTTGCAGAACCATGAGGGATCGGGCATGCGGTACTGGTTGCCAAAGAGTGGGAAGATGGAGCCGTTGAGGGCCTTGGTGACCGCCCCGTTCCCAGCATTCCCCATCCCCACGATGGCCCCGCCTTGGTTGAAGTACCATAGGAGGGAGGGAACGATCCTGTCGGCCTTAAGCTCCCAGGTCGTGAGGGCCACCACGACGCACTTCACCTGCGGGAAGTAAAGCAGCGTGTTCATGAGGTCCTGGTCGCCCACGAGCACGATCTCGGCCTTGTCCTTCATCCTGGGATCCTCATTGATGACCCGGGCAAGAGCCTCACCGTAGATGCGAAGATCCTGCTCCCCGGTCTTCGGCCCGTGGTAAAGAAGTATGACGGGCTTCGCCTCCTCCTGTGCCGAAAGGAGCGCCGGACAAACCATTAGCGACGCCATGATCCCAACGATAACCGCTCTCGTTTTACGCAATCGGATCACCCATCAGATCGCAATATCCACCTGCAATTGCGGCCCACCCTCTATTTAAACTTTTTTGTCGATCGATCCCCCGACTTCACTCCCGGCTGACGGCGGCAGCGGCCGATAACAATTAATAGCAAATTCCTCAGTTCAAAAGCGCCGGCGTCCCGAGCACCCCTAGGAAGATGACCTTGAAAGTCGACAAGAGGATTCTCGGTCTGGCAGCAGTATCGGTCATACTATCGACTTTGATAATGCTCACGATCGCGAGGGAGCGGATCGAGCGGCCCATAGAGATCCTGAAGAACGACTACCCGTCCGTCCTGGAGGAAGGCCGGAAATCGACCTTCAGCTTCGCCATGGTTGCCAGGCAGAAGTTCCAGAACCTTCAGATCAGGTTCTCCATCCTGAACGCGATGAGCCCCAAGTACGCCCAGATGGTCGACCCCAAGAGATCCTTCAACTCAAGCAACCAGCCACAGGACGTTCTCGACAACCTCGTCAAGCTCGGCTGGCTGTTCAACGAGACCAAGCTCATGGGGCTGGAGCCAGAGAGGTTCAACCACACCTTCCAGTTCCAGGGCACGGAGTGCCGCATGGCGGTGTACGACTTCGGGAACGTCCTCGAGTCCGTCACGGGCAGGGATGTTGCGCTGGCTGCGCCCATGATATACGGGGCAATAATCGATGCCAATGACAAGGCATACTACCTGAGCGGGGAGTCGGATTTCTTCTTCACCCCGAAGGAAAACGTCTTGTCCCTCAGCATATCGCACAACGCGGACGAACAGAACTACATCCCGGACGACCAGATATGGGAGGGCGCAAAAAGGATGCCGATTTCCAAGGCGCCGGTCGGGGGTGTCCTGGACTACGGACCGGTTGCGAAGGACGATACCTTCACCGTAATCTTCACCGTCGAGCCAGACTCAAGATATATGCCCGAGGGCTTCGGCCAGACCGGGGGGGACAAACCCATATCATTCATCCAGATGATTAGAATCTACCTTGACGGCAAACTCTACGGTGAACCGATAATCAACGTCATGCAGGGAAAGAAGAGGTGAGGCCTTGAGGCAGGATCCGGGACTTTCGGCGTTTGTTGCGTTGCTTCTCCTCATACCAGTGCCCGTTTACTGCCTGGATCTTAAGCCCACCATAGTGATCTACACAGGAGCCGACACGGGCTTTGCGACGATGCTTGCCGAGCTCATCAAGCAGGACCCCAGGATAGACAGCGATGCAAGGGTCGTCAACAGCCCCGACCTGGTCGCCCTTGCGGCGGCACTGCCAAGCACGGAGTGCATCGTGGTCTACGCGTCCAACAAGAACGAGCTGGAGGGCCTGTCCTCGGCGCTGACGAGGTTCTTCGAAGGCGGTGGAGCCGTGATCGGGCTCAGGGAGATCTGCTACCAGCCATCGGCAGGGGATCTCGCCACCCTCGTCTTCCCGACGTACGCGAACGCATCCCGCCAACAATACGCATCCGGCCAGAGGCGGGCCCGCAACTACACGAAGGCGCAATCCACAGAGATCAACTCCGAACTTCCGGACCGATTCTCCCTGCCGAGCGCGGGCTTCTACTTTTGCGCATACGGGAACGGGACGTATGCAGAGGTGGCGGGGAACTACACCGTCCTGTATAGGGACGGCGAGACGGGCGCCCCGATAGTTCTGACCCATGAGAGCCCGAAGGGCGGCAGATCCATCGCCTTCCCAGGCATATGGGTAATCTCCAGCACCAGGGTCGACGTGTATTACGGACGTCTGCTGGAGGATGGAAACTTCACCCGCATGTTCTCCAACTGCCTCCTCTGGGCGGCAAAGGGTAGCACGCACTACAAGCGGGTGAGCCAGGACCTGGACGCCAAGCTTGAGGTAGCAAGAAGCAAACAGCAAAGGCTGGCCGAACAAGCCGAACAAGCTAGAAGGAGAGAAAGCACGAGACGAACCCTCTTCCTCCTAGTTGTCTGGGCAGCCGGCCTCCTCGCGTGCGCGGTCATAGTGAAGAAGGTCATCCTCGCGCCCTTCGAGATCGCCTCGTGATTCCGTAGAAAGCCGGTGCCGAAGCGGAACGCTGGCCCCTCCACGACGGCCGAATCGTCGCGCCCACTACCTCGGTCTCATCGGTACCGTTGGGGGCGGCTGACCCGCCGGTGTCCCAGCGGACCTCAGGATCCGAGGACGAGCACGGGCCAGAGCGGCGCGGATGTACCGGCTCGGTCTCTCTTCCATTGGACTTCCACGTTGACGTCCAGCTTTTCCGGAGTCAAGAACTGCGATCCAGGATGTGTGGGTCCACGGTAAACGGCCGAGATGAGCCTATGCGGTGCGACAAGGCCTTCAAGCCCGCTTTGCCCTGTCGAGAACCCTGCGCATGTTCTTTCCCAAAATGAGCCTCTTCTTGGATTCCGGTATCTCCGCGTAGGCTATCGGGGCTAATCCCAGCCCTGGATCAAGATCGGTGAGGTCGGAGCCGAAGACTATCTTCCTGGGATCGATGCGCTCGACCATCTCCTCCACCTGGCGATACCCGAGCGGAACGCAGGTACACTGGTAGACGTTTTCAACACCGTTTGCGACCTCTTCGTACGCCAGCGAGTAGTGCCCGATCACGAAGCATGCCTCCGGGTTTCTCAAAGCGATCCCTTTCAGGTAGCCGGGCTCTCCCCAGTGGTGGTTGAGCATGACCATCCCGTGCTCGGATGCATACTCATAGACCGGGTCAAGCGCCGTCTGTTCCGTCTTCCTGAACTGGTACTCCCCTATGAGCTTGATCCCCACAAAACCCATCCCTCTGCACCTCTCCAGCTCCGGAATCCAGGTCTCAGGATAGTTGAGGTTCAACGTGACAAACCCGTGGAGGCGCTTCGGGAACTTTGAGATAGCGGCGGCGATGAGATCGTTGCCCAGGCGGAAATCTGAGTTGACCCCCGCGAAGGAGAACACGCAGGCCTCGTCGATGCCGAAAGCGTCCATGTGGCGGACCACATCATGTGCCTGCCCATACGGGATGTGGTAGTAGTTGAAGAAGCCCCCAAGATGGGCATGGGCGTCTATCACGAGGCAGTCCAAGGGAGTCCCCTTCATTGCGGCGGCCTTGATCGACGACCTACTCATTCCCTGACGCCCCTGATCAGCCGCTCCAAGTTGCCACCCGCAACCATTGCTTTCTCCTCATCGGAGACCTTCGAGTAGTTCACCATCCCGAGCGCCGACGACGGGTCTCGGTAAGGAGTCCGGGTGCCGAAAAACAGCCGATCGGCTCCGAACTCCTCGCAGACGGAATCGACGGCCCTGTACAGCCAGAGCCCGGACAGATCCAGCATCAGGTTGTCGCACCGAGCCATCGCTTGGTACATCCGGCGGTTTGACCTGTAGCGGTACTCGGACACGATCACCGGCAAATCCGGGTGCGCAAGGCAGACCTCGACAACGTCCCCCCACCTCACGAGGTCCGAGCCAAGGGAGGGGGAGAAGAAATCGAGCACCACGGGGATTCTATGCTCCTCCAACACGCCGTAGATGTCGCCCACGCACCACTCCCCGACGTCGAAGAAGTAGTACTCGGGCAACAACTTCGCCACCCGGCTTCCAGACGAAAGCATCCTTGCCACGCCCCGTTCCGGGTCGCCTCCCACCGTGGACGGCAGGAACACCCAGCAGGGGGCAAGGGCTCCAGTACCCCTGGCCGCCCTTGCAGTCATCGGGTTGCCTAGCTCGGGGCTGTGCTCCATCGCGACGGCATGACAGATAAGGGCCTTCTCTATGCCGTATCTCCTCATCTCGCCCAAGAGCCCCTCCGCGGTCCGGAGCGCCTCGGGAACCCGCCTGTTGTGAATCCCGAAGCTGCAGGTCAGATCGAAGAAGCTTGGACCTGCCATGGGAACCGACCCGCTGGACCCTTCACCGCAGCTCGTCCGCGTGTTCGACGACCTTTCGGAAGGCCTCGAGGTACATGTCGATGAGATCCCGGAACTGGGGCCCGTACCACCCAGTCGAGCCGATGTTCAGCTCGGTCTTCTCGCACCTCTCCTCGGCCACTGGGCAGTCGCCCTTGCGGTACACGACCTTTCTCCTAGCAAATGGGCAGTCCCATGGGCATCCCTTGCCGTAGTAAAACCTGTCCTGGTGCCGGGGCCGGAGGTAGATCGGCATCCTGACGTACGCGCCCGCGGAGACCCCTTCCGCCCGCAGGGCGTCCAGGAACCTGTCCCTCGGAAGGCCCCCCAGTTCCTCGGTTCTGTAGGTCGGGGAGTACATGTGATAAACGTGCTCACATCCTCGGGCAACGAAAACAGGGTCAACGCCCGGCAGGTCCTTAAGCCCTCGGGAAAGCCTGTTTGCGTGTCTGCGCCTCCACAGGTTCCATTCGTCCAGATGCTTCAGCTGGACCTTGGCTATGGCGGCCGCTAGGGGATGGATCCTGTAGGTGGGAATCAGGCTGTCGATGTACTTCCTCAGCTCAGGCTTCTTAACAACCCCCTCGGACCGAGCGGGGTGCATTCCGACGAACATGGCGCGTTCATATAGCTCCTCGTCGTCGGTGAGGATCATGCCGCCCTCCCCGCCGACCATGTTCTTTCCGTCGCCTATGCTGAAAGAGGCCATGTGCCCGAGGCTTCCCACCCTGCGTCCGTGGTAGACGGCGCCGTTGGCCTGGGCGCAGTCCTCAACAACCTTGAGGTCGTGCTCCTCCGCGACCTCCATCAGTGGGTCCATGTCGGCCGGGTGCCCATATATGTGGACCACGACGATCGCCTTGGTGCTCTCCGTGATCCTGCGGGCAACGGATTCCGGGTCCAGATTGTACGTCTTGGGATCTATGTCCGCGTATACCGGTATCGCGTTCTGGTGGATGATCGGGGCCACGGTTTGCCCCCAGGTGTAGGGCGAGACGATTACCTCGTCCCCGGGCCCGACGCCGAAGGCCCCCAGCGCGATATGCGTGGCCGAGCAGCAGGAGTTGGTTGTGATGCAGTACTTCACTCCCACGTACTTCGCAAAGGCCTCCTCGAACTCCGCCACCACCCCGCCGCCGGCGGGCGCGGTAATGTCGACCCGGCGCATCGCCTTGACGACCTCCTCTATCTCCTCATCCCCCACGATGGGCCAGTTGGGGCGAAGCGCCAGCTTCTCCGACGTCTCGATCGAGACCGCCTTCTCTCCGCCATGGATGGCCAACTTTCCGACCATGTACGGCACCTTCAGTGTACCAGGTTCTCCGCCAACAGACGATCTATGCTTACGACGCGGACGCTGCTTGGGACTGTGTCCGTCCCTATGACCTCAAGCGCGCCCGACTGGTGTATCAGACTGAGGGCCCCACCGATTAGAAGGGGATGGGTGCACGCGGCTATGACGTTCTTGGCGCCCGCCTGCTTGGCCAACGAGATCGCCGTCGCCATCGTTCCGCCCGTGCTGATGATGTCGTCCGCGATCACGACGTCCCTGCCCTTGACGTCTAGGTCCTCGGCCGAAATCTCAACCTCCTCCGGGCCCTTCCTTACCTTGGCCATCACGGCGAAGTCCGCGTCAAGCTCCTTGGCCATGTCCCGCGCCCACTGTTCGGCCTCCTCGTCGGGGGCGATCACCTTGGGGTCGTCCAGGGAATAGTTGTTGCGGATGAACTCCCCTATCAAGGGCATGGCGGTCAGGTTATGGCAGGGGATCTTGAAGATGTCGCTCGTGTCAACCACACGATGAAGGTGCAGATCCACCGTGTAAAGCTCATCGGAGCCGGAAAACTCAAGAAGCTTGCTGACGACCCTGAAGCTCACCACCTCTCCCCTCTTGAAGCTGGTGTCCTGCCTGCTGTAGGCAAAATACGGCACGACCGTCCTGATCCTGGACGCGCCGAGCTGGGATAGCGTTTCCGTGAGGAAGAGCAGCTCCATGAGCAGCCGATCGGGCATAAAGCCCATCGTCTGAATGAGTATGACTTCCTTGCCCTTCACCGGCGTGTGTATCCGCAGATACTTCTCACCATCCGGAAACTCCCTTATCTCCACGTTTCCGAAGGTGGCGTTCATCTTGTGAGCGACCCTGGCTGCCAGGCCCTGCGACCCCGAGCCGCCCATCACTATCTGGTCGGACATAATTCGCGGAATTTCCGCTTGCAGCAATAAAAAGGTGACTATTCGTCGCTCGGCGCAAGGACAGCGATGCCGGCTTGGCTAGGCGGACGGTCCGGCGACCGACGCAGCCCCTTCAGGCCATCACGGTATGCGCCCTCAGGGATATTGCCCCGCCGATTGCTATCAGTCCGACGGACGCATAGTAGCCGGCGAAGACGATCTGCCTCGTCAGGCCGATGAACGGCAAAGCGAAGAGTAGCAGGGCAAGCATCATGGTGCCGCCATAGGAGCCTCCCGGATCGAGGTATGTGAGGAGGCCTCCGATGATCCCGCACAGCGCGAAGATAAGGCTCACCGAGAGCAGCGTCCCGCTGAAGAAGGAGACCTCGGTGGGGATCGGGAGGTGCTTGGCGTTCAACACGATGAGCACGTACGAGGCTAGGGCAAGCCCGCCGCCCACAAGGCCCAACGCTAGGGCCGCCTTATGATCCACCGTGGGAAGAACCTTCGGTTTCAGGTAAACCGGGCGAGCAACCTCGGCGGGCCTTAGGCCCAGCATCTTGTCGATGTAGGGCAGCCGCCCGAATATGCTCAGCCCATCGCGCTCCGAATAGTGCATGGTGTACGGCTTGCCGTAGTATGTCAGCCGCATGAGCTTGTCCGACAGCTTCAAGGGCCTGCCGCAGTAAGCGCACAGCTCGGCTCCCTCCTCCCCCCTCTCCCTCAAGCCCCCCACGTAACGCGAGATCGAAAGGAGGTTTTCACCCTTGGGCGTGATGTTGATCATGCCATCCTTCAGTGTCAGAAGCCCCTGGTCCCTCAGGCTGATGAGGACCTCGCCCATCAACTGCCTATCCCCGGTCGTCCCGGGTGCCCCCACGTAGCTAGATCGGGCCTGTTCGGGCAGGATGCTTTGAAGCTGCTCCACGGTGAACGCCCGGCCAAACCTGTGCATCGCCTCGGTCAACGGCTGCAGCGATGAGGCAACCTGCCGGACCTCTGCCGCCTTCTCGCGGCTCAGGGGCCTGAGCATGGTGAACTGTTGCAAGTAGATATCATGCCCGAGAGCGATTCCAAAGAGCGCGAGCACCACGGATCCGGCCGTCGTCATCCAGCTCCCCGAACCCAATACGGACCGCGCTATGCTCCCGAATGCGCTGCTCAACCTACCTCCCCCGATGGCCCTTGCAAGCATGCCCCCTGCAAAGATGCCGGCGATCAGGGCTATCGCACAAACGAACCACAAGATTATGCCGTCGCGGGGCTGGAACCCGATCTTCCTCCTGTCGAGATCCTGCGAGAAGTAGTAACCCGCTGCCGTCCCGCCCAGAAGGTAACCCAAAAGTTGGAAATACGAGCTCAGCGCCCTCGCAGGCGGGAAGGCGTCGGCCGCAAACACGATGGCGGCCATGATCGCGAACGCATAGACGCCGTTCCTGATCCAGCTCCGCTTGAGAAATGTGGACGCTTCGTGTGAGGCTTGGTCGCTTTGCCCAGAATCCATCGCTGGAGGCAGCCAAAAAAATTGTCTTAAATGTATTCTAGGGCGGCCCCCGATCGCAAAATCGAACCGAAGCTGGGAGCCGCGCAAGGCTCCGAGGCTCCCCTTCAGGCTTCAGGATGAGGATGAACGGGAATAGATTTAACAAATTGGCATCGCCAGCCAGCTCAAGGGAGAGGCTTTGAACGGGCGGGTCAAGCTGGCGATTCCGACGGGCAGCCTTCAGGAGGCAGTCCTCTCCACCTTCAGGGACGCCGGATATGAGATGAACCTCCAGCCCAGGTCCTACAGGCCTCAGACCAACGATGAGGAGCTTTGGGTCAAGATGCTGCGCCCGCAGGAGATACCCCTCTTGGTTGAGGAGGGAGTATACGACGTTGGGGTAAGCGGCATGGACTGGGTGGTTGAAAGCGGCGCGAAAGTTGAGAGGATTCTTGACTTGCAGGTCGGAAGATTCAGCATAGTGCTGGCGGTGAACGAGGATTCTCCGGTGAGAGCGCTGGCCGACCTCCAGAACATCGAAAACCTACGCATATCTACGGAATATGTGCAACTCACCAAGTCGTTCCTGAGGAAGCTTCGAATCCGCAAGGCGAGCGTGCACTTCTCCTGGGGAGCAACCGAGGCCAAGCCGCCCGAAGAGGCCGATGCGATCGTGGACGGGTTCGAAACCGGCGCCACGCTGGCTCAGAACAGGCTGAGGGTTGTGGGCAGCGTGATGGACTCGAGTGCATGGTTTCTCGCCAACCGGTCGGCCCTCCGAGATCCCTGGAAGAAACGCAAGATCGACGGTATGAGGATAATGCTCTCCGGCGCCATAGCCGCGAGGGACAAGGTCCTTCTCAAGATGAACGTGCCGGCGAGGAAACTTGACGAAATCGCCCGCATGGTGCCCGCGATGGAAAAGCCGACCATCTCCAGGCTCTACGGCGAGGACTGGTACGCATTGGAGACGGTTGCAGGAAAGCGGGAACTTGTCCAGCTGATCCCGAGGCTCAAGGAAGCCGGCGCCAAGGACATCATCGAGTACGATCTCAGAAAGGTCATCCCCTAGCGGTGGTCTCTTGTCAGAGAAGATGCACGTCGACAAGGAGAAGGTCTTGGACTGGTTGGAGTTCAAGTTCGACAGGCGGATAGGCACCTACATCAACAAGAACACGAACCTCCCTCTGACGCTCTTCTACGACGACGAGAAGGATGAGCTCTGTCTGCTGGACCAGAACAAGCTGCCCTATGAGGTGTCCGTCTGGAGGACAGATGACTGGAAGAAGGGCGCCGCCATCGGGATAGGGAGCATGGTCACCCGGGGTTCCCAGGCGATCGGCGTGACGGGCGCATATTGTGTGCTTCTCGCCGCGGCCAAGTCGAAAAAGTCGACCAAGAAGAGGACCGTCGAGCAGATACTGGCGGCGGCCGAGAAGATAAAGAGCGCCAGGCCAACCGCCGTGAACCTTTCTTGGGCGGTCGACAGGATGTGCGATGCGGCGAGGAACGCCCTGAAGAGGGCCGGGGACGTCTACGAACGTCTGAAACAGGAGGCCGACGACATCTTCGTTGAGGACATCTTCATCAGCAGAGCGCTCGCGGAGAACGGGAGCCGTCTCATCGCAAGCGGGGACGTCATACTGACCCACTGCAACGCAGGATCCCTCGCAACCACCTACGGCGGGAGCGCGCTGGGGGCGGTTGAGTACGCGGTCAGCCAAGGCAAGGATGTGAAGGTGATCTCCAAGGAGACGAGGCCTAGGAGCCAGGGCTTCAAGCTGACGCTCTGGGAGCTCATGACCGCGGGAGTGCCGGTGGCCGGCATAACCGACAACATGGTCGCATCGAGCTTCGAGAAGTTCGGCATCAACCGGGTCCTGGTCGGGGCGGACAGGATAACCAAGGACGGATGCGTGGCAAACAAGGTCGGCACGAACGACATCGCAAGGATGGTGGCCTTCTACAGCGTCCCCTTCGTGGTTGCCGCCAGCTACTCGACCCTGGACATGCAGCACACGGGCAAGGAGATCCCCATCGAGCAGAGGAGCTACGAAGAGATCTCCATGCCCTATCACTACGAGGCGCTCGAGAAGAAGAAGCAGGGGCTGATAGGGCCGGATGCGCTGAGCTTCTGGCCGCCGCCCGACAGAATCTCCGACGAAATGGGAAAGGGGAAGATCGTCCTCTACAACCCGGCCTTCGATGTGACCGACTCGAGGCTGATCAGCAACATCGTGTTGGATCTGGGAATCTATAGGCCCGAGCGGATCTGCACCATAGACGAGAAGACCATATCGGAACGCATTTCGGCCATAGTGGCCAGGTACTCCAAGGCGCTCTAGGCCCTGTACCGCACGTAGCCGGGGCTTGATGTCTCCTCCCTGATGATCTCCTCCAGCTTCTGGGATAGTATCTCCACGGGAATGTCCTGTATGCTGATCCGCGTGGACATTCCGCCAGTATCCTTCAAGCCCACCTCGGTCTTCGCTTCGATGAAGCCCAAGTTGCCCAGATCCTTAAGGTAGGAGGCAAAGGAGGTGTATGACCTGGGCGGCTCGTTGTGCTGCTCGCACAACCTTTCGTATTCGGAGAACACCTCCCCCGATAGGATGCTCGGAGAGTCCCTGAGGAGGCTCGCCGCGGCCAGGTAGGTGAGCTTCTGGTGCAGGTTGAGCTCGCGAAGTTCGGTCTCTGAGACGACGGGCAACACCTCGGCCTTCGCGGCCCTCACATCCTCGAAGGTGACCGCCGACCGACCGTCCTTGTCGGCCCGCTTGCCCGCATAGTAGATCATCTCGAGGGCGAATCTGCAGTCGCCGGTCTGCTCCGCGATGTCGGCGGTGAACTTCACCACGTCATCCGATACCGTTCCCTCGATGAAGGCCTCGCTCGTCCTGTATCGCAGGATGTCGAAGAGCTGGGAAGCGTTGTACTTCTCCAGTTTCACCACGTTCTTCTTCAGCGAGCTGCGCGTCGGCTCGTCGAGCTTGTAGTAGAACGAGAAGTCGCGGCTGATGAGTATCATGCTGTAGCGGGCCACGTTGTCAAGGCGATGGTTCTCGAGCGGCCGGGAGAGGAAGTAGACTATGTCCTTCCCGTCCTTGCTCATGTAGTAGTCTATCTCGTCGAGGCAGACGATGAGGATCGTGTTGGAGTGGACGAGGAGTTCGTCGACCGCCTTCTGGACGTACTCGGCCGGATAGCCCCTCAGCTCGAGCTCGGGCTGCAGTTCCTTAGCCATTGATGCCCAGATCATGTAGTCTGTCCTTTCCTTCCTGCAGTTGATGTGGATGTAGCGGAGGTTGATGCCCCGCCTTGCGGCAGCCCTCTCTATGCTGATCCCGAATCTCTTGGCCAGCATCGTCTTGCCGGTACCGATCCCGCCTAGGAGCGTCACGGTCTGAGCTACCGGCGCCGGAGAGAGCGCGCCTTTGAAGTACTCGGCCAGCTGCTTGAGTTCGTTCTCCCTGTGGGGCAGGTACTGGGGCACGTACGCGGCGTCGAGCTTGGATTCGTCCCGAAAAATGGTCGACTTGCCCAGGATCCCCTCAACCATCTTGTCGACTTCGCCCATCCTCCCGCTCATGGCCTTGGCTGTGCTGAACTCCGATATAAATGTAAGTATGACCCTTACCCCGCGTTGTTACTTATCTGCCGGAGTTCCCTTGCCTGCGTGGAAGAGGTCCTCGGCAGACGGGGAAAACAAGTCCCAACAAGGGGGGGCCCGAAGAGTGCTTTTAAGCACGAGACACGACCTCCGTCCGAAGTGAGTGCATGTCCACGGAAATACAAGACCTTCCTGGAGTGGGGCCGAGGACGGCCGAGGGGTTGGAGAAGGCTGGCTATTACTCGATCGAAAGCCTAGCGGTGGCCTCTCCCAGCGAGATATGCGAGATTTCGGGCATATCCGACGCAATCGCCTCAAAGATCATAAGCGCAGCCAAGGAACGGGCCAGCCACCTCGTCAGATGGTACAGGGGGTTGGAGATAATGGAACGTCGGCAGGCCTTGGCCAGACTGACCACCGGGTGCAAGGAGCTTGATGACATGCTCGGGGGCGGGTTGGAACCCGGATCGATAACCGAGTTCTACGGTGAGTACGGCTCGGGCAAGTCCCAGATCTGCCACCAACTTGCAGTAAACGTGCAACTGCCGCCGGAAAGCGGGGGCTTGGGCGGCAAAGTCCTCTGGATAGATACGGAGGCGACCTTCCGTCCAGAGCGGGTGCACGAGATGGCCACTCATCTGGGCATCGACCCTGAAAAAGCCCTGGATAACATCCTCACCGCGCGAGCTTACAACGCCGCCCACCAGATGCTTCTCCTGGAGAACGCCGAGAAGATGATAAAGGAAGAGAACGTCAAGCTCCTCATAATCGACAGCCTTATGGTCCACTTCCGATCCGAGTTCATAGGGCGCGGGAAGCTGGCCGAAAGGCAGCAGAAGCTTGCCCAGCACCTTTCCAAGCTTCACAGGCTCACCGACATATATCAGCTAGTCACCGTCGTGACCAACCAGGTCATGTCGCGACCGGACGTGCTGTTTGGAGATCCCATCGCGCCCATAGGAGGGCACGTCCTTGGCCATTCGACGACCACGCGGGTATACCTCAGGAAGTCCAAAGGTGACATCCGCGTTGGGAGGGTCGTCGACTCCCCATGCCTCCCGCTGGGAGAGGCGAGGTTCACCATCACCAAGGAAGGTCTGCAGGACGTGGAGGCAACGTCCTGAGAGAGGGGCCGGCCCCTGGCGAGCGCCAGGGGCCTTATTCTCCAGCCGCCCCGCACAGGGCGAAACGCCTTGGACGTGGTTTCATCCCGTCACCAAGCCTATCAGAAGGCGCAGCACGTCGATACGGGGTTAGCTGCGCGAACGGGACCTGAACGCCCAAGGAAGACGGTCCTACTAGATCAGCCTCGCTATGGCCTTGGCCATCTCCATCGTGCCCGACGCGCCGCCGAGGTCGTATGTGACCTCCCTGCCCTCCTTGATCACGCGCGCAACGGCCGACACCACCTTCTGGGCCGCATCCTTTTCTCCGATGTGATCCAGCATCATGGCTGCCGAAAGGATCATCGCAGTGGGATTGGCCTTGTTCTGACCCGCATACTTCGGTGCTGAGCCGTGCACCGGTTCGAAGACCGCGCACTCCTCCCCTATGTTGCCAGACGGCGCCAAGCCGAGGCCGCCGACCAGGCCGGCGCAGAGGTCCGACAGTATGTCCCCGAAGAGGTTGGTGGTGACGATCACGTCGTAGAGGTTGGGTTTCACGACAAGCTGCATCGCCATGTTGTCCACGATTCTCTCCTCGTACTCGATGGCAGTGAAATCCTGGGCAACCCTCCTGACGCACTCAAGGAAGAGTCCGTCTGAAAGCTTCAGTATGTTGGCCTTGTGAACCGCCGTGACCTTTCTACGCCGGTTCGAGATCGCGTAGCTGAAGGCGAACCTGGCTATCCTTTCCGAGGCGCGGCGTGTGATTATCCTCACGCTCTCGGCACGATCCTCCCCTGCCATCCTCTCGAGGCCCGAGTAAAGGTCCTCGGTGTTCTCCCTGATCACGACAAGGTCCACGTCCTCGTACCTTGCGCCCGTTCCGGCAAGGGACTTGGCAGGACGCACGTTGGCGTACAGGTCCAGCCTCTGCCGCAGCTCGACGTTGACCGAGCGGAACCCGGACGCCACGGGCGTGGTGATGGGCCCCTTGAGCGCGACCCTGTTCCTCCTTATCGACTCGATCACGCGATCGGGGAGCGGGGTGCCTTCGCGCTGCATCGTCTCCATGCCGGCCTCCACCCTGTCGTACTCGAGGCGAACGCCGGTCTCATCCAGCACCAGAAGGCATGCATCCACGACCTCGGGCCCTATGCCGTCGCCTGGAATCAGGGTCACGCGGGTCATCTGCCCCCCTCCATGGGAAGGTCGCCGTGCTTTCTGACGTAGTTGGCCAAGCCACCCTCCTCCAGTATCCTAGCCATTATGGGGGGCAACGGCTTGAATTCGATGATAGCGCCCGTCGTCAGGTTCCTGACCCTGCCCCTCTCCAGTTCCAGTTCGATGGTGTCTCCATCTTGGATCAAGCTGGTGTCGCACGTGACGGCGGGAAGTCCGACGTTGATAGCGTTGCGGTAAAATATCCTGGCAAACGACTTGGCAAGGACGCAGGAGATGCCCGCCTCCTTCAGCACGAGCGGAGCTTGCTCGCGCGAGGATCCGTGCCCGAAATTCTCTCCCGCGACCACCACATCGCCGGGCTTCACCCGCTCCGCGAAGCCGGGAGCCAGGTCCTCGAAGATGTGCTTCGAGAGCTCCTTCATGTCGAGGGTCTTGAACTTGTATTTTCCCGAGATGATGTAGTCGGTGTTGATCTCGTCACCGAGCTTGTGTGCCCTTCCCCTCATATGTACTCCCTCGGATCCGTTATTCTGCCTTCGAGTGCCGACGCGGCCACGGTCGCGGGGGAAGCGAGGTATATCGAGGCGAGCCCGTTTCCCATCCTCCCCTTGAAGTTGCGGTTCGCGGTCGAGATGACCACGTCTCCGTCGCCGGGGATGCCGTCATGGGTGCCCACGCACGGGCCGCAGCCCGGAGTCACTGGCACCGCCCCCGCATCGAGCAGGACCTGGAAGATCCCCCTGTCGATTGCCTGCCTCAGTACCTGGCGGGAGGCGGGCGCGACTATCAGACGGACCCCCTTGTGTACCCTCCCTCCTCGAAGGATCCTGGCGGCGATCTCCAGATCTTCCAACCTGCCGTTGGTGCACGTCCCGATGAAGGCTTGGTTGATGGGGGTCCCTGCGACCTCGCCGACGGACACCACATCGTCTACCCGGTGTGGCCTAGACACCCTCGGCTCAAGCGAACTCACCTCGACCGTCTCGGTCCATTCGTAGTGGGCATCCGGATCGGGCGCAACCGGCGAAAACTCCCCACCGCCGAGGTAGTGGGCCGTCTTGGCATCGAACCTCATCAGGGCCGTCTTGGCGCCCACCTCGACCCCCATGTTGCAGATCGTCATCCTGGCGTCAACGCTGATGCCCTCTATGGCATCCCCCTCGAACTCAACGGACATGTAGTTCGCCCCCGATGCGCCGAGCCTCCCGACGACCTCTAAGGCTAGATCCTTGGCGTACACGCCCTCGGGAAAGGAGCCGTTGGCCTCCACCCTGCCCGACCTAGGAACCCTGAACCATAGCCGCCCCGTGCGCATGACTGCCGCGGCATCCGTACTGCCCACCCCGGTTGCGAGCGCGTTTAGCGCCCCGTAGGTGCATGTGTGCGAGTCGGCACCCACCACCAGGTCGCCCGGACGCACATGGCCCTGCTCGGGCATGAGCTGGTGGCACACGCCGCACCCAACGTCGTACAGATGCACGCCCTGTTCGGCGGCAAACTCCCTTATCGAGGCGTGCAGCCTTGACACCCCCTCGCTCGGGCTCGGGGCATTGTGGTCCAGAACCAGCGCCACCTTGCTCGGATCCCAGACCCTCTGCCCGCCCATCTCCCTGAACGCCCGGATCGAGAGGGGTGCCGTCCCGTCCTGGGCCATCAGAAGGTCAACGTCCGCAATGACGATGTCCCCGGCTGTCGCGTCGCGATGGCCCTTCTTGGAAAATATCTTTTCGGCGATGGTCTTACCCAATTCGATCGCCCCCGGGCCTGAGTCCAAACAGGTAAATCTTTCCCGGGCGGGCGCCGGCCGCCCGTCCCCGGCCACCGTCGCCTCAAGGAGCGATCATGTTCAGCCGGTACGCGACGAGCTCGCCGTCGGCGTAGACCCTGACTACCTGCATCATCCCCGTATGGGCGGGCACGGAAAGGCTGTTGATCGCGAACATGACGTACATCCTGTCGTCCTTCTTTACGTGCTGAAACCTCACGATTCCCAGCCGCGGGGCCTGGGCCACGGTCGGTATGTCTGGGGAGGCGACGGCCTCCTTGGAAGATCTGTAGGTGGTCTCGTTGTCGTTGTAGCTGATGACCAAGCTCTCGATCGACTGGTTTCGATTCACGAAGAAGTCCGAGGCTCCCTGATAGTACGTGAGGTTGCCCTGCTTGTCCCTCCAAAGGAGGTAGGCGGTCGGAGCGAAAGAGAGATCGCTCACCGGCTGCCCAGCAGCAATCACCTCCCCGAAGTCCAGCAATAGGGCCTCGTACGTGGTGCCGTTTATCTCGACCTCCACCATCCGTTCCTCGTAGCCCACCGGCGACGTCTTGCCGGCCGCGAGGCACGTCTTTATGGGCGTGATCTCGGCAGCGATCTCCTTCAGGGTCACGCCGGGCTTGTTCGTGATGTTGCGGTCGGCCAGAACGGGCTTCGCTTTGCTGAGGCAGGAGAACTTGAGCTTGACCTCCTCGTAGGGCTTCCTAGCGATTATGTTGATGACGAATGTGTGCCGTTCCTGCTGCGAGGTCTTGATGGCCAACGGGTACTTGTTCTTCAGGATCTCGATGCCGACTTTGACCTTCTCGACGGTGACGAAGCCCATGATCATCGTCGAGATCACGACTGCTACTAGCAGGACGCCCACGAACCCTCTATCTATCCTAACCATCTTAACAACCCTCTAGTAGTGAGCCCTCGTTACGGACACCTCTCTGTATAGGCGCCTCCTGACCATGAGGGTCCACACCAAAGATCCGGCGAGGATGCTTGTCCCCGTGACGGCGAGATATTCCGTGATGTAGACCCAAAGCAGCGCCCTTTCTCGAATCTTGACAGCCTCCTCGGATATCCTCCTGAAGCCATCAAGCACACCTTCCATGGCATCCGACGCCCTCTCGTATTCATCCCGCAAATATAGATATTCCGCTTCCTTCTTCTCCTTCTCAAGTCCAAGAAGCATGGTCTCGACGGGCCGCGTGTTCGCCCCGAACTTGTCGACGAACTCCAGAAGCGAATCGGCCATCGCCCTCTCGTCGTAGTACCTCACGAAGGATTCCCTCAGACGGTGGATCATCTGTAGGTCCTCCGGAATTCTGACCTGGGCTACGAAATAGGCGTGGTTCAGCACGAAGTCGACGAAGTAGAACCAGTTGACCCTGGTTGCCGAGGGCACGTTGTCCCATCCCATGGGGATCATGAGGGTCGCACCGAGCCCATAGGTCCCGGAGACTATGGCATCCTCCTTACCCGTCCTCCAGACCGTGTGCACCACGGAGCCCGGCCTGGCAATCTGGATGCCGTGATGGGCGACGGTCGTCATAGACGTCTTCTCGAAATCCGGAAGGTCCACGAGAGGCGTCCTCTGCTTGATGTCCATGTAAACCGAGTCCACGTTTTGTTTCCCTATTACCAGGTCACAGGGGTAGGCCTCGTAGATGACGCTGGCCATCCAAGCCGCGGCGTCGTTGCCCGTCCAGTCCGTGACGCCATACCAACCCATCTCCACCAGCGCCAGACCCACTCCGTTTTGCATGACCGCGTCCCGCATCCAATGAATGTGCTGGGTCTCGAGGACGTAGGGCACGAAGTCGAACAGCTCGATTACATCGTACTGCTCGGTGAGCTGATCCTTCGTCCTTGGCATGTATATTCTAACGAACTTCTTGCTAGTCTTGACATCCGCGACATCTCCCGCCGGAATCAGCGTGAGATCGATCTTGGGGTCGGCGATCATTATGGCGGTCGCCGTCTGGTGTTCGGCCTTCGTCTCCCCGATCATCATGCACCGGATCCTGTTCGTGGCAGGGTCGGTCCGCCCATGGACTTCTCCGGCCGCCGCCGAGAGCATGGTGAGGCAGAAGAGCGTGATGAGAATATCCCCCGATGTCTTCATCCAAGACCAGCCAATCGCCGCTGCCTCTTAAATTTAGCGCAATGCGCGCCCAGCCCAATCGTCAAGGAACCAAGTCATAAGACCGTGCAACGGGAGATACCCACCGTCCCACTAAAGGTCTGAACCCGGATCAAAGGCTGTGCTTTTTCCTGTTCACCAGATACAGCGACGCGGCACCGACAGCGGCGACG